>Ga0209490_10000909_pt1 | contig 29149 bp, 34 predicted proteins | sample MAT06_FD_187209 | JGI IMG/M metagenome (GOLD analysis project Ga0209490, IMG submission 187209) | Freshwater microbial communities from Lake Fryxell liftoff mats and glacier meltwater in Antarctica - MAT-06 (SPAdes) (version 2) | ecosystem: Environmental > Aquatic > Freshwater > Ice > Liftoff... | reverse complement strand
TGCAAGGGCTGCTACCACTGGCAATATCGTAATAAGTAACCCTGCTACGGCGATCTTTGATGGGGTAACGCTGACTACTGGACAAAGGCTATTTGTCAGGGCAAACACCGCACCCGCCGAGAATGGGTTATATACTTTCAATGGCAGCGCGATCGCCCTAACCCGAACTACTGATATGGATAGCTACGCTGAGGTTGTAGCGGCTCAGCTTAGCGTGGAAGAAGGTTCTGTTTATGCTGACACCTTGTGGCTTTGTACCAATAATCAAGGTGGTACTTTGGGTAGTACGGCGATTGCGTTTCAGCAGATTGGATCGGGATCGTCGCTATCGCTAACCACAACGGGTACAAGTGGGGTTTCTACGCTGATTGGCACCACGTTAAATATCCCAAATTACGCAAGCGGCGGTCTATCTAGCGGTTATGCATGGTTCTTAGGAGGTTAAATTATGGCAAGTACAGTTAATCCAGTAAAGTTGGCTGACATTCAATACCTAGCTACAGTGGCAGGTTCTATCTACGCGAATCCAGCCTCAACCGAGACATTTATTAAGTCTATTATTTTGCATAATAATGACACTGTGACAAGAACAGCAACTCTTTACAATGTCCCTGATAACAGTGGAGCGGTAAGGACTGCTACAGTAGCTCATCAATTTTTTAGACAAGATTTAGTTCCAAATGAAACTATAATTCTTGAGTTTATGGTTGGGCTATCTCTAAGTGATACTAACGATACCATTCAAGGACTAGCAAGCTCTGCCTCTAAGATTACAGTGCAACTACTAGGAGGTAGGGGTTAATGGCAATTTTTACCACTGGATTAAAGACGGGTAGTTATTTAACAAAATTAAGGACTAATAGGAATTTTGTAGCAATTGATGCGGATGCTCAAAACTATATTAACAGAAGTATTACAGCAGGGAATACGGTAAGTGCTAGTCAAACAACCGCAATTGTTAATTTAATTGTTGCGCTGAAAGCTAATAGTCTTTGGACTAAAATTGGTTTGTTATGGCGACCTCACAATGCAACTTTTGCGGGTTCAAATATTTGTTTGAAGCATCCAAACACAAATTTGCAAATCACGTTTACCAATTTTGTTAGCGGCGATTTAACAATAAACGGGCTAAAAGGTAATGGCTCAAATAAACACGCAAGATTAAATTATGTGCCTGACACTTATCACATTGCAACATCAACATCTGTTTCTTACAAACTCGAATCTGCTGAAACAGGTAATGATATTGCTGAGTTCGGTTCTAATAGTGGTAGTCCTTTTATTTATTGGCAATCATATCCAAGATTTACGTCTTCAGGAATTGATTTTACCGAACTCTATTCAGGGAATGGGAGTGCTTTTATATCAACAACCGCTTACGCTGGAAGTATTTTGGGAAGATGGAGTTTTATTAGGGAGTCAGCTCCAAACTTTCAAATAAGAAGGAACAAATCTCAAATTACAGCTATCACAAATAATGCTCAAACTGGAACGGCACTGCCCACTACAGATTTAGCTGCTTGGGGTGTTTTTGACAATAGTAGTAATGCGGTAGGATTACTATCACCCAGAAGGATGTCTGAAATCATGCTTGCCTCTGGATTGACTACAGCAGAAATAAACACCTATGAAGACCTTATGAACACTTTTGCAACAGCTATAGGAGCGTAAAAGCGCGATCGCCCTGCAAAAGTATTAAGGCGATCGCTAACAAATATCAGGTAAACCACTAGCGGTAGTAATAGTTACGGAATCTATTTGCAGGAAGTAGAAGTCAATAGCCCCGCCCAAATCTGGAAATTGCGCCCCTTGAGAGTAGTTACCGCTATCGGCAATTACTCTAATCGTATCAAACCCAAAGCGACTAGGAGTTGTATCAACAAGAATACGATCAATTTCATTTATCTTGCCTAGAATATCGATAAAATTCATCGTAAAAGTTCCTGTAGGTTGCTGTACGCCCAGATAAGAATAGTAGCTAGTGTAATTGACCGCGATGTTGTATAAAACTAAGCATTGTCCAAGAGTAGGTATATCCTCTTCATTTAAGAAATACACAGCAAAAGGCGATCGCAACTCCACGATCGCCACCGTCGGAACAGAAATAAATTCTTCCTTATCAAAAGTTCTAGCAGCTTCCAATCTGCCACTTAGGCTATCACTTTCAAATCTAACTTTTAGGTCAAATTCAAAACTTGCGGTAATAACGGCTGCTGTAATTGGAGCGATCGCAAAAGCAATAATTCCAGATTCAGGAAAGATTGTTAGTCCAGAAGTAACTAAAATGCCATCAATAAAAACTGTTACATTGATTGGCTTCTCAATGATTTTTTGATAACCATCATAATTCTTGACTAATTGAAAAACTGTTTTTATGCCATTCCCGATCGCGATCGCCTGATTAATGCCCTGATAATCTCCCCAATTTTTATACCTAAACGCGATCGCACTACCACGCACATTATAAAAAAAGTTTTTCAAATATTCCCATTCTGCTTTTTTATAGATGCGATCGCCTATATTAAACCTAGCCCTCGGTTGATCGTACCTGTCGAAAGCGTATTGATAGCCATTATCAAGGGTTATTATGGTCGTATCAAATCCAACGGGCGATCCTACCGTATCGTAAATTATTGATAAATTCTCAGTGTTTAAGCGATCGCTAATATAAGACGGTAGAGGCATAGTAGTAGTGACAGAAGTTAAAAAGAACCTTACCCCAACTGAGATACACAAAAAAACGGACGTACCTATAAGAACTATAAGCCAGTGGCAATCTCAGAAAATTATCCCAAAATCAGCAGAAATAGGGGATATTATAAAAGCAATTTTAGCGCATAAAGATAAGCGGATCGAGGAATTGATCGAATCAAGAAATAATAACTCTGATGATGAGCTTACAGCCGCAAATATCGCTCTAAGGTGGGAACAATACCGTAAAGAGAAATTAGCAAATGACGAGAAAGAGGGGACATTAGTTTTAGCCTCAGAAGTGGGGATGGTATGGGCAAAAGTTATAATGGCAATCAAGCTTAAACTATCGGTTATACCCGCAAAAATGGCTTATAGATTGTTAGAGCAAACTAATTATCAAACCGTTAAAGGACTGCTAGACCAAGAAATCCAAGAAGTATCTTCAGAACTAGGGAGCGATAATTTTGCAGACAGCGTGGGAAATAGCGAAGCAGACTCTGACCTTATTGACTCCGAGGCTTAAATTATCGGTTTCTGAAAACGCGGATCACCATCGAGTATTATCGACAGAAGCCTCTTCAGAACCAGGGCGATGGAGAACTTCTAGAACTCCTTATCTTAAGGAAATAATGGATTGCTTTAGCGATCCAAGCGTGGAAGAAGTTGATTTTATGTCCAGTACGCAGGTCGGGAAAACTTCTTGTCTTGAAAATGTAATTTTATATTATATTCTTGAAGCCCCTTGCCCAATTCTTGTAGCGCAGCCAACTGTTGATATGGCTGAAACTTTTAGCCGCGATCGCATAGCTAAAATGCTGAGAGATTGCCCATCACTGAGCGATATAGTTTCGATAAAAACCAGAGATTCCCAAAATACACTTTTGCATAAATCTTTTGTTGGCGGGAATCTTAATATTATTGGAGCAAATTCCCCATCATCAGTATCGTCAAGATCTTGCAAGGTAATTTTGATTGATGAAGAGGACAGAATGAGTACGTCAGGCTCTGAAGGGGACTCATCACGTTTAATTATTAGGAGAGCTAATAATTTTCCTGATCGCAAAATTGGCAGATTCTCGACTCCTGGCAATGAAGGTAAAAGTAAAATTGCCGAAGCTTTTAAGCGTAGTGACAAAAGATATTACAATGTACCCTGTCCACATTGCCGTATGCCTCAAATACTGTATTGGACAAATATTAAATGGGATGAAGACTCTCCCCAACACGCTTGGTACGAATGCCCAAATTGTAAAGGCATAATCAGAAATACACATAAAACCGAAATGCTCAGGGATGGGGTATGGATTCCTACAGCAAAATTTACCAATAGAGCAGGATTTCATATATGGGAAGCTTATTCACCTTGGAGAACTTTCGGCGATATAGTCGTAAACTTTTTGGAATGCAAAGATAACCCTGAAAGCTTCAAAACATGGGTAAACACTTCTTTAGGTGAACCCTATGAAGAGGTGACTGGCAAAGAATTAGACTATGCCAAATTACAGGCTAGAGCCGAACCCTATAAAATCCTGACTGTACCCAAGGGTGGCTTAATCTTAACGGCTGGTGTAGACGTACAACACGATCGCCTAGCACTAGTAATTAGAGCATGGGGTAGAGATGAGAAATCGTGGTTAATCTATTACCAAGAATTGTGGGGTGATATTTTTACTAAAGAGCCTTGGGAGCAATTAGATACTTTTCTTGATATGGAATTTGACCATCATTCAGGGGCTAAACTCAAAATCCGCAGGATGGCGATCGATTCTGGCGATGGCAACAGCAAAAATGAAGTTTATAACTATTGCCGTAATAATGCCCGTCGGGGTGTAATTCCCATTAAAGGATCGTCAACCAAAAATAAGCCAATAGTTAGCCGTCCGTCTACGCAGGATTTTGATTATAAGGGGCGATCGTTTCCCCAATCAATCAGGCTTTATCTGGTTGGCTCAGATACTGCTACAGCTACGATCTATGGTAGATTAGGCTTAGAACGGGAGGATCAGCGCGGCTATTACCATTTCCCCATTGGCATAGCAGATCAATATTACAGTGAGCTAACCTCGGAAAAATTTGTGACTGAAATAGCTAAAAACGGGATTACTAAAGAATATTGGCGGGTTCTGCCCAAGCGCCGAAACGAGGTTTTAGATTGCGAAAAATACAATCTCGCCGCAGCCTATACGATCGGGATTAACCTAAAAGCTTGGGACTGGGACAAAGAAGAAGCTAGAATAAACAAATCGCTAGAGAGCGAATAAAAAGCCCTAAGCGGTTAACTTAGGGCTAGGATTTAATTGTCAGTACCAGATTCAACGTAATGGATGCAGTCATTATCTTTGGCATTTAAGCCGTTTACCCATGATTGAATGAGTTCTCTGCTTTGGAACCATTTACCATGCCCTTGGACTCTCGTGATCTTATGCTCCCAGTAGACTCGGTACATTAATTTGTTTTTCATAGGTTTTCCTCCTTATCCTGTGACGGCTTCAATCAATAATTCTTCAACCAACTCACCGATCGCTATTCCACGGGTAAGAGCGATCGCATCCAAAGTCTGCAACAATATTGCATTTTCTACAAGCCTATGGGATATATCCAAAGCCCTGTTAATTGTTGGGCTACTACCTAGCTTTTTTACCCATGCAAGGGTTTCAGCATCAAGCGTGATTGAGGTTTTTATCCTCTTGTCACACTCTGGGAGCTTTTTCCTGCCGCTCCCAATGCGATCGCCACCTCTAGGCATTAAATACCTCCAAGTTTCAAAGCACTGACAGCTTGATCACTGTATAAACCTGATGGAGCAAACCCGAAACTCTGCCATTGTACGCCGTCAATTTGGACAGTAATCCAGTCTTTGTCTGGGGTATTTTTACTAAGTTCCTCGAACCATTTATGTCCTACTGGAATATCAAAGTAAACCTTACTGTTTAGCTCTTTCATTAAAAGCCCTTGGTCATCCAAGATTGTTGGTATGTCTTGAATAGTCCAAGATTGGACTTTGACGTAACCATCAATTAAAATCATATTTCCATCTTGATCCTGCTCAAGATAGGGTAAAGCAATTATATTAAATCCAGTATTTGCCGAGTTTGGTAAATCGACCTCAAAGGGGTTTTCTTTCCAAAACGTTGCCGAATTGATAGTTTCTTTGTTTCTTCTGATAGCCATTTGATTTATCCTTAATTTAGTTAGTTTGACCTTGTGGCTTGGGTTAGTTGCGCTTCTATTTACGAATTTTCCTTACTTTGGAATAGTCTGCTGATTCTGTAATTTTTATATCTTTGGGGGCTTTAATATAACCACCTGTATCATCCGTTGGGTGTGGCATCATCCAAACTCCTTCAATCAAAACTACGGAATGATAGGCGTATCCTCCTAAAAGCTTATCGGCAAATTCATAGCCATCCACCTTTGCCTCCTCATCTTGTGAAATCTGAATATATTCACCAATGGCAATTAAATTAGTCATTTGAGTTATCCTTAATTTAGTTAGTTTGACTTTGTGGCTTGGGTTAGTTGCGCTTTACCCTTGCCACCCCTTTAATTTACTACCTATCTTAGATTATGTCAAGCTATTAATCAAAGATTTTATATATAATATTTTTAGTCCTAATCCCATCAATCTAGGATCTGTTGATAAGCTCAGATTAGACTAATGCTACGATGAACAAATCCTTAGACAAGGAATAAACTTGTGATCCTATTAGCCATACCCAGAATAATTACCAGTGGCGATTCAATATCTTGGCTTGATCGATTCTCCGAGTATTCGAGTCCAGAATATACGCTTAACTATTCCCTTCGGGGTAGTTCGATTTTGGATTTAACAGCTTCAGCTAATGCCTCAAGCTACGAAACCACGATCACTACTGCCCAGTCGTTAGCTTTAATTTCTGGCGTGATGTATTTTCAAGCTTATGTTAGCAAGGTCGGAAGTCGCATAAATATCGGTAACGGACAGATAGAAGTAAAGCCAAACCTCCAAACCACGTTAGTACCTTATGACGGTTCTAGCTACGCTGAGAAAACATTGGCAGCAATTCAGGCTACAATTACAGCCAAGCTAGAAGGCGGAGCCGTACAACGCTATAAGATCGGCAATCGTGAAGTAGAGAATTTCACCTTGCAGGAATTAAGCGAACTTGAAGGCTATTGGCGATCTAGAGTTAGACGGGAAGCTGAACAGCGAGGCGATCGCCCTAGTACGAGAAATTTATATATGGGATTTGGGTATGAAAGACTTTTTTAATATCGAGCGATCGCCTATATGGAATTTCCTAAACCCTAAAGCTGCCATACCTGAACCAAAAGTAAAGCGATCGGGCTATAGCGGCGCGGCGATCGGGAGAACTACAAACGACTGGACAACATCAAGCGCGGGCAGTATCGATAATGCAATCCGTGGCTCATACCGACAGGTACGAGCAAGGGCAGAAGAAGAATTTAGAAATGGAAATGGCTCTCATGCCGTGCGCTGTTTTAAGAATGATATTATCGGGGAGGGTGTCCCGATGGAATCGCAGATCCTCTTAGCCAATGGAGATCTTGACGATAGCACTAACGAAATGATCGAAGAAGAGTGGCAGGAATGGTGCCTAGCTACAAATTGCCATGTTTCAGGCTTGTTGCATTTTAACGAGATCGAGCAAATGGCTGTCCATCATCCTGCGGTAAGTGGAGACGCTCTAATCCGTTTTGTTCGTGAGCGATTTGGTAATTCTAAAATCCCATTAGCTTTAGAGTTTATCCCCGGCAGACAACTGGCCGATGACTGGAACGGGAAAACAAACCTTGGAGACGAGATTAGGCTAGGTGTTGAAGTTGATAAATGGAAAAGACCGATCGCCTATCATGTTCGAGGTTGGGATCCCGGTGATTATTCGTTTAATAATACGGCTAAAAATCTTTTAACCCCAGAACGAAATCTAGCAGAAGACATTATCCATATATATAGAAGTGACGACATTGGGCAAGTACGCGGGATTAGTTGGTTTTTCCCTACTCTAGTGCGATCGCATCACATCAAAGAATTTGAGGAAGCTCTATTAATAAGGGCTAGGCTGGAAGCTTGTATTATGGGACTAATCACAACACCAGACCCGATCAGCGATCAGGATTTTTACGATCGCACTAAAGTTTCAGAATATTTAGAGCCGGGAGTCTATAAACAAATGAACCCCGGGGAGAGTATGATCCCTTTTATCCCCTCAGCTTCAGGTGCTAATTCGTTGCCTTTTTTAGATTACGGAAACAGGATGGCAGCGATCGCCTTGGGAATTGCACCGGGTAAATATTCAGGCAATATTAAAGATTATAATTATTCAGGGATGCGAGGCGAAGAAATGCTATTCCGAGATAATTGGAAATTTGAAAGGTTGCGATATATCAAAATGTTGCATCAAAGAGTTTTTGAAACTTGGCTTGATGCTGCTGTTTTAGCGGGTGTAGTTAAGATTAGAAATTATTTTAGCGATAGAAGAAAATATAATAAACCTCATTGGTATCCTCGCAGGTTTTCTTATGTTGATCCGCAAAAAGAAGTACAAGCAAATGCCGAAGCCTTACAAAGTGGGCAATCCACGATCAGTGATACATTGGCAGAGTACGGGCATAATATAGAAGATTTTCTAAAAACCAGAGCGAGGGAACAGAAATTAGCAGCAAAGTACGGCGTAGACATATCAGGCTATTACCAAAAAGGAGGACAAAATCAAAATGCAACAAACACTACCGAATCAACTAACTCAGATTCTGGACAGGCTGCCAATGCGGCGCCGACAGTCGGCAATCAAGAGGGCTGAATCTTGGGATCTGGAAAAACGTACAGTAGTTTTTACGATTTCCAGCGAAACCCCATGCCCTGATTACTTTGGAACGTGCATCTTAGATCACTCGGAAGAATCTGTAGATTTGAGCAGGTTTCGTAACGGCTCTAATCTACTGTTCGAGCATAATGGATCTCTTATTGTCGGCGTGATCGAACGCGCAGAAATTGTAAATAAAGAAGTGGAGATAGCGGTTCGATTCGCTAAAGATGATTTCTCGGAAGTCAAATACCAGCAGGTGTTAGATGGGATTATCCGTAATGTTTCCGTGAGTGCCAAGGTTTCCAAAATGAAACGCGAGAGCAAAAAAGACGAGTACCCAGTTATCTATAGAGCTACGCGGTGGCAACCAAGCCATGCTAGTTTAGTTGGTGATCCTGCTGATTCTACGGTAGGCATTTTAAGGAGCAACGCGATCGAGGATTTGTATCCTGTAGAAATCGAGTCATCTGATACTATAGATATAGATTTGGGAATTGACCTGACAAGAACAAATAAGGGGGGCGTAATGCCAACAGTATTAGAAGATGTGGATTTAGATTTAGCTAGGAAATTAGAGCGAGAAAGAATTAAGGAGATTTATGAAGTCGGCAAAAAATATGCGGATACAGATTTGGCTAATAAATTTATTGACGATGGCAGCGATATTGCCACTGTTTATAGAGCTTTTAGTGGGAAGCAGCCAAAACAAGAGCCTCTAGCCGACCTAAAGCTAGGATTTACCAACAAAGAGCAAAAATCTTTCTCAGTAATCCGAGCCATAAGGGATTTTATGGATGGGAATTGGGGAGCTGTCGGATTCAAATCGTTTGAGCTTGAATGCCATGAAGAAATGATCAAACGGACTGGGGTAGCGAGTGCTAATATTATCTTGCCTTTTGCCGATCTAACAGTCGATCATGAAGCCGTTAGTAGAGTGGTTGGGCATTCAACAGCAAAGATCGCACGGGCGACTTATGCAACCAATACCCCTACAACTGGCGGGAATCTAGTCGCTACAATTTTGGACAGTAGTAGCTTCTATGATATCCTCCGAACCCGCCCAAAAATAATGCAGATGGGCGCACGAATGTTGGCTGGTTTAGTGGGGAATTTAGATATCCCTCGGCGTATTTCGACTTCTACAGCGTACTGGGTTCCTGAAGGTGGGGAAATTCCACAATCCGAGGGTGGATTCGGGAAATTATCATTCCGACCTAACACCCTTGCAGCTTTATCAGCGATCACTAGATTGATGATGTTGCAAAGCACTCCCGATATTGAGCAATTAGTTCGGGAAGACTTGGTGATCGTGATGGCATTAGCTATGGACTTAGCCGCGATCGCAGGATCGGGACTAAATAGTGAGCCTAGAGGTATCCTAAATACCGCAGGGATCGGTAACGTAACAGGCGGGGCGAACGGAACCACTCTTACTTACGATAATCTGATCGATTTGGAAACAAAGGTGTCTGATCTGAATGCAGATGAAGAAGGACAGACCCATTACTTTTCAAGCGCCAGAGGGGTCGGGGTAATGAAAAAACTAAAAGATACTGCTGGTTCCCCTATGTGGATCGGCACTGATAGCGGTTTAAGCCCCGGGACTCCTGGAATGTTGAACGGTTATCCTGTTATGCGGTCAAATCAAGTTCCTCGGAACCTGACTAAAGGTAGTGGAACCAATTTGACCAGTATAATTTATGGAGATTTCAGTCAAGTAGTGTTCGCTTCTTGGGGAATTTTAGACTTATTACCTAATCCCTTTGGACGTGGTTACGAGTCAGGGACTTTGATGATCCGAGCAATGCAAACTTGCGATATTCAATTTCGTCGGGTTGAAGCTTTTGCTGCGATTACTGATTTAGTAGCTACTATCTAAATCTCTACTCTCTAAATCTCCACTCTCTAAGTAACCACTAATTAAACTCAGATTATGCCAACCGAAACATTTATTGTCCGCAAAGGGTTTAACGTCTCTTTGCCAGACAGCGATCCTAAACGCCCAAATAAAACTTCCTATGAAGGGGAACGGATTTCATTAACCCCATCGGAATATAACTTGGTGGCTCACCAAGTCGAGAAATTAGAGCCTGATGTCCCGCCAAAACGTAAGGAGGTCGATCCTCCTTCACCTAAATAAATAGGATAAATCTTAAGGAATTAATAAACAAATAGGATAAATAAATGAGTACAACTCTGCCAACAAACGTACCTGCGGGTTTTAAGTTTGTCACAATTGAAGAGACGATCGCGCTCACAACTCCCGCCGCTAACTTTACTCTACTCAAAAAAATTCCGCTAGGAGCCATTGTCTATGCTGCTACTCTGGTTTTACCGATCGCGGTATTGGCGACAACCGCCGTAAAGGTTGGGCTAGGCAGAATAACAGCTACAGCAGTCCCCAATAAATATGCGATTAGTACAGATTTAACTGCTCAACCAGTCCGAAATCTAGTTATTCCTGATGCGATTTTGGCAGCAGAAGAAACTATCGGTATTTTTGCCTGTGCTGCCGACGGCGCGGCGGCGGGTACGATTGGCGGGGCTGGACAGACTGCGGAAGTTTCAATCACTTATGCGATCGCGCAATTACCGACTTAAAATGTTTAGAGAAAACCTTAATATTTTCCTAAATGAATCTGAGTTAGCGATCGCAGCAGTGCTAATTCAGGATTCCGTTTCTAAAACTATCAAGGTTTTCTTTGACAAAGCTTATCAACAATTTACCTTTAATGCCGAAGGTCGAAGCATTTTAGCCACAGCAAAGACTTCAGATTTAGGCTCAGTCAAGCATGGCGATACTTTAGTAATTGAAACCGTTACTTATACGATTACTAATATTCAACCCATTGATGACGCAGCGTTTACGGAATTAGGTTTAAGGGAATAATGCAAACTACCAATCAAATCGAACAACCGATCGCTCCAATTCAAAGCCCAAGCCAGTTATTCCAAACTGAAGTAATCGCTACAGTGAGCTTGGTAGTCCTAACATTTTGCACGGTCGTAGTAAAAGAGTTTATTTCCCCTTGGATAAAAAGGCAGGGATTGAAGCTATCTTTTAGTAGAGAGCAGGATGAGGCGATCGACCAGATATTAATCACCCTACTTGATCGAACCAATGCTGATAGGGTGATTCTAACCAGATTCACAAATGGGACATATACAATAGATGGAGCCTCGATCAAAGGTTGTACTGTCACACACGAAGTGGAACAGTTCGGAGTAGCAAGAGTATCAGGGTATGTAAATTCTGTCGTATCTAACTATAGCAATATAATTCTAAAGTCATTTTTGGCTAATGGCTACTCCAAAAGAATTACGGATGAGATTACGGATATTTCTTATCGTGGATTCTTGGAGTCTTTAGGAGTTAGATTCTCGATCAACTATTTTTTAGCTGGAGACGATCTTCCTTTAGGGTTTATTACTTTTCATTACAGATCGCCCAATTCAAGAATGGACTTTGACTCGGTTAGCCAAGAAGAGATTAGGAGATTTGCGGACGCGATAATATCTAAGCTTTTATCAAATCATAATATCTGGGCTAAATTTGCTAAAAATTCTTTAACCAAAACTAAATAAACCCGATGACAAATAGTAATAATAGCCAACTGAATATTTTAGATATTCCTGCTAATTACAAAGGATTAGACAAACAGAAAGAAGCTCTAATCAAAATGTGGGGCCTTCTTAGCGATCAAGAGCGTACTGAGATTACGTCAGTCTGGCGAAGTGCAAAGCCACCTCAAACTAAGCCAGTCACACCCCCTACAAATAATATTCCTAAGCAAGCGATCGCTTTAATTAAGGAATTTGAAGGCTATTCCTCGACTGTCTATAACGATGGGGTCGGGGTGGCTACCATCGGGTACGGTACGACAGTATACCCAAATGGGGCGAGGGTTCGATTTGGCGATCGCCCAATTACCGAAGCCGAAGCAATAATTTATTCAAACAACGACTTGCGTAATTTCTGGGATACCTTAGTCCGCACGATTCCTTTTTGGAAGGAGATGACAGACAATCAGCGATCGGCGCTGCTGAGTTTTGCGTACAACCTCGGAGCGCATTTTTACAACTCAAATGGCTTCAGTACGATTTCAGGCTCTTTGGCCAGAAAAAATTGGGGCAAGATCCCAGATGATTTTTTGCTTTACGTTAATCCCGGCTCTAGTGTTGAGGCAGGATTAACACGCAGGAGAAGAAGAGAAGGCGACCTATGGAGAACTTAAATGTCTAAATTTTACACAGTCAAGGCAAAAAATACGGCTACCCATAACCCATCAGACAATGATGTTGATTGGGGTGGGGTTTATGGGTGGGAATATACAGGCGGTGAATTATTTCCACACGAGGGAATATGCGATCGCTCGTTCCATCTATTAGTTCCATACCTAGATTTACACATAGAAAATGACACTACCATCAAACCCGTTGAATCCGAGCCGATTGCAGCAATTGATGCTGGTATTGGGGGAGAGGCTGACCCAGATCCAGATAACGAATGGGTATCGAACGAATCTGGGACAATCGGTGTTTTGGATTCATCCGAACCCGATTGAGTACAAGAAAGACTGCATTGTATATTGTGATGATTCTGAGCAATTTAGCGATCGCAATACTCTCAGATTAAATGAAGTTGAGATTATTATTGATTGCTATTTGTGGAATAAGGAGGCGATCGGTTATGGGGTTGCTAGTAGCAATGCGATCGCCGATCTGATTCGGGCGATCGGTTTACTACCTACACTAGGGATTTCTGGAAATATGCTGCATTTGAAAGAATCAAATAATACTGTAGAATTGGAGGGAAGCTCGTGTGTTAAAAGGACGTTAGTAGTTAGTCTTGACTACGAGACAGATAGATGGGGAATTTAGATTTAGGGTTTAAAGAATTTAAGAGGTAATTATGACTGAGAATATGTCTTTTTCGGGTAATGGTAGGGTATACGCTTCGGCGATCGATGCTGTCAGCAAGAAAGCCTTGAACTGGTATTTTATTGGAAATGTGATTCTTGCCCAGGTAAGGTTTGCGGCTGGGAATAAGAAAGAAGTTCGTGAAGGTGCAACTGGCAAAGAAAATGTCATAGATTCCATTATCGTTAGAAATGATGCGGAATTTACGGCTACTATTACCAAATATTCGATTGAGAATTTACGTAGATTATTATTTAGTAAGGTGATCACACCTGCTACGGGATCGATCACAAATCAGCCAGTAAAAACTAGCACGTTTGAGGATGGAGTTACCCCTCTAGGCAAATTTAATGTCTCGGCTGTAACCGCAGTTACAGGACAGGCACTTGCTTCATTCACTGTGGGCGTAGGTGGTACAGGCTATTCTGGTGCTACTCAAGTGGTAATTGCGGGTTCAGGCGGTGGGTCTGCGACTCCTGTTATTTCCGCAGGCGTAATTACTGGGATTACCTTAGTTTCTCCCGGATTATATGCCTCCGCTCCTGCGGTTTCGTTTGTTGATTCAGGCGGTGGCTCTGGTGCTACTGCTACTGCTGTCCTTTCTGGCACTAACACAATCCTAACCAATGGAACTGATTTTACATGGGATGTATTCGGCAATTTCCGTAGAACCTTGACTGGTTTAATCCCTGCTGGTGGATCTGTGCTTGTCTCCTATGCGTTTGGTAGTTCTGACTCTGTTGGGTTCAATTCCCTGTCAGGTCAAGAAATCGCAATCAGGATCGAGGGTAGAAACAACTTGCGGAATGATTCCCCATTCTTGGCAGTAGCACCAAGATTGCAATTAATGCCAACTCCACAATGGGATTTAATCTCTATTGGGAAAACCGCAGGGGAGGAATTGACTATGGCGGGTATGCTCTTGTATACAAGCCAGTTTGATGATGCTCCGATCGGTGATGGGACTATCCCCGGTGGTATTTTCTTACAGCAACAACTACTTGAGGGTTAAGAATAAATGACACAAGAAAAGCGATCGCTCCCGATCATCCGCTATTTTAAGTATGATCATCTCCCAGAATACTTAAAGAGTGTTTCTAAGCCATTTGGGGATTTAGCTAATGAAATCCACAAACGCTATTTTGATGAAGATGTTGACGTGGCTGAAACTGTAGCAGGATTAAGAAAACTGCTAGAGGCAAAAGATGCCATCGTTAGATCGGTAATCAAATAACTATGTCTAGCGATCGCATGTCTGCCCAAAAGTTCGTTGATAAAGTGGCTAAAAATCTTAAAAAAGCCACTATGTCTGCCTTAAAAGATTCTATCTCTGCCATGAAGAAAGAAATTGGTAGAGTCGGGGATTTCAAAGGGCGATCGCTAGAATCATTAGTAAAAATCAGGATAGGTAAAAGTGATAATCCAACAGCTTATGTTAGGGTCGCTTTTGGCGATAAACAGCAAAGTACAAAACGCATAATCATTCTTTTACCACAAGGCAAAAGACTTGGGTTGCCAAGGGTAGGGAATCAATGGAAAGCTATCTATAATAAGTTCAAAAGTAAATTTAAGATTGTTCGTTCAGGCAGTGGCTATATCGTTCTGTTTAGCGATCGAGGTCAGATCGTACCAGTCTATAAAATCCAACGAGTATTTATTAAAAGAGTTCCATTGCGGCAAATAGGCGATCGCATATCAAGCCAAATATCTGAAAAAATTAGTAACTACAAAGGAAAATATGAGTGACGATCTAGATGTTCTTTTTCCGAAAGTTGAAAGCATAAACACTAGCGGCGGGTTAGTAAAAGTCTCCAAATTTAAGTTTAGAGTTTATCCACGAATTTTAGTATTTGCTAATAAATATATAAATGAAATCTCAACAGGTAATTGGGCATATTTAGTTTTTGGCGAAACTATTCAGCTAGAAACTGAACTCCAAAAAATCAAAGAAGAAAAGGCAAAGCTTGAACCAACTAACTTAGAAGCGATCGCCACTTTATCAGAAAAAGAAAAGGAGATTGCTGCCAAGATTAAATTAATTGAAACCGACGGCGGCGAGATTTTTGAAGATATTGCCGAAGTTATAAAAATCTCTACTGGCAAGGATAGAGAGTTTTTAGATGATTTAGATGGGGACGAGGTTATCGATATCCTATTGGCTTGTGTTGAGGTAAACGCAGGTTTTTTCAGGAAAATATTAACCGATCGCTTAAGTCGGATCATAGTGATCGTGACTCCAAAAGGAAAAGCGGATACGGGCTTGAAGTCTCCAGACTCATCAGAGAAGGTCACAGACTAGAAGATATTAATAATTACACAATGCCCCAGTTCAAAATGTTTGTGGAATATGCCAATCAACTCGAATTGGAAAGAACTGCTAGAAATTTAATAGATTTGGGTATTGGCACTTCAGCAGGATTTAATGGTTCCGAAGCTATGCAGAATTTACAGGCGATCGCTAACAAGAGGATAGAAGGAGATGGCTAGAGATACCTATACCACTAAGTTTACTACCGAAGGTTTTAACCAAACTATTCGGGACTTACAGGCGATCGCCAAGGGAACGGATGAGCTAAAAAAACAATGGGAAGGTATACAAAAAAGCTCAACTGCTTATAGCGGATATGCTCCATCGCCAAGGGTATTACAACCGCAAGACTTAGTAAAGTCAGTCCAACAGATCAAAGCGGAAGATATTGCCCCTAAGAATCCGATCAAACTTATTTTCGATAAGTCTGGGTTAAAGAGCTTAGAAGAAGATTTTAAGGCTACAGTTAAGCGGTTTACCGAGCCAATCAAACTAAGCTTTGACTTATCAGCATTAGCAAAAGTTGGATTGCAAATAGGTGTCCAATCTTTAAGTACAGGATCTTTTAATATTAAAGATTCATTCATGGCGATCGCCAATGCCACGATAAAAATTGACGGTAAAAATTTAGGCGATTATTCGGCTCCAGTTGTCAAAACTTTGGAGAAAGGCTTCTCCCAATTAATTAAGGAAAATCAAAAATCAAACTCGCCACTAGCTAGAATTACGACTGGATTTCTTGAAGGTATTGGGCGCGGCGTAACAGGCACATATACCGCTAGACAAACTAATAAGTTTTTAGATAACAGTCCTGCGCTAGAAGATCCGATGGGCGCGATCAAAACTGCAAATAAAGCTTTGGCTTCATTGAAAAGAGCTTTTGAATTCATTAACGATCCTCTTAAAGCCGCCGCCAAATATGGCGAAGATATTGAGGATATGGCTAAAGAAACAAATGCCGATTTGCGGGAGGCTTTTGCTTTTTTGCGAAATAGGAAGCAACAGCAAGTTGGGGATTCTGTCCGTAAGGCTAGACAGGCTGCAAGGACTGCGGACTTAAATCTTAGTCAGAAAGATATTGACGGGATTAACGACAGCCCATCAATAAACATCGTAGCTGGTGGGTTGTCCCAAGCTGGTGGCGAAGATTCTGCAAAAACCGCTAGAGGCATGGGAATCCTTTTTAAGAAATTAGGGGTTAAGGATTCTGCTGTTATCCCTAGTGCCAATCCCTTTAGCGATCGCCTTCCAGTTAAGCTCCCAGATCAACTCCAAGGTAAATCTTTCACAGAAGCAACAGAAAAAGTAGTCACAATGGGCAGAAATTATGCCCAAGCTGTTTTTGAGAATACAATTTTAGGCTATAACCCCGACGCGATCGCAATGGCTGGAAAGGCGATCGCCTATCGCAAGCAATTCCCAGATAAGCCCATTAACCTAACTGGCTATTCTGGCGGCGGGAATATTGCCTCGGAAGCTTTAGCAATCCTCAAACAAGCAGGAATAACAAATATCAAAGGCTTGGGAGTTGGTAGCCCTCAGAGTGGTATTTTATTCGATCAAGATAAAGACTATACCAACATGGTTGGGACTGATGATCCAATCAGATTTCCTACTTTAGACTTGCTTGGGAATTCCGCTAGGAACAAAGATGTTGCGGGAGGTAAGAACCATGAGCTAAGGGAATATATCCGAAATAAAGATTTCCAAAAGGAATTTATTTCTTACTTCCAAGAAACAAACGATAAAAATGAAGAAAAGATTAACCCTATCCCTAAGCCAGATAGTAATATCGATCCGATCGTAGCATTCAAAAATATAAATAATAAGCTCAAGGGTCCCGATGGATTAGGCAAGAAATTCCAAGATGCGATCGCTAAAGGAGATAACAAACTCGCTCAAGAATTAGGCGATCGCATTATAAAAGCTACAGACGCAGCTTATGGATTATTCGATAAAATCCCTGAAGCAAATAGAGACAAAAGCCTCAAAGGGGTTAAGGGATCTATGGAAGCACGGCGCGCTGCTACTCAATTTGATTTAGCAGGATTGCCACCTTCAATAGGTCAGAATGTTTCGGCTGGATTTGATCTTGGAGCCGATGGGAAAAAGCAAGGTAAAAAGTTAGGGAAGGAAATAATTGATGGGACTGAAGATGAGCTAGGGATTAAATCCCCTTCTAGGGTTTTTCAGCGCATAGGCAAGTTTGTTGTCGAGGGACTTGAGAATGGGTTAGAAGGTTTTGAAGGGACTTTAGACGAGAAAAAATCATTCCTTGAACGTTATGTAAAAAGCGTAATTGAATTAGTTTATGACTTTAAGAAAGTTGTGGGCGAAGCGAATACACCAGCCCAAGAGCTTAGAAAGTTATTCCAAGATATTGGATCTTCTGCCAAAGATCCAACAAAGTCTACATTAAAAAAAGTCGGAAAGTCTTTCCCAGATGTTGCAATTAAAAAAGGTTTAGGCGAAGTGGGCGGTCAGTATGATCCCAATAAAAACCAAATTACTGTCTCTGAGAACAACCTTGAAGACTTTGCCAGTGTATTAACGCACGAATACACCCATGCTCTACAATCCGCTTTTGGCAAGAATCGGGATCAACCGCTTTTTAATGTGATCGGCAAAACTGGAAAACCACTAATAAAACACAAAGATATTAAGGCTAGTGCAGAAAGAAGTGTTAAAAACTTAGAGGCAAGAATTCCCGCTCATATGCTTTCGGAATTTAAGAAGGTATTCAGGAAAGAAGAGCTTTTAGCGGAAAAAGAAGCTTATGCAAATCAATATGTTGATAGCGATAGAGTTGATCGAGGCTTTTTTAAGGCAGACGCTCAAAGTAAAGTCCCTTTATACAAAGCGGTAAAAGCGAAATTTAGAGAGTCAAATACTAAAGGTAGTTTTAAAGACTTCTTAAATTTTGAAGGTTTTGATGGGATTGATGCACTAGCGAAAAAACTAGGAATAGATATTAATAGTGGTTTTGAGTCAGCCATAAAAGGCAAAAAACAAGGTAAGAAATTTGGTAAGGAGGTGATTGATGGCGCAAAAAATGAGCTAGGAATTAGTTCTCCATCTAAAGTATTTGAACAGATCGGGAAATGGGTAACTGAAGGATTTAATAACGGCGTAGAAGGGGCTGGGGATTTACCTAAAACTTTTGTTGAGTGGGTTGATAAGATTAGAAATGCAATCAACAAGCTTCCAGAAGGAGCCAAACAAGGGCTAGGAATATTTAAGCAGCTATTTACTGGCTTTTTAGTTGGGCAAGGCATCCAAGGCGCGATCGGTTGGATTAAGCAATTAAGAGACGCTGCGAGCGAAGTCACTTTGCGTTTTGAGCAAATGGAGAAAGCTTTTAACTTCTCCACGTCTGAAAGCTCAATAGGAAGACTTGAAGCCCTTAGACAGCAAACACAGCAAAGAGGGACTGATTTTGAGACAGCTTTGCAAGGGCAGACACAGCTAAATTTTGCTACCAAAGGGACTGCCTTGGAAGGCTCAGTTTCAGACTCAATTTTTAATGCCGTTGCTGACACCTCAGCAGTCCGAGGCTTTGATAAGGATCAGCAGAAAGCTCTATTTGATACTTTTACGACTTTAAGCGATCGCTCTGTAATTACTTTTAAAGAACTAAGTTCAACCATCAACGCATTACCGGGCGGTTTACAAATTGCCGCTAGAGCGTTAGGAGTTACAGATATTCAGCTTAAAAAAATGGCTGAATCTGGGGAACTAATTACTACAGATTTTTTACCCAGATTTATCGCCCAATTAAATGCTGAGAATGCTGTCGGCTTGGTTGGTGCTAGTAGCACTGCTCAAGCTTCGGTAGCAAGATTGAGCAATAGCACAACTGAGTTTTTAAACCTATTCGGGAAAGCCAAGCAACCTTTTGAAACTGCTTTATTTAATACGGCTGCTTTTGCGATCGATACCTTAAATGACTCCATTTTAGGAATTATAAAAACAGCTAGTCTTTTTGGGGTTGCTAATTTTCTTGTTTCGTTTGGATTGATAGGTAAGGTTACTAGCCTAATTGTCGGGTTATATACATCAATCTTCACAACTAGTACGGCATTGGGAGGTGCTACGGTCGCCTCTGGATTCTTCCAAATTGCTTTAGCCAAATTAGGGGCAACTGTTCAAGCCATAGGCGGGTTCTTCTCAGGGTTCTTCGGAACTTTACTTAAGCAATTAGCAGCCGCTTATATTGCTACTGAAGTCTGGACTAAGGTATTTGAAACCCTCGATACGTCTGGGGAGAGTTTTGCCAGTTTAACCAATCAAATTCAAAAGGATTTAGATAAGGTTGATGAGAAATTTATTGAAAGCAAACAGAATATTGACGATTGGAGGGATTCCCTAATTAAGGCTTTAAGGGGAGACGGAGGCTCTGCCTCTAATACTTTCTTGAACCCAAGGGCAGAACAAGATGCAAAGCGACTTAATGAACTATTGAAGAAAGCAGGGATTCCACAGTTTCTTAGCGATCGAGGTATTGCCACAGGAGCAGAATTAAGACAGACGATATTTGAGGGGAAAAGAGAACAAGCCTTAAGCCAGTCGGATCTTTTCAGGAATGATGCCTCTGCAATTCCTGCACTGGTAAAAAAACAGCAAGTATTAGAAACCGAATTAAATCTTGAACGACAAAGAAGAACTCAAATATTACCGGGCGATCGCTTAGGCTTAGATGAGTCAGTCGCAAAAGAAAAAGCATTATTGCAACAATACGAAGAAATTAGCAAAGATATCTCTGCTAGAAGAACTAATTTAGATCAATCTTTAGCAGCCTTAAAGCAACTCGAAAAAGCTGCCACTGATGAGATTAGCAGGAATTTATTAAAAACTGGTATTGGGCTATTAGAAAACGCTATATCTAGTACCTCCAAATTGCTTTCTGAGACTGCAACGGGCTTGGCTGGTGTTACCCAGACTGTTAATAATCTTCAGGGCGCGATCGATGCTTTGAACCGTAAAACTGAAGCAAAAAAGGTACAAGATAGTATTGATATCACGAATGAAGGATTAGGTAACCGAACTGACAGCAGTAAGGTCAATCTGTCTAATTCGTCAGCACTAGAGCAACTTAAAGCTGAGATTGCTAGTGGCGAAGGCGGCTATAACTCTGTAAATCGTGGCAAAGCGGGAGATACCCCCGGAGGTGCGTTTTCTCTGTATGGCAAGAATTTAACAGAAATGACGATTGCTCAAGTCTTGAGCAAACAACGAAATGATTTATTTGCAGTCGGGAAATATCAATTTATCCCACAAACCCTTAAGGAGGCGGTTAATTATACTGGCATTGGCGGCGGGGAGTTATTTAATGAAAAAAATCAGGAACGATTATTCCAATACTTAATCTCCCCAGCAAAGAGGCCTCGACTAGCAGCATTTTTGTCTGGGAAATCAAAAAATATAAATTCTGCTGTTACAGATCTATCTCAAGAATTTGCCTCTATCCCCGGCAATGACGGGCGTGGAGCTTATGATAACGATAGCGCGGGGAATCTTGCGTCTGGAGGATTAGCCAGAGTTGAAAAAATTAAAAAACTTTTACGAGCGATCTCGGTATCCCCATCTCAAAGCACAGCCCAACAAAGCACAGCAGCTATAACTAGAAGGCAGGAAGAGTCGGCATTAGTTTCCGATCAAGAAAGATCTTTAGCTTCCCAGTCCCAAATCTCAGAAGCTAGAAAGAAAATTGACTCATTTCCTTTTGCCAAATACACGCTTGATAAATTGGGCATAAATCCTGATGATGTCGGTCAAGATTTGACAACCAAAAAGGGCAATCCTTTGTTTGATGGATTGATTAAATCTATTGAGGATTATCGGAAATTATTAGACGACAGCAGGAATACTCAGAAAGGCGTTCTTGATGCCCAAGTCCGTCAAAGGGATGCGATCATCCAAGATACAGAATCATTGATTAAGCAAGCCAATGATAGCGATTTAGTTAAAGCCCAAGGCAAGCTCAAGATCGGGATCGCAACATACGATCAGTTATTAGCTAAAACTCAAGACACCATCACTAGGCAATATATCGAATCTTCAAAAGAAGGATTCCAGAATGCTGGGCAGTTTGCCATAGATCGAACCGCTAACCAACAAAAATTCGAGGCAGCGAATAGAGCCTTAGCTGTCCCTGGCATTGATAAGAATTTGGAACTTGCTCAGATAAAAGAAGAAGAGCAGCAAATTCTCATAAACTATAACCTTATTGAATCAATCAGAAAGTCGAAACTAGCAATATTAAAAATAGACAATAATACAAATCTTGCTAATGAGCGTAGAGAACAATCACAGCGATTATCGGTCGAAACTCAAAAGCTGGAAGATGATAAAGCCCTTCGAGATTTTGACAATGCAGTTCGCGATGCCAAAACTATCTATAATCCCGATCGCGTTGCAGCCGATCGCAAATATCTTGAAGAAACAATTAGATTAAACCAAGAAGAATTAAGGCTGAAGATTGCGATCGCCAATGCCCAAGAAAAACTCACTCAAGTTAAACTTAAAGGCTTGACCACTGGAATAGATGAGCAGAAAAATATTGATTCGCTGATTAAGCAGCTTGATTTTGTTAAAGAGCAAGTTAAAGATGCTGATATTAATAAAGCGATCGCTACTCGTGGCGCAAATATTAACCAATTAATAAAACAATTAAGAGGTCAAAACACTTTAGGCAATTTACGGGGGGAAATTTCTGACGAGCTTGCTAATCGCCAAGAGAGGGGAGGTGGCGATTTGTTTGGAGCTAATAGGCTTAGAATCGCAACTGCGACATTAAGAATTCAGTCCGAGACTAATCTTAAAGTTGCAGAATATAACCGTTTGATCAGCAGTCCCAAGGCATTGTCAGAATCCGATTATGAATCAGTCGAACAGGTTATGGCTCTAAGAGATGCGACTATCGAACTATCCGAGATTAAGATTGATAACCTAAAACAGCAATTCAAAGATTTGGGAACAACGATCGCCGACACAGCAAATACAGCTTTTGGTAATTTCTTTGATGAGATATTCCAAGGCACTAAATCGATAGGTGACGCTTTTAATAATATGGCTGTCTCGATCTTAAAAAGCCTAGCTAAAATCGCTAGTGATGGATTCTTTAGTAATCTTAAAAACTTGCTTGGATTAGGTGGAAGTCCTGATGCTGGTTTTAGTATTCAGAATCTTTTTAACGGTGGAGCCAGCGCGGCTCCAAGCTTCGATCCATTAGGGGCTATAGACGGGGTTAGTTTTGATACGGCAATTCCAGAAGGGCTTAGTTTCTCGGAAGGTGGCTTTACTGGTCAGGGTGGGAAGTTCGATCCTGCGGGTATAGTCCACAAAGGGGAAGTCGTATTTTCGCAGGAAGACGTTAGCAGCCTTGGCTTAAATTTCTTGCAAGGTCTTAGAAATTCTGGCCGTCCTAAAATGCCAGATTTAAGAACTTCCAGCAATTCCAATGCAGACAACCAAAGCCGTAATGTCAGCGTTATAAATAATTACACTATCCCCAACTCAGATAGTTTGAGAAAAACTTCTAGTCAGCTAGCGATCGAGCAAGCCGAGGCTAATCGGCGAGCGATGAAATATAACTAAAATTATGTCATCTCTCCTAGCTCTACTAATGCTCTGTATGACTGAAAGCCCTTTAGGTTGTGGGTATTTACCGAGTCTATAGAATGTATCGCTTTTGCCTGATGCTCTAATGGCGATAAATGCCCCTCACGGATTAGGCGATCGCATAGCAGGATATCTTTTCTAGGGCTAAATTCTCCATCATGCGTTGAGTAGGAAATTCTGGCACATCTAGCAGCAGAAACACCTAAGCGATCTTCTAAGTGGCAAGAATCGAAATCATACGGAATATGCCATTCTCCTAAATCTAATTCCCTTGGTTTAGATTGATTCCTTAGCTCTTGCATGGCGATCGCTACTTGCCTGAAGTCAGGATTACAATCTGAAGCTGTTCTAAGCTTAAAAAAGTTATCCCATTCTGTCGCCGATACGATCACTGGAACCCTAGAAAAAGGCTCTAGGAGACGGTTAGCCATGTCTTTATGAATACCAGAATTAGATAGCCATTCCGCATTAGAAATAGCCGATCCCATTGCTGCGAACCAGTAGCTTTCAGCGATCTCCTTTGATTCTAAATCGATCTCAGCCCCGATCATTCCTTTTTGATTGAGCGTAAAACTTGGGATGTATGGATCTTTGTTAATTTTTTCAATTCGTTTTTTAACTGGAATTGCCCTAGAACTTTCAGAATTTCGAGAAAGTTGTCTGTGGGTATTGAGTTCAGCAACTAAGCATTTTGGGAATCTTAGCAGCACGAAAGTAGTTAGGCGATCGCCCGTTTCAATATTTACTGAGTCAGCGATAATTTGAGCGTTAATCATTTATTTATTCTCCATAAGATTTATTAATTCGTTTAGATACCATTGGGCTTTCTTCAAATCTCGAAGCCCGTCTTTCTTTTCCCACCTCCACAGGTACTTAACGATATTAAAAACGCAGCCTTCCTTACCTACTCCCATCTTTATCAACATATCCATACACTCCCGCCCGTTATAGTGGTCAGGGTGATGGACTGATTCATCTACGGATCTGGGTTCATCGTCCATAAAGTTAATTTGATTAACGCTCATAGTTTTGTTTTCCCTATCCATAGGGTTAATTTCATTAGTAAAAACGCTCATCTAAAAAGCCTCCATAATTCTCTGGGCTAGTAACGGCGGGACCGCATTACCAATAATCATTCCCGCGATCGCTTTACGTTCAGGCAAAATATAGCTGTCAGGAAATGACTGAAACCGTGCGAGGCAGTGGGGTGTAATGGCTAACACTTTGCAGTCTGAAATAACCCTAAAAGGGTGCTTATCCTGGGATGCTGTTAATGTTGGGCATGGGACTAACTCATTAATTAGTGATGGTTTGCCACTTCCAAAACTTGAGTAATTGCCAGTTACTAGAACATTTGCCCTATGCCAATGCCCATCTAATCCCATAGCGCGGACTGTCCAGCTGGGCTCGTCTGGTCTTCTGGTTTGGAGATCGCGATCGCTCCTAGCCCCAGTATTTTCAACTAGCAGCGGGAAATCTTCAGGTAAAGTTCCCATCGCTTTTACTTGCCACGGTGCTAATTTAGTCTCTGGTAGGCTTGGAATCAGATCAGCGATCGCTTCATACCAACCAATCCACTTTTGCTTAGTTTGAAACCCTTCAAAACATGGATCGCTAAGATTCTGCTCATGGGTAGCGATCGGCATTTCCGCTTTTTTGATTTTGCTTGCCATTAGGATTAATCGCTTCCGAGATTGTGGAACCCCATAATCAGCAGCGTTTAAGGTTTCCCAACTCCCTAGATAATCATTATCAATAAGTGCCTCAACAATGATCCTGAACGATTTAGTTTTATGGTACTCACGGACATTCTCCAAGCTAAAAGTTTCAGGTTCAACCTGTTGTATAGCTCTCACGATTGAGTAGGCACAGTCAATATCAAAGTCGGTTTCGCCTTTATTAGCATTTGCGGTAGACGAAGATTTACAAGACGGGGAGGCGTGGAGGTGATCGATTTTAATACCTGTGGATGCGAATCGAAAGTTACGAACATCACCTAAGACGATATGATCGCCTATGTTTCTTTTGTAGCATTCCACAGCATCAGCATTATTATCGATCGCGAATACTGGTTTATATCCTGCGGCGATCGCGCCCAAATCAAAACCGCCGCCTCCACTAAAGAGGGTTGCTATTGTTTTAGTCATGGCGATCGCCTAAAAAAGAATCTATTTCTGTTTGCACTAAATCTGGTAAATTCCAAAATTTCAAGGCTCCTTTACACTTAATCGGGTTTGGCAGTAATAATTTTTCGGAAATATGCCAATGATATTGACCTGTGATCGCCCATTTACTTGTTGACTTTCCGTTACATTCCGAGAATTTAACTAACCCAACAACGGAGCCTAAGATTAAATCCTTTACTGCGGAGCTATTTGTATCCACCATAGAATCGATAGATTTACCTGAATGAATTGCAACCCATTTGTTAAGATACTTTTCGTTAATTGCCCAGCTTCTGTTTTCGATATCCTTGGAGTCATTAAAGATAAAATGTACCCAAGGTTGCTTAATTGTTAGTGCCTTAGTCATTGCGATCGCCCTCCGATTTCCTTATAATTGCCATTGTTTCAGTTCCCATTAATTCGCGAATCTGTTGTAAGGTAATTTGTGAAGCAATCAATTCTTTTCGCTTAGATTCACTCTCTGGCGTAAATTTTATTGCTCCACTAGTAACAAGTTCAAATGCCCAGTCTTTAGCCATTGATTCGGCTTCTGCAATGCTTTTGGCTTCTATTACTTTCTCGTCTGGAATGACTGAATACTTGCTTTTTCGATAAATCTTATATTGGTTCATTACGATCTCCATTAGTAATTTCTGTTTTAATTGATATAAGTCCTATTGTTTTACTCATGGCTGACACTGCGCGATCGCTTCCATAGCTTCACGAGTTAAATTCTCTAAGTATGGGTTTGGCTTAGGGGCTTTCTTCCTAACCCTTCTGCCACGTGTAGGCATTGAGTTAGGAGTGTCTGGCAATATAGAAAGCGGTTTTAAGTTTTTGGGATTGCAGGATAGTTCGTTGGCTTCTGATAGCGATCGCAATTTGTAACCAGACCTTTTTAATAAGCCATGAATGGTAGAGGAAGATACCCCATAAGCTTCCGCAATTTGACGTGAAGAATATCCAGCTTCATATAATCGGAAATATTGACTAGCTTTCACTTTGCTTATCGCTTTTGTTTGAGCTTCGCTCTTAGTCCTAATTTTACCGCCCAATCTTCTCACGATATTGCCCACGGTAGCATGAGAAATTCCTAATTTTTCTGCTATCTGATATGAATTTATATTGAATTTGTACATCTCGAAAACTTGCTGCTCAATCTCCGTGCTAACGCCTTTAGCTTCGCTATTAGTCCTAACTTTACCGTCCAATCTTTTTACGATACGGCACACGGTACTAGAGCCGATTCCTAATTTTTCTGCTACCTGAGATGAACTCATTCCACCTTGGTACATTTCTAAAACTTCCTGCTCAATCTCTGAAGTGATACCTCTAGCTTCGCTATTAGTCCTAACTTTACCGTCCAATCTTTTTACGATACGGCACACGGTACTAGAGCCGATTCCTAATTTTTCTGCCACGCGATAGCTACTCATTCCACTCTGGTACATCTCGAAAACTTGCTGCTCAATCTCTGGTTTTACCATCTTTTTTGCTCCATTAATAATTTCTGTTTTAATTGACATAAGTTCTTTTCCCATATTCCAAGATGCACAAAGCGTCAGCAATCCCATCGCTAGGAGTTTTACAGCGTGGAGTAGGTAAAAGGGATATGGCAGGGAATGCTCTACGGCAATAAGCGATCGCCGCGTTCTTATCCTTATTTGTACCTGCTAAAACTACCTTCTTCCATGCTTGCGGGGTGACTAATTCCACCCGTACACCTAGCCCAACGCATATTCCGATCAAAGTTCCGTACCCTTTGCCGAAGGTGAACATAGAAGTTACCCCTTGCCCCGGCATTGCTGACACTTTTTCGATAATGGCGATCACGTCTCCATGCTGTTTAATAAATCCCAACATTTTGGCGATCGCATCGCAATCTATTTCTTTGCCAGCGATCGGCATGACTTGAGCGCAGCTATCCCATGCTTTGCCATCATAATGGGCAAAAGCGACTCCACCTTTTAGACCAGGATCGAAAGCTATAAAATTTCTCATTAAAAATCTCCTGAATATTGTGATGGATCTTGTGTTTGAACCTCTGGAATTAAAGCGGGGACTTCAATTGTTTGATCGCTTAACTTCTGTTGGATTTTTTCGTACCATGCGATCGCTAATTCTTTGAACTCTATTTCTTGATTCGCTTCCATGAAATCTTCAAAGGTATCAATACAGTAGTTATCGTCCTTCCACACATTCTGATCTAATGCCCAAACTTCCATTAAATTAACAATCGTATTGTCGCAATCTTCCTTTTTAAGGTTAGCAACTTCTAAGCCTGTTTCTGGTATGCCGCGATAGGCCATAGTTCTTTTCACATACTCAGACATATCTTTTTTATCGATATGCAGAGCCAGACAGATCTCATAAAGTCTCTGTTTAGGGCTTTCTCCTACTTGGAGGATTTCCGTAGCGGATAAGCTCTCTTTAGGTGGCAATAGCTTAACGGTTGTTAGTTCTGGGAATAGATTGATTGCAGATTGACCTCGCATGAGGGCAACTAATCCCATCAAAAACTGTTTTTCGAGGGTAATTGATAGCAGCGATTTTGTCTCGATCTTAGGTATCCAAACCCCATTTTTTTGGAACCTAGTATTAACAATGCGATCGCCGCGTTCCAATACTAAAGGAACCCCATGTAGAGTCTTACCCAAGCCTATGAGGACTTGGTACATTGCCTGTAAGTTGGATTGGACAGTTCCCAAGTCATATTGTCCTTTTATCGCAATCTCAACGTAACCGCAGAATCCTTCAGTCCACAACTCAGGGATGATCATCTTAAGCAAGCCCGATGGCTTGCACTTATCGCAATGATCCTCATCAGGGAGCCTTCTGCAAGGTTTTTCCACAGTTTGGAACTTTTGCGAAGTGGGATTCATCTCCCGAACAATGTTTTCACCGTCGCATTCTAAAACTTTTCTGCCTTGTGGAGAGCCTTTGATCGTTGCGAACTGGCAATAAAAGGGATCGAATACGTCTTGAGGGCGATCGCCTAGAACCATAAAATTAATAGCTTTAGGCTCGTCTCCATAGTGTCTTAGCCACACTTCCCGAAGTTCGGGGTTATAGTTCTTAGGTTCAAACCTAAAATAGTCTAAATCTTTTCCGATCTTGGTTTTCTCTTTCCCTTGATCGTCTTTATATGTGGTTTTGGGTGATCCTTTGAAAATTGTCCCAAGCTTGGGAAATCCCGCCGTCGGGATGGTGCGATTTTTGAGTGCCATAATAATTTATTCTTTTCCTGAAGTAAAAATAATTCTTTCCTTTAAGTCTTTGACTACATCAAGATAGGTTTTCTTTGACATAGAGCAGCCGATATATTGCCTTGTTATTGGCGTATATATTGGCTTTGCTTCTGCATAGTTAGAGCAAGCGGAAGCACTAATTAATGCTGCTTGAATAAAGTAATTCATTAAGCTAGTCTCCAATAGTGTTTATGGAATTTTTGGCTTTTTTTTACAGCTAACCCAACTCGATTTGCATCACTAGCCCGACCTGTCATGGCGATCGCCGCCGATGTAAAGGACTCATAAACAATTCCAGTTTCTACGCACTGGACGGGCTTCTTATTTTGTGGGCGGTGTGCGTTCCCGCCTCTCCTAAGGCTAGAGCCATACTGAGGGCTAGAA
>Ga0209490_10000908_pt1 | contig 29186 bp, 13 predicted proteins | sample MAT06_FD_187209 | JGI IMG/M metagenome (GOLD analysis project Ga0209490, IMG submission 187209) | Freshwater microbial communities from Lake Fryxell liftoff mats and glacier meltwater in Antarctica - MAT-06 (SPAdes) (version 2) | ecosystem: Environmental > Aquatic > Freshwater > Ice > Liftoff... | reverse complement strand
AATGCCATCGGTAAATTAGAATGTGTGGACACTGACCAGAACCTCTGCTGGATAAGCCCCGAACTGAACATCTCCAGTTCAGGTACCGTGCAGTTCTCCGTAGATTTGGCATGGACAGGTTTTGATAACGAAGATTATATTTGGGTACAATACAGCATCAATGGCGGCGCTTTTGTCACAATGACCAATGCATTTGGCGGAGGCGCAGGAACGATTCAATACGCATTCCCGGCGGTTGACCAAAATGGTTCTTTCACCGTTACAAAAACCGGGCTTTCCGGCAACAAAATTCAGATCAAGATCTGTGTACTGACCAATTCACAGGCCGATGTGGCCATTATCGACAATGTTTCCATCCCGCAAACCGTGTCGTATTGTTTCTTCCCCATCATTTCCACGGCGCCGACCAACGTCACTTGCGTGGGCGGCAACAACGGCAATATCCAAGTGACCGCCTCCAGCGGCACGCCGGGCTACAACATCAGTTGGAGCGGCCCTTCGAGCGGCAACCCTGCCGGAACGGAGATTGCCTCCGCAGGCGGAACATATGATATTGCCAGCCTGACTGCCGGTACCTATACCGTCACCATCACGGACGCTGCCGGACTGACAGCCACCGCTTTCGCCACCTTGACCACGTTGAACCCGCTCGAAAACGCGGCTTTCGGTTACGCCAAATCAGGCTACTGCCAGGCAGGCACCGACCCTGCGCCAGTGATTTACGGCAATGCTGGCGGTATGTTCAGCGCACCGCCGCAGGTAAGCATCAACGCTTCGACGGGTGTCATAGACGTTTCTGCCAGCACTGCCGGAGGTCCGTACAACGTCACCTATACCACAAGCGGGCCTTGCCCCGTATCCACCAACTTTGCCCTCAGCATTGTCAACTGCGCTCCCGGTGCCACCCTGACGGACGCCATAATCATGGACAACGGGGCTGCCGGCAAAGCCGACCCCGGCGACCGCATCCGGCTAACTGCCACCATTAGCAACGGGCAAACTGCCGACTACAGCGGGATGCAATTGGTGCTGAACAACGACCCGAAGGTGACCTTCGTCCCCGGCTCTTTCAAGTCCACGCCATTGGCCATAGACGATGCTTATACCGCAACCCTAAATGTCCAGTTGAGCGTCCCGCTTGGGAGCGGGGTGCTGGCCAATGACTTCGACGACAACATCCCCGGCTTGAGCGTGACCGGTTTCAGCGCCACGAGCACCCAGGGCGGCACGGTATCGGTAAGCGCCAACGGCAGTTTCACCTACAACCCGCCGAACGGGTTTACGGGCAACGACACTTTCACCTATACCATCACCGACTCGGATGCGCAGACGAATACGGGGACGGTGAAAATCAGGGTGCAATGAGGAGCGCGGAAAGACCTCCGAGCGTCCTCACATTTGACAACTTTTTAAAGGTTTTAAAATCTAAAACCTACCCTCCGCCACCAAAAACCATTCCCGAAACCCGCGCCTGTTCTCTTCTAAAAAAAAATTTTTTTCTATGAAATGCTTTTTTCGAAAAATTGAAAATCAAGCACTTGCCGCTTTGATGCTCCTGTTGAGCGCCACCGCCCTGCAAGCCCAGACATTCAACATCGGCACCCTGCCCGCCGGCAAAACCATCGTCATCACCTATGAGGTGGACGTGAACGCCAACGCCTGCCCTACGGGCACCCTGCCGCCCGCCAACCTCTCCAACCAGAGCAACGTGAGCGGCAGCAACTTCACCACCGTGCAGACCGACGACCCCAGCAACCCCGCCGCTGACCCTTCGCCCACCCTCACGCCCTTCGCCGGGCTGAGCGTCGGCAACCTCGTCTATAACGACCTCAACCGCGATGGCGACTACGACGCTGGCACCGATGCGGGCATCAACGGCGTGCTGCTCAGAATCTATGTAGATGTCAACTCCAACAACGTGCTCGACGCGGGCGACGGCGTGGCCCTCGGCACTGCCACCTCCGCCAACGTGAGCGGGCAGGACGGCACCTATTCCTTCGAAGTGTGCCCCGGCGTCTACATCATTGAAGTCGCCGCTTCTAACTTCCTCTCCGGCGGCGCCTTGTTCAATGGCGGCTCCCCCTACGTCAGCAGCCCCATCGGCGGCGCGACCGACCCCGACGCCAACAACACCAACAACGATGACAACGGCGACCCAGTAGCGGGCTTCGGCGTAGCCACCGCAGCCTTCACCGTCGCGGCGGCCAACTCCAATGTGGACTTTGGTTTCAAAACGCCCACCACCGTCACCATCAATAATGTCACGCTGGCCGAAGGCACGGGTGGCACCACCACCGCCTACAACTTTACGGTAACCCGCAACGACGCTTCCGAGGCATTTAACCTGACGGTAAACACCGCCGACGGCACGGCAAGCAGCGCATCCGACTACACGGCCATTTCGGGCGGCACCGTCAGTTTCACCGCAGGCGGCAGCCTCACGGCGACCGTACCGGTTTTGGTCAACCATGACAATGTGGTGGAAGACAATGAGACCTTCACCGTCAACCTTTCCGGTGCACCCGCCGGGGTGATCATCACCGACGGCACGGGCGATGGCACCATCACCAACGACGATGCAGCCGTAGTGACCCTGACCGGTGGCATCGCGCAGAATGAAGGCAACGCCGCCGGCACCATCAGTTATACCTTTACTGCGACCCTGAACAATCCGGTGCAGAGCGGCTTCATGGTGGCCTACAATACGGCCAACGGCACGGCCACCACCGCCGACAACGATTACGCCGTCAACACCGGCTCCCTAACCTTTACCGGCACCGCCGGCGAAGCAAAAACCATCACGGTTTTGGTGAACAGGGACACCAAGGTGGAACTGGATGAAACCTTTACGGTAGCCTTAGGTGCCATCACCGGCGCCCCTCCCGGTGTGACTACCGCCGGCTCGCCTCAAACCGGCACGATCACCAACGACGATGCTGCCGTGGTCTCCATTTTATCCCCCGCCGGCCAGTTGGAATCGGTGACGCCTCAAAACTTATTCGTGGCCTTGAACAATCCGGTGGATGTGGCGGTGACGGTGCAGTTCAACACCTCCAACGGCACGGCCGTTGCCCCCGGCGATTATACCGCCATCGTGAATCAAACGGTGACTTTTCCGGCCGGCAGCACGACCTCTCAAATCGTGCCCGTGACGATCATTAACGATGCCATCGTGGAGGCGGATGAAGTATTCAACTTCGCCATCGGCACGCTGGCTGCTTCGGACCGAAATGTGAGCCTCGGCGCCAGTACGAGGACTGGTACCATTACGAACGACGACGCGGCCACCGTGACGCTTACGGGCGGCGGCGGCAGCCAGGCCGAAGGCAACAGCGGCACTTCCAATTATGTCTTCACTGCTACGCTGAACAACCCGGTGCAGGGCGGCCTCACGCTGGCCTACACCACCTCCGACGGCACGACCACGACCGCCGATGCTGACTATGTGGACAACGACGGCCCTGCGCTCGTTTTTGCCGGAACGGCGGGTGAAACCAAAACCATCACGGTGCTCGTGAACGGTGACCTGAACATCGAGGCCGATGAAACCTTCGTCGTGGCGCTCGGCGTCCTCACCAACGCGCCCGCCGGGGTCACGGTCGCAGGCACTTCCCAGATCGGCACCATCACCAACGACGAGCAAGACTGGGGCGACGCGCCAACCTCGGCGCAGAGCGGCCTGGCTGGCACCTACCCGACCCTCGCGGCAGACAACGGCGCTCGCCATGCCCTCTCCCTCGGCGGCTTGCGCCTCGGCGCCACGTTGGACGGCGACCTTGACGGCCAGCCCAACGTCACTGCTACGGGCGACGGCGCGGACGAGGACGGCGTGACCCTGCCCAGCGCTTTGGTCATCAACACGACCGCCAACATCACGGTGAACGCCTCCGGCGCGGGCCGCCTGCAAGCTTGGGTGGACTTCAACCGCAACGGCAACTGGAACGACGCGGGCGAGCAGATTTTTACCAATCAATTGCTCGCAGCGGGCAACAACGCGCTGAGTTTTGCGGTGCCCGCAGGCGCCTCACTCGGCACCTCTTTCGCCCGCTTCCGTCTGGCGACCGCCTCTGGAACGCCTGTGAACGGCGGCGCCGCTGACGGCGAGGTGGAGGACTACGCCATCAACATCGTCAACACCCAGTTCTCCATTGACGACCCGACGGTGGCGGAAGGGGACGCTGGTACGACCAACCTGGCCTTCACGATCACCCGCAGCACCAACGCCAACGCCTGCTCGGTGCAATATGCCATCACGGGCGGTACAGCCACCACCGCAGACAATGATTATCAGGTATTTGCGGCCGGAACAGCCAACTTTACGGCAGGTGGCCCTTTGACCCAAACCTTCAATGTGGTAGTGAACGGCGACACCAAAGTGGAGATGAACGAGACGGTGGATGTCACGCTCTCCAACCCGGTGAACGCTTCCATCCTTGACGGCAGCGGCTCTGGCACCATCACCAACGACGACCAGGGCATCATCACCATCAGCAGCCCGACGGTGACGGAGGGCGACGGCGGCACGGTAAACGCGACCTTCAACATCAGCCTTAGCAATCCTTCGGACGCGAACATTGTGCTGAACTACGCCACCCAGGATGGCACGGCCACGCTCGCTAATTTGGACTATATCAACATCACCGGCAGCCACACGTTCACGCCCGGTCAGACCTCGAAAACGGTGACCGTATCGGTCAACGGCGATTGTGCCATTGAGGCGGACGAGACTTTCTTGCTGACCCTCAGCGGTCTGAACGCGAACGGCCGCAACATCATTTTTAGCGGAAACGCTGCTACGCTTGATGGCACAGGTACCATCACGAACGACGATGCGCTGCCGGTAATCACCTGCGGTGGCAACCTTTCGCAAAATGCTGCCACCGGGTTGTGCTCAGCGAGCGTAACCCTGCCCTTGCCAACCACGAGCAGCCTTTGCGGCAGCTCGACGCTGGAATTTAGGTACCGCCCGGTGAACAATGCCAACGTGCCGACAGGCGCGTTTTCGAGTTACATCCCCGGTGCTTCCAACACCCAGACTTTTGCGGTGGGCCGTTATGAAATAGAATGGCGCGTGACCGACGGCTCTGGCGGCAACACTTGCAATCTCTACTTGGACGTGATGGACAACCAGCCGCCGAGCATCGTTTGTCCCGCTAATTTCTCCAGAAACACCGATGCTGGCGTGTGTACCACCATCGTGAGTTATAGTCCACCGACGTTCTCCGACAACTGCTCCGGGTCGTTTTTGACCTTGGTCAGCCCCGCCAGCACGGCCAGCGGTTCCACTTTCCCCAAAGGCCCCACCACCGTGAGTTGGAAAGTGACCGATGGGGCTGGCTTGATGTCTAACTGCCAGTTCATCATCACCGTGGTTGACGCACAAAACCCGGTCATCACCTGCCCGGCCAACATCATCCGCAGCAACGACGCGGGCCTTTGTTCGGCGGTGGTCACCTTCACCAACGCCACGGCCACCGACAACTGCCCAGGTGTCACCGTCATGCAAATGGGTGGCCCCGTAAGCGGAGTGAGCTTCCCGGCGGGTACGACCACCAATGTGACTTTCAAGGCCACCGACGGGTCAAATGGCACCACCACCTGTACTTTTAGGGTAACAGTACTTGACACCCAGACTCCCACCATTGTCTGCCCCGGCAGCATGAGCGTAAGCAACACGCCGGGAATGTGTTCCGCGACAGTGGTCTATGCTACCCCGACGGCCTCCGACAACTGCACCCTCGCCTCTGGCTCCCCGTCCCTGCAAAGCGGCCCGGCTTCCGGGGCCAGTTTCCCAAAAGGCCAAACGACGGTGGTTTGGATAGCCACTGATGCGGAAGGGCTGACCAAAACCTGTTCATTCCGCATCACGGTAAACGATACCCAGGCTCCGACGATCAACTGCCCAGGAAGCCAATCTGTACCCACGGCATCAGGTTTGTGTACTTCGGCGGCGGTGAATTACGCCACTCCGACGGCGATGGACAACTGCACGCCAGCCCCGACAGTGGTGCGCATCGGTGGTCCGGTATCCGGTTCTGTTTTTTCGGCTGGTACGACGAATATTACGTGGCGGGCCATTGACGGTGCAGGCCGTTCCTCTACCTGCTCCTTTTCTGTGACGGTGACGGACAATCAGCCCCCAACAATCAACTGCCCGATGAATATTGTGCAGAACAATCCGGCCAACGCCTGCAACACGCCCGTGGTGTATGCCACGCCGACGGCATCGGATAACTGTGGGGTGAACACGTTGTATTTGTTGACCGGCTTGGCCAGCGGCTCCAACTTTCCCCTTGGTGTCACGACCAACGTGTGGCGGGCGACGGATGCAAACGGCGGTAGCAATACCTGCATATTTACGGTGACGGTAAATTGCGGGGCTATGCGGAGCGGTAAATTGGGTGTGCTGAATGCTGAATCGGTTGTGCTGAAGGCGGAGCGGGTGGCCTTGGATTTGTCACTTGCACCAAACCCGGCTTCTTCAACGGTGCGCATAAGTTTCTCTGATATCGGCCAAACCGGTGGGGAACTGACGGTATTCGATGCCTTGGGTCGTGTAGTATGGCAGCAGTCGCTTACCGAGGCACAAAACCAGGCGACCATAAATGATTTGACGGCCTGGACTGCCGGCCTATACTTTGTGGCACTGCGGACAAACGGGCAAATAGCAACGAAGCAATTGCTTTTGAGTTTTTGATTTTTGTGTAAATGAATTAATTGTGTGATAGTGGCACGGGAATAAATTAGTTGGCAGTATTTTTATGGTTTTTTTGTAAAAAAAAATCATAAAAATACTGCCAACTAATTCATTTACTGATAAAAACGCGTAAAAATTTTTATTGTGATACAGATTTGTCAAAATAAGATGCCTGTCTTATTTTACACCATTGCTACAGTTTAGGAACGAGTAAACAATAACTTGCCCATTTTATGTGTCCTTTTTAACGGTATCAGTACCAGCATCATTGCATCATCACCTTCCCGCTAGCAATTCGTTGTCCGCCCGAAGTAATATGCCATAAATAGACACCTGCCGATAAAGTTTCGCGCTGAAGCACATAGCGATTTCCCTGGAAATCGGCTTGGCGAAGTGTGCGTCCTAAGGCATCTGTCAAGACAAATTGCAGGTTTTTATTAGCACACTCATCGGGCAATTGCAGCGCAGCCGATTCAAAAGCCGGATTAGGGAACACCTTTACTGGTACCCACACAGCGGGATTTTCAGTAGCCGTTACTTTGAAATACCGATCAAAAGTCCTCCAGACAGTATTCGTAATGATAGGTTGATTGTAATCAAAATAAATGGCAGCCCGATTGCCTATTTTGGTGCCTAACGCAAGATCGCGCCGAGGCCGGATAGAAAAATCAACGTATCCCTGCGAGGCTGCTTCATTTTTAGCACTGTCAGGCAACAGGATATTTTCAAAAGTAAATTGCAAAATTCGATTGTTCAATAAATCAAACCGATACGGATGGCTGCCTGCCTGTACCTGAATGGTGGCAGGGTCAAGATCAACAGACAAGGTATCGCGGATGACCACTAAAAATGCCGTATCATTTCCGGTATTTTGGAAACGAATTTTATATTCTAACGGTGTTCCCGGCCAAACAATATGGTTCGGGCCATATCCCTCCGGTTTTGCCTGCTTATCATTCGGGTCGAAAGAATTGCGCACCATAAAACACCGCTGTTGGGTGAAAGGCCCTGCATTGCCATTAAAGCCGGTCGGGCCACTGGAGCCGCCCATGCCCATACAATTAGTCAAAGCGTAATTGACCGTGGTATCGCCGGGAAAGCCAGGTTCCTGTTGTGCTATAATGGTCTGGGTTGCTCCATTGTAAGGGACTGTGACGTTTAAAGAATCACCTGGATTCAACCGGAAGGTACCAGTGCGGAGTACAATTTGATCCTCCGCCACAATATATTCCAACAGTTGCGAATTGGGCGCTGTTCCGATATTCTTAATTTTAAAAATCGCTTCATTTTGAGCCGTGTTACACGCCCCGGATACGGCCACAATAGCTCCGTTCCAATTCGGCCCGGCAAAACAGATATCATCGGATTTGATAGAGGAGGTGACACAAACCTGTTGACCAATCTGAAGGCTGCAATCGCCTTCAACAGCAATATCAAATGACTTGTAACTGTAATCATAGCCCGGAGCGACAGTACCTACATCAAACACCAGGGTATTGCCATTCACACCCACAGGTGTAATAGAACTGCTTTGATAGGTCAGCAAAGGGTCGAGTACCACGGTGATTTGCGTGGAATTGGCATTAATGGTACCAATATTTTGATACAGGATGCTTAAAGTCGCAGTGGAGCAGGGCCGCACAAAATTACCGGAAGGAAAGGTTTTTAATATAGCACAATCAATAGCCGTGTTCATCAAAAAATCTACCTGCTCCGTTTGCGCCTGCGCGCTCTGGAAACCAACAGTTCGGGTAGCAGGGCTGCACACGCCAAAGCTATTATTTATCGGTTCTGCTTTTATTTCATAGCTGCCATTGGGCAACCAGGCAACATACCGACCATCGGCATCTGTGTAGGTGTGTACATTGAAACCGCTGCCGGTGATCCTGACCAACCGTTGTTTTAAAGGCAAATCACCGTTTTCAACCGTGCAATTATCATTTTTATCTAATCGTACGGTACCCTTTATCTGATGAATGACCTCTAATGACTGGATCGGAAAATCTACCGTAACCGCATTGGTTTGATTGACTGGGAGCGATACCGGTACCTGATTGGCGGCGGCGCAAGTAAAAAAGAATTGATTGACCGGCTTTGCACCGAGGGTGTAATTACCGGGCGGCAATTTCAGTGTATACTCACCATTGATATCGGAAAAGGCTGTAAATACCTCTGATCCTGCCTGAGCGACTACGCTGGTGCCGTTCACGCCCGTTTCTCCGGCTTCCACTATACAGTTTTTATTGGCGTCGCTCGCCGTCCTTCCATTCAGTGTTTTTACGGTAATACCAGTGTTAGCGCTTACCCGTACTATGGCAAACTGCTGAGTAGTCGTGGGTCCCAGCCCGATTCCCCAACCATCGGAGGTCGGCAGACTATTCAACCATTTTACTGCGGGTTGACCGTCTTCCGGGGCCTCTGCTACCCACTGCACACTGTAGTCGTTGCCCAATTTTGCCATTACCCCCCGCTGGGTATTGGTCTGGCCGCCAACGAGGATGCCGCCATCAAGGGTTTCTACAAAGGAATAAAAGGTTACAACATCTGGTATGGGCTGAATGGCGGAGGTACTGATAAAACTCCCCAATGCATCATACCGATACAATTTATTTTTGGCGGATAATAGTAAAATGCCCCCATTGGCGGCAGGTTGGATTGACCCTTGTGTATAAGTCAAGGGCTGCCCTTCCCAAATCAGCGTACCGGTAAGGCTGTAGCGTACTAATTTGCTAACGAACTGATTATTTACTCTTTGGGTGACAAATAGCTGCAATTCATTGTTTGTGGTCAGGCAAATGCCATTGCCGCTGGGCGTATTTGACCAAACCGGTGGCAAGGTAACGGTGTTCAGCAGCGTACCATCCAGACCCAATTGATGAATCTGCCATTTGTAACCGCCGGATTCAAATTTTTGGCTATACCCATAATAGATTCCATTGACGGCCCCCAGCAGGGCAGGCGAGACACTGAGGTTTTTTTGCCAAATCTGGTTACCGCCGGCGGCAATGCGGATCAGGTCAATTCCGGTAGAATCATCCCTGACAGACATCAGCCACCCTCCATCGGGTGCATTTAGCAGTCCAGTCACGCTGGTGTATGCTCCGCGTGGCAGGGTAGGTGTCAGGTAGGTGCGATCCCACTCGGTTTGCCCGGCGGCATTAATTTTCAGGACACGAGGGATTTGCGTGTAGGCGCTAAGGGTGGCATTTAGGGTTGTTCCCGCCAAAACCCAGCCGCCATCCGGGTTGTCTAGGAGGATACCAGGCTGTGATTCAAGGAACCCGGCCGGGTTGGGATATACAATTTTTTGATTTTGTTGTGCTCCCGCTATTTCACATAAAAATAGCAAAAACAAGGTGACGAAATGTCGGAGGCTGAAATGGATGGTGTTATTCATAAATGCAGTGTTATTAAATAAGTTTGTTTGATGGGACAAAAGTCAGGGCATTTACTCCACTAAAAAAAAACAAATATCTTATTTTGTCAATAAAATTTTAATGATTTATTGTCGTTTTATTTTGATTTTCAAATAATTACAGAAAATTTTTTGCCTGATTTTTGCCTGATTTTATGAAAAATTCTGTTGCTTTTCAATCCATAGCATCTTTTACCGCTTGGGAAGCCCTGCATTTCCGCAAATGGCTGCTGTCTACTGTGCATAATACCCGACCCGAATTGGCGGGTTTATTTGACTATCTGCGGGAATGCACACTCCGTCAGGAGGTTATGCCGGAGCCGGAAAAAGCCTTTCAAAAAGTATTCACCGGACAGTCCTTCGATGAAAAAAAAATGCGCCACGCGCTTTCCTGGCTTATGGCGCAAATAAAAGCCTTTTTTATTTGGCAGGAACTACAAAATGATGTTCATCAAAGCAATCGGTATGTGGTGCGTGCTTTCAGAAAACGCGGCCTGGCATCTGGGTTTCGACAGGCGATGGAGGATGCCAAAAGCCAACTAAAAAAAAGCAAAACCATTGATTTGGAAGCGCCTTTAGTAGCCTTTCACGTAGAAATGGAAGATTTTCAGTGGAATTTAGCCCAAAAGCGCAGTCAGGAAATACAGTTTGACCTGTTGGCCGATCACTTGACGGCATATTTTACCACTCAAATGCTTCGATTGGGATATATGTATCGCACACAGCAGGCGCTACAAAAGCAATCACCTGCGGCCCTCCCGCGTTTAGAAACGGTATTGCGGGCATTTCCTCCGGAAAATCAGCGCGATTCGCCGCAAATTGCCCTACACTATGTCGGGTATCAGCTGCTTTCTAATCCCTACGAAGACCACTGGTTGCTGCAATTCAGGCAATTATTAGCGCAATACGGCAGCCAATTCTCTCCTGATGAGGCCCGGGACCACCTGATGTTGGCCATCAACCACTGCATCCGGCGGATCAATCAGGGCCAACGCCAGTTTATTCCTGAAGTACTTACCTTTTACGAATTAGGGCTTGAAAATTTATGGCTGCTTGATGAGCGCGGGTTTTTGGCTAAATACACGTACAACAATGTATTGCTGACGATTATAGCGCAACAAGACTGGCAGAAAGCAGAATCTTTTTTGGAGCGATACCGCGCCCAGTTGCCACCGGTAGAGCGCACCACCGTATATGATTATAATAAAGCAGTGTTGCTGTTTCGAAAAGGCGATTATGATGGCGCACAGTCCATTTTGCGGTCATTGGCATTTGCCGATCCGACGTACAACTTAGAAGCGCGCCGGATGCTACTGCGCATTTATTTTGAAAATAATGAATACGATGCGCTGGATTCGCTCTTAGATAACCTCATGACTTGGTTGCGCCGCCACGGAGAAATAGGGTACCAGCGCGAAATGTACCGAAATTTGGCGCGATTCACGGGAAAATTATTGAAAATCCCCGCCGGAGAAAAGAAAAAATTACAAGATTTGGCACAAAAAATAAAAGATACGCCCTTAGTGGCCGATCGGGCCTGGTTACTGAAACAATTACCGGGTTAAATGCTTAATTTTTTTGTATATTAGGCATTTTAGTCGTTTGCAGGTCGGCTGAATTAATTGTTTTATTATTTTTCCTGACTAATCCCAACGATCTCCACCCGGCGTTCCCGCGCTGCATCCGGGTGATAGATAGAATTGCGCTCATCTGAAATGTTATCGCTGACACCAGTCCGTACGACGGTTTCGCCAAAACTCGCTTCTGTCAATTGCAAGGCACCCGACTGCATATAAGGCAACAACACGCTGTCTGAAAAAGCGGACAAGTGATTTCTGACACTGCTGATGCGCCGTTTTCCAAGATTCAAATTATAATCTGTTTTTGCACGCGGACTGGTAAACCCTTTAATGATGATTTCAATTCGTTGTCCATTCTGCAATTGAGTCTGTAAAATATCGCATAACTGATTCAGACGATCAAATCCTTTTCTTACTTCGTATTCAAAAAAATCGTCAGTCAGGTTGGCTATTTTTAGTTCTTCTGCACCGGACAAGCCATTGGTCATCCGCGCTCGATACAGGTCCTGACGGGATAAGTACGCTACGGCTGTTTCCTCGTAGGAGATTTTAGTCGTTGTGCGTTGTGTGCGTTTATCCGGTTCATCATTGTCAAAATACAAGGGCAAACCAATAAAATCTTCCAATTTGGGTAATACAGGAGGCTCCGGTATTACGGGAATCGGTAATTTTGGCGTTACAATTGTCGGCGGCGGAGTTTTCCCCACAATAGTGGTCAGGGTATCCGTGCCAACCTTAGTAACTTTGACGGTTGTATCGGGCATAGCGGGCACTATTGGTTCCGGGGGAGAGGTGGGGGCGGGCAGCACAAACGAATACAAATCATTGCAAAGCGCTTTGGTTTTTTCATCTAAATACAAAGATCCGGGGCGATTACTCGACAAGTAACCATTTATACCATCATTTTTTAAATAAAAATAAATATCATTGTAACTGCTATTGAGGCCGGCTCCAATATTTTCAGGGGCTCCGCTCAAAACATCTTTTTCCTGCGATTTTTTTATCGAATAAATATCATAACCGCCCAATCCCGGGCGCGCATCGGTACTAAAATACAAAGTTTTGGAAGGCGTATGAAAAAACGGTGTCAATTCATTTCCTGTTGTGTTGATTTCTTTTGCATTCAAAGGGGCTGAAAATTCGGGCACATCGGCCAGTTGCTTACCGGAAAAGGGCAAGTTACACTCACAGAAAAAATTGGTATCTAAGGGCATATACCACAGATCCATATTGCCTTTTCCGCCCGGACGATTGCTGGAAAACCACAAAACCGGACCCTGAAAATAGGGGTCATAAGAAACCGCTGGCTGGGTAACCGTAAATCCGGGCATATTAACTGGCTCTGGCAGACGAATGGCGGGCATCCAACGGTTGCGGCGATCCAACACCGTCAGCCACAATTCGCAGTCAATATCCCCCACATCCGTATTTTTGCAAACGGTAAAGAAAATATAATGTCCGTCAGGAGAAAAAGCAGTGTGTGCAACGTGTGCCGTATCAGTAGAAGGGAAACCACGTCCCGGCTCGCGGCCACGTCCGCCTTTAGAAGAAATCATGACTTTTGTCAGCCGGCTTTTGGGAATAATAGTACTTTTTTTATCTTCAAACCGATGAGAAGAATAAAACAGCGTATCTCCTACAACAATGGGTGCAAAATCGCTGTAAGGGCTGTTAATGGATTTACTCAAATGCGTTATAGCTGCTTTGCTGGGGCGAAGAGATAAATTTTGAGCGATTTTGCAGTTTTCAATTTCGGCTTTTGCCTGTTCTATCCAAATTGCGTCAATTTTGTGGCGTTCCTCAATAAATTTTTCAAAAGCAGCAATGGCCGCATCGTAATTACCCTGAGTTTGTTTTACCTTACCCACATTAAATTGGAGCAACGGATATGATTTAGCTGATTTTTTAGAATTGGCTATTTTTTTGTAAGCGCGATCTGCTTCCTGAAATGCGGAAAACTGACGAGCTGTTTCGGCATACTTCCACCAAACCGGGAAATTATCCGAATCCATTTTTAATACCGTATTGTAGTGCTGAAAAGCCGTTGCATAGTCCTTATGTTCAAAAGCCTGATCCCCCGCTTTTTCATACGACCGGAGAGATTGGGCAGGTGCAGAAAACACCGCCAATATCAGTAAAAAAATTAATGATCTAAATCGCTTTGAGTACATAAAATGAAAATCAATGGCGGGGTTATGGTTGGAAGATAGTAGCCAAACGGATTAAAATAAATTGGTTTGTCACTTGAACGACATTTTTTAAAAAATTGGGCAACATTTTGTTATTTTAACATTTGGAACCGGAATTGGACGGTAAATGACTGATAACTCCGGACCACCCCTCCTTTGGGTCGCTATTTTAAAAGGCGAAATATTGATGTCATAACTCACTCCCACCGTCCAGTCATTATACGTCATTTGTACTGCCGGAATCACCGCGTCTTTTACCCTCATACCCAAAGAGGCTTGCATATTCAGATACTTGCCCGGTAATGCCGATAAAATTTGCCTTACTCCTCCACCCATCACCCATTCACTTGTTTTAGCCATGCGCTGACCTGAACCGTACACTACCGCATCAGTGTGGTCATTTAATTGAATAATCGCATCCGTTAAGATCGTCCACCGGATAGGGAGGTGTTCCGGGTTGTCTTGCCGGAAACCGGCGTTGGGACGATTCAGGTGAAAAGTTCCGATACCGGCGTTAATTCGGGATCGGGACTCGCCTGATAAATAGTGTAAGTTAATGCCTCCTGAAAGTGTTGGGAAAACGCCAGAAGTTTTATTAATATTTTCTCCGTTAGGCAAATTTCCGTTAAAAAAATCACCCGCCCATTGCTTTTGAAATTTTAACGCACTAACATCTATATTTCTCTGTGCAAATTCCGTTCCAAAACCTGCGGAAAGGCTTAAATTTACCCTAATTTGGTGATGCACACATAATATTCCGCCTAACTTTGACCATTTTAAGGCTGCATCTCCAGCCCGGTCGTGTTCTAATAACAAGGCAAACCCTAATTGACTCTTTCCTTTTTGCCGCTTTTTCCATTCGTAAGCCCCCGATAAAGTTTGATAAGGAACGGGTACACCCGACCATTGCTGTCGGTACAGTGCGCTACCCCGAACCTGCCCGTCAAAGACACCCGTGCGAGCCGGATTGAGTCGCAAGGGATTGTTGTAAAATTGTGAAAAATGTAAGTCCTGGCTAAAAAGCGAGGTAGAAAACAACAGTAAAAGCAACGGGAGGTGGCGCATAGTAGTTGTATTGTTGGTGGTTGACAGAGTATAATGGATTGATCTTTGCTGCCGTAAAGTTAGGTGTTTCTCGAAACAGATAGTTAGAATTTTTAAGTTAGGAACGAGTAAATAATAAGTTGGTCATTTCAGGCAGATCATTTTTGGGTCAGACAACCATCTTTTTGTGCTAATCAGTGGACGTGGACGGAAAAAAAGCACTGATTCTGGATATAGGGACACTGGAAGTGGTATTTTAAGGGCTTTGCTGGCTTGGCCCCATTTAACATTTATAAATGATACCGCAGGGGAACAATTTACGGTGATCATCAGAAGGGGCCATTTTTCTAAGTAATTTGTACGATGTCTTAAAAATACACGCCAGTGGCAGGGGAACAAAGCAAGTAGGCCAATTTTTTACTGTGATAAAAAATAATTACGCGGTTTTATCGGTAAATGAATTACTTAGGCGTATTTTGTGTGTTTTTTTGTAAAAAAAATACATAAAACATACCTAAGTAATTCGTTCCGGTGCCACTATCTTCCTTCCCAAATTGGCCACCTGCCCGGCGTAAACGGCGCACCATTCATTTCCAGCGCTTTTTCAATCTCGGCAAGTTCACCCGCCAACTGCTTTAACTTGCTCAAAACAGGCCCAAACTGACGCACAGCAACGTCGTAATTTTCTTTTTGTGCGATGGTAATGCCTCCCGTTGTGTTCAGGATGCCCTCTTCCACAAAACTCAAACGACCGGAAATGGAAGGTTCTGTTTCAAACTCGCGACGCGATTTTACCGCATCACCGTTGAGCAGACGACTTACTTCCGACATTCCCTGCTCATTGGCCAAGACTCGTTGAGGCAGGTTGTCGGGTGGTGCCGGTAAATCCAATAAGGCTAATTTGATGGAACTCAGCCGGCCCGACAGTTCGCCCTGAATTCGCTGTGCAGCGCTCACGGCTTTGTGCAATTTACTCGTTTTTTTGGCAAAAGCATCATTGGCAGCCCAGTCAGCGGTGGGCAGAGTAGTGTTGTTGAGCAATTGGGTGGTGAAAAGTACCGGAGCCACCAATTGCGTGATGGCACCATCCTCATATTTGCTAAGTGAAACCGAGTAGCGGCCTGGCATAGCCAAATGACCCACTGCCTCCTCTCCAAACAACTGGTCGGGCGTGGGTTTGTATCGGCCATCAACCGGTACGGCAGGGGCATGGCGAAAATCCCAAACGATGCGGCTCAGTCCTTTTTTGGCGGGTGCTTTCAGGTAGCGCACTACGTCGCCATCGGCATCCGTAATAGTGAACAATAAATAAGGTTCCGGCTGCGCATCTTCTTTGCGCAATGCCGCTACATCGGGGTAATATACCGTTTCTTTTTTTTCCGTTTTGGCCTTTTCCTCGTCTGTTCGTTTGATTTTCAGCGTTTTAATATCCTCCTTTAAATAATAGGTAAACACGGTGCCAACGGGCGGATTGGCCGCTGCGTAGTAGCTGCTACCGAGGTGTCCTTTATCGCGAAGGCCAAGGGGTTTAGCCGGAATAAACATCGGCGCGTCTTTCACGGGTAAGATGGCTGCAGCCTGGTCAAAAACGGCGATTTTCAGGGTGCGCAGGGCCGTGTAATCATCGAGGATGTAAAATCCGCGCCCAAAAGTAGCCAGCACTAAGTCATTTTCGCGGCGTTGTATTTCTATGTCGCGCACGGCGATGGTCGGCAAGCCGCCTTTCAGGGCTATCCAGTTTTCGCCCCCGTCATTGCTAAAAAAAGCGCCAAACTCGGTGCCGCAAAACAATAAATTGGGGTCAACGTGGTCTTCGGCAATGCTATAAACGCTGCCGCGTTCCGGCAGGGTCGTTGCTATGGAAGTCCAGTTTTTACCGCCATCAGTCGTGCGTAGCAGGTAGGGTTTAAAATCGCCGTAGCGGTGGTGGTTGAAGCACACGTAAGCCTTGTTTTTATCAAAATTGGAAGCAATTACCTGGTGTACATAACTGCGCTCCGGCACACCCGACAGGTTGTCCATTTTTGTCCAGTTGGTGCCGCCGTCGGTCGTGCGGTGCAGGAGGCCGTCATCCGTGCCCACCCACAGGATATTTTCATCCAACGGAGATTCTGCAATGCTCGTCGTTTGTCCGTAAATATCGGTGGAGCCGTTTTTGGCGACGGCATCCACACTCCACACCCTGCCCATCACTTCAAGTTTGTTGCGATCCACGCCACGCGAAAGATCGGGGCTGATAGCGCGCCAGGAGTTGCCGCGATCATCCGTGCGAAATACTTTATTGGCACCGTGATAGAGCCGTACGGGAGAAAATTTAGAAATAAACAGGGGAGCATCCCAGTTCCAGCGCAGAGCGGGTTCGTTTTCGCCTTCTTGTGCTTTTATGAAGAGCGATTCACCACTTTTTCGGTCAAAACGCACCAATCCACCGTGCTGGCTTTGTGCGTAAATCAGGTCGGGATTGGTTGGGTCTACCTGCGTTTCAAACCCGTCGCCCGTGCTGGTCACGTACCATTGATCGTTGGGAATGCCATTGGCAGAATTGTTCCTGCCAGGCCCGCCCAAAGAGAGGTTGTCCTGCGTACCGCCGTGCACGTGATAGAAAGGCAGGCCATTGTCGGTGGCCACTTTATAAAACTGCGTGATCGGCAGGTTGGCTTTATAATCCCAGGTTTTTGCAAAATCCCAGGTTTCATACACGCCCCCGTCGCAGCCCACCAGCAGATGATCCGTATAACGCGGATCAATCCAGATGCAGTGGTTGTCAATGTGTTTGTTCATCTCACCGAGGTTGCGGGCCGTTTTTCCGCCATCATCGCTCACCTTATAATAGGTGTCAGTAATAAAAATGCGCAGCGGGTTCACCGGGTCGCAGGTCAGTTTTTGGTAATAATTACCGGAAGTGCTGGTATTGCCCATTTTCTCCCAACTGCCCCCGCGATCGGTGCTGCGATACACGCCGTTTTTGCCCTCCGGGGCTTCTACTACGGCATACACCCAGTCGGGGTTCACCGAAGAAATATCTATGCCGATACGCCCGACATCGCCGGAGGGCAGGCCCTCCATTTTTTTCCAGGTGGTGCCACCGTCGGTGGTTTTATACACTGCCGATTCGGGGCCACCGCCAATATAGGTAAATACTTTGCGCTGGCGCTGATGAAACGCGGCGTACAGCACCTTTGGGTCGCGCGGGTCCATCACCAAATTATTGCAACCCGTGTAAGCACTGACCGATTTGACACATTCCCAGGTCTCACCGCCATTGGTGCTTTTATAGACCCCTCGCTCGCCGCCATCGCTCCACACCGGCCCATAAGCTGCCACAAATACCGTATTGGAATTGGTGGGGTCCACCACGACATTGGCGATGTGTTCGGAGGTTTTTAGGCCCATGTTTTTCCAGGTCTTACCACCGTTTTCCGATTTATACACCCCGTCGCCATACCCTACGGAGCGCTGGTTGTTGTTTTCACCAGAACCAACCCAAACGACGTTGCTGTTGGTGGGATCAAGTACGACACAGCCGATGGAATAGGAGCCTTGCCCGTCGAAAATGGGGGTATAAGTGGTGCCGGCATTGACGGTTTTCCACACGCCACCAGCGGCGGCAGCCACGTAATATTCGGTGGAATTGCGCGGATTGACGGCAATATCGACTACCCGGCCGGAGGTCACTGCCGGGCCAATACTCCTGAAAGACAGGGCATTATAAGTACTTGGTTGTTGATGGATGGGTTTTTCCGGTTTTTTTGGTTCTTCTTTTTTGTCTTTTTGGGCAAAAACAAATGCGGGGAGTAATAGTAAAAATGGAAGGATGTAACGCATAGTAAAAGTTAGTTTTGCGCCGAAGATCGAAGAATATCACTAATTACCCGCTGTTTTTCGATAAAAAATAGCCAAAAAGGGGTAAAAAGTAGGGTAGGGGGCTGTTAAGGCAATTTAGTCACTCGAAGTCAGTAAATTTTTTAAGTAAATTTCTGCATCAACGATTTCTTTTGAGGAACGGGTAAATAATAACTTGATAGTTTTAGGTAGGTTAGTTTTTGTTCAAACAAGTATCTTTTTGTGCTAATATTGGTTCTATTTAAACAAAAAGATGGGCAGTTTGGGCGGAAAGGAATCACATCAAATTGTTGAGTTATTATTTACCCGTTCCTTAGTACAATGGTTCGTTAAGAATTTAGCCTTTTAACTCGGTATTTCTCGGTGTTTTGATATTTGTTTCAGCTTTCGGTAGGTTGCCGTAAGTCAAAATAAATAAAAAGCATACTTTAAATGCTCTGTTTCCTTTAAAAAGGGTAAGAAATGCCTAAATTTTTTTAACGAACCATTGTAGTAAGCATTTGGTGTAAAAAAAATTTTGCCAAACCAAACGAAAGACACTATTTTTGTGCTTTACAAATTCAATAAATATGCAAAACGCTTTAGAAGTCTATTTGGGAACCATCACTGCCCTGATTGAAAACGGTGATTTAGAGGAGGCTTTAAATGCTCTCCGCAAATTAGAAAACGATTTTCAGATTGGGCTGGGACAGGATGTAACCCTCCAATTTTCCGCATACAATCGCTCCAAAAAAATGTTCCAGCAAGGGCTGTTGGATAATAAAGAGTTTATTCAACAAACGAATAAAACGGGGTATAATATAACAGAACTGCTGAAAGAAGCACCCAGAAAAATACAACTGAATGCGCAATTAAAAGGTCTGTCTTCCGGCAGTGCGATTCAAGTGCTGACGGGAAGGGTGCAATTGGAGAAAATTATTGGAGACAATGGTTTAGTGAAAATTAACTGGCTGGAAAAGGCGCTGAAGGCATCCAAATCCGTTTGTCGCATCGTATTTGCCGACGGAAAAGCCGAAGGAACGGGTTTTCTCACCGAAGGCAACTATATTTTTACCAATAATCATGTGATAGATTCGCGTGAAAAAGCCAAAGGGATGCGGGCGCAATTCAATTTTGAATTTGGTTTGGACAATCAGGTGCGGGAAATTTCACAATATGAATTTGATACCGCTGAATTTGTCACCAGCCCGTTTTCTGAGTTAGATTTTACCCGAATCAAACTTAAAGACCGGGCAGACAAACCGCTCAGTATGTGGGGAGTAGTGACTTTAGCCCCGCAGGCAGTTCCAGCACTCAACGATCCGATCAATATCATTCAACACCCCGATGGACGCGATAAAGAAATTGCGCTGAGGGCCAATGAAGTCGTAAAAGTGGAAGGTCGGCTACTCCATTATCTGGCAGATACAGAAGGGGGGAGCAGCGGTTCCCCCATCTTCAATCAGGCATGGCAGGTAGTTGCCTTGCACCACGGTGCGCGTAATCTTATGCTCAATGGAGTCAATCGCCCCGCCAATGAGGGTATTTTATTCCGGGATATTTTTCAACAACTCAACGGCCAGCAGGGTAGTGGCGCTACCCCGGCAAATACGGCTGTTGCCGAAAATCATCGGAGCGCTGCGGCCGCACCAGTTATACAGGAATCAACGCAGATAAACACCCCGAAGACCCCGAAATTTTTGGTATTGTATGATGAAGCGGACGAGAAATACAGCGAAATCCTCAATGATCACCTCACGCCCCTGAAAAGAAGGGGTAAAATAGTGGTGCGCAACCTGCACAGTGATCTGGGGGCGGGTGATCCCTTGGAATTTGCTCAAGCAGAAGTAACGGATACTGATTATGTACTGTGTCTGATTACCCGTAATTTTATCAGCAGCAACTGGGTAGACTTTGCCATTACATCTGGCAAAAAAATGATCCCGCTTCGGGTGACCAGTGTGGATATCAAAGAAACCGGCTTGGAAAAATTCATGACCTTGCCATCACAGGGCCGCACGGTGCCGGCTTTTGGCGACGAAGATGCGGCGTATGCTGATATTGTCAAAGGATTGAGTAAATTGGTGCAGTAATACCAGTCTTTTGACAGTAATTAATTCCTTATATTTTGTAAAATATTCATTATCTGTGACTTACAAAATATTTTATTTCAGCCATTTCAGCGTCTGAATAAGATGATTTAGGTCTTTTTTCATAAACATAATGACTGGCGCCAGCGAGTCAGGTTTAGACTGCGTATTAAAATAAAGTGCACCGCGCAGAAAATGCCGGGTAGAATCCGTCAGAAAAAATTGATAAGATGATGCGACAGGCCCCTCTACATTAAATACCATACCATGCACCTTATCCGAAGGACGATGCACGGGTATTTCCTCAATATAATTGGCTTTTATATTGTGTTTTTGGGTCATCACAAAAGCCTCCTGAACTAAAGTGTCAAAAGCAGCCTGATTGGCAATGCTGTAATAACTGCAATATATTTTTGCATTGAGCGATGGAACCGCTAAATTAAACCAGCACGCCTCCGCAGGTTTTTCGCCAAAAAAATTGGTATCTCTTTCAGTAATGGCATACACCGGCATTTCAAAAGTAAATTGGCAATAATTTGCATCAAACGGTTTATATCCTTGTTTGGGATATTGAACACGCGGATATGCTCGGGGTTTGGGTACGGCCACGGACTCTTCGCAAGCCACTAAAAGACTTACACAGCAAAGCGTAATGAAAAAGAGTAAACGCAAGGGGATCAATTTTAGCAACAAATAAATGAATAATGGAGGTTTTTAAGCCGTTTTTAGGGTTTTCCCAGCAGGGCAAACATATTCTTTTTATATGCTTCCACGCCGGGCTGATCGAACGGATTCACCCCAAGTATATAACCACTGATGGCGCAGGCTTTTTCAAAAAAATAGAGCAATTCGCCCAAATGATAAGGTGTCGCCTCCGGAATTCGAATAATGAGGTTGGGTACACCCCCGTCTATATGCGCCATTCGGGTGCCTTCTGCGGCTTTTTTATTCACGTAATCCATTGATTTTCCAGCTAAGTAATTCAGTCCGTCAGGATCGCCCGGTTCAGCCGCTAATATAATGTCCAGTTCAGGGTTTCCTATTTCCAATACGGTTTCAAATAACTGGCGTTGCCCGTCCTGAATATATTGACCCATCGAGTGGAGGTCGCAGGAGAAATCGGCAGCAGCCGGAAAAATACCCTTGCCTTCCTTCCCTTCGCTTTCTCCGTACAATTGTTTCCACCATTCCGCAATGTAATGACAACGCGGCTCATAATTGACCAATATTTCAATGTTTTTTCCGTTTTTTAGCAAAATATTGCGCGCAGCAGCATATCTGTAACAGTCATTGTCAGCATGCTGATAACGATTGAAGGCATCAGCAGCCCCTTTCAGCAAAGCATTCGTATCAATCCCGGCCACTGCAATCGGTAGCAATCCGACAGCCGTTAACACCGAGAAGCGCCCGCCTACATCATCAGGAACGACAAATGTCGTATACCCTTCCTGTGTGGCTAAGGTCTTTAGCGCGCCCTTCGATTGATCAGTAGTAGCGTAGATGCGTTCGCGAGCGCCCGCTTTACCGTACTTATCTTCCAACATTTTTTTGAATATCCGAAATGCAATGGCCGGCTCCGTTGTAGTACCCGACTTTGAGATCACATTGACCGAAAAATCGCGATCACCCATTACCTCTTGCAATTGCTTTAAATAAGTACTGGATATGTTTGTACCGGCAAAGTAAATTTCCGGAAGGCTTTTGGCCTTTCCGGTAACAAGAGAAACACCCGAACGTTTTTCCTTCGGCAAGTTGTTGTAGAAAGAATGCACGCAAAATTCAATGGCTGCTTTGGCACCCAAATAAGAGCCACCAATACCAATTACAATCAATATCTCTGATTGTTGGGCTATCTGATCGGCAGCAGATAGAATGCTGCTGTACTCCGACCGATCGTAAGAAAGGGGCAAATCAAGCCATCCCAAAAAGTCGTTTCCAGCGCCTTTTTTGCTTTCTAAGAGCCGAACGGCTGTCTCTACTTGCGGCGTTATATTAGTCCATTCCTGTTCAAGGATAAATGAAGCGGCATGGGTAGCATCAAATGTTAAATGGTGCATATTTATAAATGATCATTTTTATTTCGGCAAAGGTAGATATTTATAAACTATTTATTAGAATTTCAGTTTCTGATTTATCTTTGCATCCAATTCTGTAGTAAATAGTAATTAACGTAGTTGTCAAGTGAATAAGTATTTGAAAATCAATATTTTGAAATTTCAACCACTACCTCATTTGCTTGCTACTACTTATCGTCGAATTATTATTATAAATTTATATAAATGCCTGTAATTGAACTAAAAATACCTAATCTTGGAGAATCTATCTCCAGTGTTACTTTTTCAAAGTGGCTCAAACCTGATGGGTCCATGGTGAAAATGGATGAACTGCTTTGCGAAATCGAAACAGAAAAAGCCAATCAGGAACTTTCAGCAGATGCTGCCGGAAAACTGACCTGGGTGGCAAAAGAAGGCGAAGACCTGGAAGTGGGAGCGCTCTTTGCCAAAATTGATTCCGATGTGGCGGCTTCGGCACCAATACCATCGGCACCTCCCGCTTCGGCACCTCCTGCTGTGGTACCTCCCGCTTCTGTACCTCCTGCTGTGGCACCTCCCGCTGTGGCACCTCCGCCACCCCCCGTTTCCGCCCCGCCACCCCCCGTTTCCGCCCCGCCACCCCCTTCTTATGCTTCCGGGCATCCGTCACCTGCGGCAGCCAAAATTTTGGATGAATCGGGTATCGCTACCAGTGCGGTATCAGGTACCGGACGCGATGGCCGCATTACAAAAGATGATGCTCAAAAAGCGGCAACTGCTGCCACAACACCATCAGCGACCTCAGCAGCCGTTCCACCGGCAGCAATATCAGTGCCTCCGCCAGCGGCTCCAACGCTAAGTGCACCATCTTTTTCTCGCAATGAACGCCGGGAGCGCCAGAGCAGAATGCGCCGCACCATTGCCAAACGATTGGTGAGTGCAAAAAACAACACCGCCATGCTCACCACTTTCAACGAAGTAGACATGAGCGCAGTACTGGCTTTAAGGGAAAAATATCAGGAATCTTTTGTCAAAAAATATGGTATCAAACTCGGGTTCATGTCTATTTTTGCAAAAGCCTGCGCCAAAGTGCTGTTAGAAATGCCGGATGTAAACGCAAAATTGGAGGGTGACGATATTATCTACCATGAATATGCTGATGTCAGCATTGCTATCAGCACCCCAACGGGTTTGGTAGTGCCGCCCGTTAAAAACATAGAAAGCTTAAAATTTCATGAAATTGAATTCAAACTCAAAGAATTGGCGGCAAAAGCAAAGGATGGGCGACTTTCTTTGGAAGAAATGACGGGCGGGACTTTTACCATTACCAATGGCGGAATTTTTGGCAGTTTGATGAGCACCCCCATTATCAATGAACCACAAAGCGCCATTTTGGGCATGCACGCCATCAAAGAGCGCCCAATTGTCGTGGATGGCCAGATCGTCATCCGCCCCATGATGTATGTAGCACTCAGCTACGATCATCGGGTTATTGATGGTTCAACCTCCGTCACATTTTTAGTAAAAGTGAAGAACTTGATTGAAGACCCGGTTAGTTTACTGCTGGATTTGTGAGGAACCTTTGTTAGACATTTACTATTTTTTAAAACCTGTGTATGAAAAAACTATCTGCCTTTTTACCCCTTCTATTTGCCTGCCTTACCGTCGACGCGCAAGTATTGATCAACGAATACTCTGCGGCCAATCTCACTAACACTGTTGACAATTTCCAACAATATGGTGATTGGATAGAATTGTACAATGCGGGAACGGCCGCAGCGGATATTTCCGGCTATTATCTGAGCGACGACCCCGCCCTTCCGTTGAAATGGAAAATGCCTAATGGTGTAGCAATCAATAGCAAAGTTACCCGGTTAGTTTGGGCAAGTGGGCGAGACACGGCCATTAAATCGGGCATAATTTGGCACCTGCATACCAATTTTAAGATAAGTCAATCCAAAAAAAATGCGGAAACATTGATCTTGTCCGATGCTGCCGGAAAAAAAATAGATGAAATAAAAATTGGAAAAATGCGCGTTGGGCAATCAAGGGGCCGACAGGCAAACGGTGGCACACCCTGGGTAATTTTCAAAAAACCGACACCCCGCGCCACTAACAGCGGTGATTTTTTTACTACAAATGCCGAAAAACCAGTTTTTAATAAAAAACCGGGTTTTTATGGCGCTCAGCAATCGGTAGTTATTACTACTGCGGAGCCAAATGCCAAAATATACTACACAACAAATGGTTTCGGCCCGAGTGCCCAGTCGAAACTGTATGTAACCCCTCTGTTGATTACCCAAACAACGGTGTTAAAAGCCATCGTCATTAGCAATGCTCCTGCTGTACAATCCAGCTTGATAGAATTCGCCACTTTCTTTATAAATGAACCGCGCAACAACCTCCGGGTTATGTCCGTCACTGGCGACAGCCTGTTGGTATTAGCAGAAGGAAACCGCGAGATGGTAGGGTTTGGCTCTTTTGAATACTTTGATCTGACTGGCGAACGCACCGCCTCCGGTTATGGAGAGTTCAACGGACATGGTCAGGATTCCTGGGTCAATGACCAACGCAGCATTGACATCATCTGTCGGGATGAGTGCGGATACGGAAATGCACTCACTGAAAAAATCTTTGACCTGACGGAACGCGACGAATTTCAACGTATTATTTTACGTGCTGCAGGAGACGACAATTATCCCAATGGATCCGGTACGCCCGGAGGGGGCGCACACATGCGCGATGCTTACCTCCAAAATTTGGTGAAACGCGGTAAAATGAATGTAGATGTTCGCACTGGGGAAAAAGCCGTTATATTCCTTAATGGCTACTATTGGGGTTTGTACGACCTGCGTGAGCGCCCGGATGACCACGATTATCTGGAATATAATTACGGTCAGGATAAATTTCACCTGCAATACCTGAAGACCTGGGATCGTACTTGGGCGGAGTATGGCGGCAATGCCGCCATACGCGCTTGGGATGACCTGCATAAGTACGTAAAAAACCACGATTTGTCTGTACCAGCCAATTATGATTACGTAGCATCGCAATTGGATGTCACGAGCCTAACCGATTATGTTATCACCAACTCCTTATCCGTTTGTTCAGACTGGCTCAATTACAATACGGGTTGGTGGCGTGGCATGGATACAAAAGGGAAGCACCGGAAATGGGGTTATACCTTGTGGGACAATGATGCGACATTTGGATACTATATCAACTATACCGGCATCCCCGATACCAGCGCTACTGCCCTCCCCTGCGATGTAGAAATACTGAGCGATTCGTTAGATATCTACAATGAACCGGTAATAGCTGATGATACTTTAAATATTAACGGAATTTTTTATTTTCCCGGAGATACTTTATTCCCCGGCGGATGGTTCAGAGGGTTTTCTGACCTCAACGGACACATGTACATTTTGGAACAATTGCGCAAAAATCAAGAATTTAACCGATACTATATCACCCGGTACGCAGATTTGATTCATACCGTATTCAGCACCAAAAATATGTTGGATTATTTTGATGAAATATACCTGCAAATTAAACCTGAAATGCCCCGACACATCCGGCGTTGGGGCGGCTCTGTGGAAGAATGGGAAGAAAATGCCGCCCGACTTCGTAATTTTATCGTGCGACGCACTTCCGCCATTCGGGATAGTATGCGCACCTGTTATCAGCTCACCGGGCCCTATTCAACCACCTTCCGTATCAATCCCGTCGGGGCTGGCAACATTCAAATCAACACTCAAAAAATTGAACAGTTTCCTTACACAACCTATCTTTATGGTGGCATCGGCACTAAAGTATCCGCCGCAGTCAACAACCCGGTGCAGTACAAGTTTAATGTCTGGAGGACAAGCCAAAACAGTGAAATAGCCGATTCCACCGCAACGGAAACATCTATTTTTATCAAGGAAAATGAAACGGTAACAGCTCGATTTGCAAAAGTAGTAGTGGCGGTAAATAATTTAGCGAAAACCGCCCACAAGGTTGAATTACGGGTGCAGCCAACCTTGTTCACGGATAAAATAGTAATTAATTATAATGTTTTTTCTGATGAAAACGTACAAATTAATCTGCTTTCTGCTGCGGGTACCCTTGTTGCGGGCATACTCAATTCCCAACAAAATCCGGGTCAATATTCGCTCACTACCGATTTAAGCGACGCTGATTTACCCGCAGGTTTGTATTTGTTAGACTTTAAGACCGGGCATTATCGCGAGGTAGTAAAAGTTGTAAAAAGGTAATTGAACTCAGTGTACAGTGTACTTATTTAGGTAGTATTTTAACGGAACTGAGGCATTTTTTGCCTGATTTTACCCCGTTTTTGAGGCTTTGCCCGCAAAAACGGGGTTTTTTATTAGCGCTATTTTATGCTGACACCGTTCCTGAATGCGCTAAAACAAAGTACCCTGAACGCTTTGTATCATCGCTCGTGGCCCCCGGATAGACACAGTAGGCATGGCAGCAGAAAAGGTTGTTTCACAAAACTGTGCCAGATCAGGTGCCAATAAATTATCTGGTTCATGCGTAAAAAAGTAAACCTCTTGCAAACCGTAATCAGTCCAGCGTTTTAGCACCCTGCTCCAATCAATTATCCGGCTATAATCAGTAGGATGTAGGCCGTTGCCAACAAACCGAATGAGCGTTTTATTGGCTGTTAGCCGCAAATGGCAGGCATCCCGCCGCCCTGCCACGTCGGTGATGACCGCTATTATATTATTTTCTTGTAATAGTTGAAAATAAGTTGCGGCATCGGCACCGGAATTAAAAAAAGATTCATGACGGACTTCCACAGACAATGGAATATTGGCAGGCCATACTTCAAAAAAACGAACTAATTTGGCTATATCTTTTAATTCAAGATAAGGGGGTAATTGCAAAAAGCAGGTACCAATTTTGGGGGCTAATGCTTGAATCACAGCACAAAATTGTTGAATTTGTCCGCTGTTTATGCCTATATCTCGGCTGTGGCTGATTGTTTGTGGTATTTTAGGGCAAAATTTAAAATCAGCCGGCGTTTCTTCTCTCCATTTAGCGATAGTTACCGTATCAGGGATACTGTAATGGGTAGTGTTGTGTTCGATGCTATTAAACTGACTACCATAATAACGCAGAAAGTCTTTTTCCTTAGCCCCGGCGGGATACCAGCGGCCTACCCAAGGTTTCATGTTATAACCCGTCGCCCCAAGATAGATAGCGGGTTTATCCGGTGGAACAATGTCGGAAAGAACAGTTAAATTGTCCGGCGGCTCAGGGTTCAAAGTGAAATTGACCCTGTCAACCGATAAGAGTTTGCCAAAATCCACTTTTATTCAGTAGTAAATTTATAACCTACACCCCGCATGGAGTGAAAAAATATTGGGTTTTTCGGGTCTTTTTCAAAATATTTACGGAAAGCTAAAATAAAATTATCAATGGTACGCGTACTTGGAAATACGTCATAGCCCCAAACTGCCTGAAGAATTTGGTTGCGGCTTATAACCTCATTTTTGCGTTCAATTAGCATTTTTAATAAAAGAGCCTCTTTTTTAGTGAGCATGATAGCGTTGCCATTCCAAGTCTTGGCCTCAAAGGTCATGAAATTGATTAAATTTCCCCCAAATTCAAATTGGTCGGCAATTTCGCCTTGTGCCCGCTTTGCCCGACGCAATAGAATACTTACGCGTAGCAACAATTCTTCCAAATTAAAGGGCTTTGTTAAATAATCATCGGCACCTTTTTTCAAGCCCATTATTCGATCTGGTGCCATATCCTTAGCGGTCAGTAGGAGTATAGGTACTTCCTGCTGCGTCAACCGCACCTTTTCTGTAATGGCAAACCCATCCACTTCAGGGAGCATCACATCTAATAGCAACAGGTCAAAATGTTGATGCTCAATTAGTTCTAATGCCTTCCGGCCATTACCCGTGGTAACGACTTCGTAGCCCTCAAATTCTAAATTAAGCCGAAGAGTATCCCTGATACTGTCCTCATCTTCCACTAAAAGAATACGCATAAGTCGTAATTGAAAATAATTGCTATTTACTCTTTCCTAATAAGCAGGTGTGTTGAAACAACTGCAGTTATAAATTTATGCAAGACTCACACAATCAAGCAATTGTGAAATTCATAATTCATAATTCATAACTCATAACTATTTAACATCTTTTTTCAACCTTTGTTGTCCATCCTTCCACAAAAACAAGACGGACGACACCTCGAAAGGCATCGTCCGTCTCTGCTATTTGTTTGGTTTTATAAACGCTGTGATAATTTTTGCAAAATTCGCATAATCAATCAGTAGCGTAAATAAAAGTCCGTACTT
>Ga0209490_10000906_pt1 | contig 29225 bp, 18 predicted proteins | sample MAT06_FD_187209 | JGI IMG/M metagenome (GOLD analysis project Ga0209490, IMG submission 187209) | Freshwater microbial communities from Lake Fryxell liftoff mats and glacier meltwater in Antarctica - MAT-06 (SPAdes) (version 2) | ecosystem: Environmental > Aquatic > Freshwater > Ice > Liftoff... | reverse complement strand
CTTCCAAAGCTCAGATCGGATTTATAAAAAGATAAATCTTTGTTCTTTACCACAAAGGAAACTTTTTTGGTTTCACCTGCTTTTAGTACCACCTTTTGAAATCCCTTCAGTTCCTTTACAGGCCGGGTAACCGAACCAACTAAATCACGGATATAAAATTGCACGACCTCTGCACCATCTTGTGAGCCCGTATTTGTTACATCCACAGAAACAGCAACTGAATCTTTCGCTGACATTTCCAATTTACTCAAGTTGATTTCTCCGTATGAGAAGCTCGTGTAACTCAATCCAAAACCAAATGGATAAACGGGATCGTTCGAAACATCTAAATAATTGGAGCGGAATTTCTCAAACCATTTTTTTTCAGCGAGCGGTCGGCCTGTATTTTTTTGTGCATAGTACATAGGCACCTGACCCACGTTCTGCGGAAAAGTCGTAGTTAACTTACCAGAAGGATTTACATCGCCAAACAAAACATCGGCAATGGCATCGCCTGCTTCGCTGCCACCAAACCATACATTTAAAATGGCAGGAACATTTTCTTCTTCCCACTTCAGTGCTAATGGTCTGCCCGTAAATAAAACGAGAACTACCGGTTTGCCTGTTTTCAATAATGCTTTCAGTAACTCTTTTTGTGTTTCCGGTATTTCAATGTTTGATCGGCTGGATGCTTCTCCGCTCATCTCTGCCGCTTCGCCCACAGCGGCAATAATTACATCGGCACTTTTGGCAATTTTTATAGCTTCATTGCGCAACTCTTCGGCTGATCGTTTATCACGGTGAAGCGTTTTACCAAACATGGTAGCACGTTCTTCGATGGCCTGATCTTCATCTAAGTTCGCCCCCTTTGCGTATACCACTTTTGCCTTGGCGCCCACCGCCTTCTGCAATCCTTCGCGCACGGAAATAGATTCTGAAAAACGTGCAGCAACGCTCCACGTGCCCGTCATGTTTTCTTTGGCATCGGCCAACGGACCGATCAACGCAATTGTACCTGATTTTTTTATTGGAAGAATACTCCCTTGATTTTTTAATAAAACAAAACTTTGCGCAGCCGTTTTGCGCGCTTCCATTCTATTGGCAGAATTAAAAACTTCATTCTTCGCACGGCTTGAATCGCAATACTTATATGGATCATCAAAAAGGCCCAACTTAAATTTAGCTTCCAATATTCTTCTGCATGCCTCCTCAATTTGCTTCTCCGTTATTTTTCCCTCCTTCACCGATTGAGCTAACGTTGTTAACAATCCTTCGCTCACCATGTCCATATCCAAACCTGCCTCAAGTGCTTTCGCAGAAACCTGTTGAATATCTCCATACCCATGATTAATCATTTCGCTTACGCCTGTATAATCCGAAACCACAAATCCTTTAAACCCCCACTCTTTCCGCAGCACATCTGTTAGCAACCATTTGTTGGCCGTGGCCGGAACACCATCAATTTCGTTGAACGATGCCATGATGCTACCCGCTCCGGCATCTACTGCAGCCTTATAAGGAGGAAGATAATCGTTGTACATCCGCTGCTTACTCATGTCGACTGTATTATAATCTCTGCCCGATTCGGCAGCGCCATAAAGCGCATAATGTTTTACACACGAGAGAACGGTATTGTTCGCTTTTAAGTCATCGCCCTGATAGCCACGCACCATGGCTTTGGCAATTTCGGACCCTAAGTAGGGATCTTCACCACTGCCTTCGGAAATCCTACCCCATCGTGCATCGCGCGAAATATCTACCATGGGTGAGAACGTCCAGTTGATGCCATCGGCACTTGCTTCTTGTGCCGCTATGCGCGCACTGCGTTCGATCAATTTCATATCCCAACTGCAACTCAACCCCAGCGGAATTGGAAAAATACTTTCGTAGCCGTGGATCACGTCCATACCAAAGAGCAACGGGATTTTTAATCTACTTTTTTCTATTGCAATTTTTTGCACGGCTCTGATTTTGGCAACCGACTTGATGTTGAACAGGCCACCCACCATTCCGTTTTCAATTTTCTTGGCGATATCAGAACTTTCGGTTTGCCCTGTTACAAAATCGCCCGCAGAGGGCAAATTTAGTTGGCCTATTTTTTCTTCTAACGTCATCACTGACAGCAGGGAGTCGATTTGAGAATTGGCAGTTTGCTTCTTTTTCTCAGCACATGAAATTATTACAAGTGCCAACGTGATGGCGCCAAGAGTAAATTTATTCATAGTAGATTCGGTTAGTCTGAGGATTTAATAAAGAGATACAATTATTGATAGGTAAATAGAAGTTCGGCAAGCCGTTGATGCACTTCCCTATCCTAGATAAATAAATTCCACTTTTTGCTTTCTTAATACCATTCATTGTCTGTTCCTACCCTCAGAGAAGGTTTAATACGTGAATCCCAATTTCGTTAAGCCAGCTTGCACCTCGGGTGCTGACATGAATAGATTCCAGAGCAATCCTGATCGATGATTTTCAATCATGACAATAATCGGCCCTTGGTCAATAGCCAAGTAAGAATTTGCTACCCAACCCTCGGTCACATTAAATGCATCGTAGAAACCATAACTACCCCATAGTCGATCACCCATGGTGTAATAAAAAAACTTTAGTGCATCCATGCTTTCGACAGGTGTGTAAGGCATTGATGAGATAGCTGCCGTTGGTGAAATCACACCCAGATCGTTCGTGGGAGAGTGGGCTGAATAACCCGATTGATTATCGCTAGCTGTCAACCCCCAATTTAAATTACTGTAACCAGCAAAATTTCTTGGATTAGCAATACAATAAGCACGGTTGATCAATGTATGGTTTACATTCTGTTCCCAATAGTTAGCATATTGATCTGAGAGATTTTTAGGATTCATTCCCAAAAACGAGTAGTGCGCAAAAAACAAGGGACCACCAAAGTCGTAACCTACTGGCAATTTTATGTTATAGAATAGTTTATTATTTCTGATTGCACCATTTCGGGCCCAGCCATTGGTGTATACCGCTGGCGAAATGGTATGAGTAGAGGATGCAGCAGCGAGCGTATAAATAATCAATGCTTCATTGTATCCATTGATCTGCATATTCATTGCCCATGTCTTATCGGGTGACCAATGCCAGTATAAAACATTTTGATTGCCTCGAGTAAACCAATCCCACTCTACCGCTTGGCACAGTGCATTGATTCGATCTTTTAAACTTTGTTCAGCAGGAACTGCGCCATTCAGGTATTGGCGCATCGTAATTAATCCTTGCACCATAAAGGCCGTCTCTACCAAATCAGCGCCATTGTCATTTGCGCTGAAAGGAATTGTTTTGCCTGTGTTGCCATTAATCCAATGAGGCCAAACTCCGTGAAAGCGGTCGCAGGTTTCTAAAAAATCTAGAATCCTATCCAATCTATCTACTCCTTGAGTGCGGGAAATGAAACCACGCTCTACTCCAACAATCAATGCCATCACACCAAAACCCGATCCTCCGGAAGTTACCAAATCACCCGATACGTCTCGCTCGCGCGCCATACCACTGGCGGGATGGGCAAAATCATAGAAATATTTTAGCGTTTGCTTTTGAACTAAAGTCAACAATTCATCATCGGTTATAACGGGTAATTTTGGAGTGGGGTCAACTGCACTAAAAAATTCTCTTGAATACTCGGTAAATGTTTCTTCGTCTGCACCCTTGACTTGATTTGAAATAATTAGTCGGTATTTGGTGAGACCCCTTAGCGGCTGGAGAACAGAAACGATTAATTTCTTATTGCCATCTTGAAGAGAGAATGACAAGGACGGTGGTGGTGTACCAACTAACCGTACACTTTGACTTGTGACGGTTGAGGCATCTATAGGATTTGAAAAATTGACTTCAATATTTAAATTTGATCGTGGCACATTAATGATTCTTCCCGATGAAGGGGTTGATTGCCCGGCTATTGATAAGGAAGAAACTTTAAGTTCTATGGCGGTGGTAACGAATTCGATGACTACGCCTGCAAATTTTTCTGCTTGTTTACCTTTTACGGTGTTGGATATTGTTAGCGAATATTTTTGATTAGTTAGTAAAGGCTGCAGCGGAAGGGCAGCAAAAGTTTTAAAATCATTTAAAAAAGAAATTTTTAAGGGGACTACCAGTCCATCTTTTGAGAGGATCACACCTGCGGAAACACTTGCGGTATCTAGCGCAGTAGAAAAATCGCCAATAATATTTTTATTGTTGGGTATGCCAGTGCTGATGGAAGCCAGACTTATCTCAATCGTTCCTGCCCGCAAGGCGATAAGTTGCAGTGGTTCGATTGGGGAGGGCTCGGTCTTATTTGGCTGACATGACGCGGTGGCAATCAGTACCGAAAGAACGAAGATGTTTACTATTACTCTTTTTAATTTGATCATTTACTGAATGGGAAGAAAAATGGTTCCTGGCAATTGCCAGAAACCATTTAAAAATTAGTTGGTATTTAAAATTAGCTTAAGGTTTTTCAGCATCGTAAAGAGATAGTACCTCAGCATTCGTCAAAGCTACGCTATACATTCTAAAATCATCCATTTGGCCTTTGAAGGCGAATGGGATACCACTTCTAAAAGGAGTAATTCCAGTGGCTGTTTTAGTTGCCCAAAACGGAACACCAGATCCTAAGTACAAGTTTTTGCTATTAGCTGCATTCAAGTCAATTCCAGCGGCATCAATGATGGCATCATTAAGCGCAAACTCTGCAGAAGGTGTTAACCTAAAAACGGTAGATGGCACTCCATTGATGTAAAAAGATTTGGTACGTGTAGCCGCATTCCATGACGTAACAATGTGCATCCACTTGCCTGTATTGGATTCAAGCCAAGGAATATTGTTTACTTCAACTATTTTATCTCCGCCCGGTTGGCCTTCGTTTTTCATTTCAATGCTGCTGCCCGCCAAAGTAGATGCAGTGCCTGAGTTTTTGTGGTTGGAAAAATACTTTAAAACATCAATATCAAAACCAAGATCACAACAAGTAAATCTATTCCACTCATGATATGTTCCATTGTTTCCTCCAATGGCGAATGTAACATACTGCTTAGTTCCTGTACTTGTTAACCCTATGTGATCTTTGTAAGCTTGGCTGGCGGGAAGTTTTATCCAGTAGCTCACCGTTGTATTTGCATTTGACATATCTGCCGCATATTGAATTCCTACATAGTTTGTAGTACCATTGAAATCCGCACTACCATTAAAATTTCCAAACCTATCAGTTGTAAACGTAACAGCAGAATTGAGTACAGTGTGACCTTGCTTGTCAGCAACTACTCCCTCGAATGGCACATAAACCACCAATTTGCTTGATTGAGGAACTACAGGAGGCTTTTTACCGGCTGTAGTAAAAGTACGCGAAGCGGCTGTGAACTTTCCGCCATCTGCAGCGATTACCGCACTAGTCACCGAAATGGTATAGAGCGTTCCTCGTACCAACTCGGCAGTGGGAGTAATCGTAACAGCGGCAGCAGTGGGGGTAATCGTCAAAGGAACATTAGTAGTTCCGTCACTTAAAGTAACCGAGGTTGAGGTTACCGTTGCTGCGTTTACGGGTTTAGAAAATGTAACAGTCACTACCCCATTCGTGGGTACGTTTATTGGCGAGGTTGTCCCGTTGAGATCAACGGTTTGACTGGCGCCTGTAGTTAAATTAGTTCCCGTTGATGTAATCGAAACAATAGCCAAAGCTGATGGTTCATCATCTTTGCAACCTGAGAACGTCATAAGTCCGATCAATGTGATCAGACCAAAAATTTTACCTGTGTGTTTCATAATTTATTTGATTTAGTTTAACATTGTTTACTTGTGTTGGTGAAAAATTGTTAATCCCAATTAGGGTTTTGTTGAAGTGTTTTTTCAGATAAATCTATTTCGCTTTGTGGAATCGGAAACAACTCATGTTTACCAACCTTAAAACCCAGAGGTCCTAACACGCTAGCTGCTTTTCCCGTCCGAATCAAATCCCAAAATCTATTTCCTTCCATAGCTAGTTCTGCCCTTCGCTCATCTGCTATTTTTTGCCGAACAATTACTTTATCCGTATCTGCAACAGGCAGTAACCCTGCCCGCTGACGGACTTTATTCAAGTGAAATAGTGCCGCTGATGTTTTATTGTTTTCATTTAACGCTTCGGCCGCCATCAGCAATACATCTGCATAACGAATAATGCGTTTGTTGTATCCAAAGGCTTCAAGGGTACTTATGCCCGGCACCCACACCTTTTGATTGTAGGTTTCAATTTCCTTTATAATCGTGTTCGTTGGCGGATTTGCATAAACGGTATCTTGCGTGCCACTATCTCCTATAATAAATACACCATCAATTGTTTCGCCTAAAAATATTACGGTTTCATCCTTACGTATATCATTCGGCTCAAAGAAATTGATAAGCTCCACCGAGGGTCTGTTGAAGCCCCACCCTCTGTTAGGTATTCCTCTCACTCCTTGTGTATTGGCAAATTGACTGCCTCCGGAATTGGCCTCTGCCCCCAATTCAAAAACAGATTCAATACCAAATTGACCGGTTAAAGAAAAAGCATTTTTATATTCAGGCTCAAGATCATATTGACCCGTGGTAATAACTTCCAGTGCATATTTTTCTGTATTGATAAAATCATTTTGGAAGATGTACACTTTTGCGAGGAGAGATTTAGCCGCGCCTTTGGTGGCGCGTCCGGCATCAGTTGTCGCATACTGGCTTTTCTCCAAAAGATTCTCACTGGCAGCAAGTAGATCGGGAATGATTATTTCAGAATAAATTTCACTTTTTGGACTTCTAGCCAATTTGCGGGGTGCAGTTGGAACGGTAACCTTTGGCAAATCGCCAAACGCCCTCACTAAGTCAAAATAGAAATGAGCTCTTAAAAAATGAGCTTCACCCAGCAAGCGTTTTTTGAGAGCTTCATCCATTGGCACCAAGGGCACTTTCTCAATTACAATATTTGCTCTTCGGATGCCTTTGTAGAGAGCGGAATACCATCGGCTTATGTCTCCAGCGCTTGCCGTGAATTGAAACTTGTTAAACAGCTCTAAAGCACTAGCATCGCCCGGGTTGCTACCTTTATATGCATCGTCTGAGATTATATCTAGTATGGGATAGCCACCAGAATGATAATGCCAATCGAGAAAAATATTGTAGATGGCTATTGTAGCTAGTTGTGCCTCTTGGCTTTTCTTAAAGAATACTTCTTCCGTTTTCTCGCCTTGCGGTTTTTGATCGAGAAAATCATCCATGCATGCCACAACGGATAGCATGCTTGTAAGCAGAAGTGCAGAAATTACTCTGTTCGTTTTAATCCACCGATTCATCATGTCATTTACTGTTTTAAAAAGTAAGATTTAAACCAACAGAATACACAGCGGTGATTGGGTAAATGCCCAAATCAATGCCCGAAGAAAGTACATCACTCCCACCAATCTCGGGGGTGAAACCGCTATATTTAGTGAGTGTAAATACATTGGTACCACTCAAGTAGGCTCGCGCATTGGTAAGACCTAATTTTTTGGTAAGCGCTAGGGGAAAATTGTACCCTACACGAACGTTTCGTAGGCGTAAGTAAGAACCATCCTCGATAAAGTAGTTTGATGGTTCATAATTTATTCCACCAGCTGATGGTCGTGGCTCTGCGTTACTCGTGCCTTCACCCCTCCAATAGTTTTTGACCCTGGCTTCAAAATTATAAAGGTCAGGTCGGACGGCCATTTTACCATTGTAGATTTTATTACCACTTTGGCCTTGAAAGTCTAGCGAAAGGTCAAAGCTCTTGTAACTAAATTCAGTATTGAAACCAAAAATCAAAGTTGGAATCGGTGAGCCAATATAGGTTCTGTCATCGGCATTAATAATGCCATCTTTTTTAGTATCAGCATACCTAAGATCACCAACTCCTTGTTCTTCTAGTGTAGGACTTGCATCGAATTCAGCCTGGTTTTGAAAAATACCTATTACATTATATCCGTAGAAATAACCGATAGGCTGGCCTACTTCCGTCCGTGTAACAAGTTGACCATTCCCCAAATCACCCGAACTTCTGAAAGAGCCACTGCCAGAAGAGGCGCCAAGATTTAAGACTTCATTGTGAACGGTTGAGGCTACACCGCCAATTTTATACTTTACCTGCCCAATTTGATCACGCCAGGCAAGCGTGAGTTCAACACCTCTATTAAGCACGGAGGCTGCGTTAATAACCACTGTTACAAACGCTCCATTTCCCACGTGTCCGGGTGTTGGTAAGCCAACGAGAATATCGTCAGTAACCCTGCTGTAATAATCCAATTCAGCAGTCAATTTATCACCCCAAAATCCAAGCTCTAGGCCAATATCCGTTTGCGTAGTACTCTCCCAACGCAAGTCTGGATTAGCAGTGTTGCCGAGCGTAGCCCCGGATTGTATCTCGTCATTTCCACCAAACACCGCATTTTGGTTATTAACAACTCTAGAAAATCTATCGTTTCCGTTAATCTTCTCATTGCCTACTATTCCCCAACTTGCTCTTAATTTTACATTACTAAAGAGCCGGCTGGTAGGCATAAAGCTTTCATTTAATAGATTCCATCCAACCGCAAAGGAAGGAAATGTGCCATATAAATTACTCTTTCCGAACTTGGAGGACCCATCAATACGTGTCGAAACAGTGAGAAGGTATTTGTCTTGATAGGAGTAATTTGTTCGGAACAAATAAGACGCAATTGTGCTGATAGAGCCACCATTTGCAAGACGCTGCGTTCCTGTGAATCTGTCTCCCGCATTCAAATACCAAAGTGACGGGTCATTACCTATCAGGTTTAGAACACTACCAAATAAAAACTCGCTGGTCGTTTTCTGTAGTGTAAACCCTGCCAACGCGTTGAACTTATGTTTATTGATTGTTTTATTATAGTTAATGGTGTTTTCCCAAAGCCAGGTCTTATTTTCATCGGTACTCACCCCTAAAATGCTTCTGAGGTTTTCTTGTCTTGGTGAAACGAAGAATGTAGGTGTATAGCTTTTTGTTTTGCCATAACTCAGATCAAATCCAAAGCTGCTTCGAAACAAAAAATTTTTCAAAAAACTAACATCTATATAGGCATTACCAACTGCCCTGAATCGTTGGGCTGATGAGTTGTTGTACTCATTAGCTGCCAATGGATTCCCTGCCCAAAACACTTCAGCGAAATCCCCGTTGGCCGTGTATGGAACAGAGGTTGGCCATGCACGGTAGGCAATTGGAACTACGTCTGCAGCATTTTGACGATTATCTGGCGCAACAGTTAAATTATTGCCCACCTTAACTGATTTTGAGATCGTATAGGAATTATTGACTTTGATGGAAACGCGGTCGTATCCGGATTTTGAAATGATACCATCTTGCTTAAAATAACTTGCTCCGAAATAAAAACTATACTTACCGGAAGATCCACTCAAAGATGCCTGATGGTTTTGTATGGGAACCCAGTCACTAAATATTTGATCTTGCCAATTGGTATTGGGGACAATGCTCGTGTTGTTAAATTCTCCTGGTATTAACACATTCACAACTTTTGCGAACTCCTCCCCGGTAAGCATACTGATTTGCTTTGACAACCGCTGAAGACTATACTCACTGCTTACACTTACTTGTACTCCTTCCCCTTTACTTCCGGATTTTGTTGTAACAATGATGACACCGTTAGAGCCTCGAGAGCCGTAAATGGCAGTGGCAGATGCATCTTTTAGTACTTCCATCGATTCGATATCCCCGCTATTCAAGAATGTTATGTCATCCAGAATTACTCCGTCTACCACGAAAATCGGAGAACTATTGTTGAGCGTTCCCACACCCCGAATTCGAATGACCGGAGCGGCACCCGGTGCACCGCTAGGACTGGCGACTTGGACGCCAGCAATTTTACCCTGAAGGGCTTGCTCTGGAGAAAAAGAGGGAATTTTTGTTAAATCTGAGCCTCGCACCGACCCAATTGACCCTGTCAAATCACTCTTTCTTTGCACGCCATATCCCACCACCACGATTTCATCCAACTCTTCAGTGTTTGACACTAAAATTACATTTAACACCGTTTGAGTACCTACAACCACCTTTTGAGGGGCATAGCCGATGAATGAAAAAGTTAGAACGTTCTCATTTTCAGCTAGTTCAATTGCGTAGTCTCCAAACGCGTCTGTGGTTACTCCCTTGGTTGTGCCTTCTACAATTATATTTACACCCGGCAAAGTACTCCCGTCCTCTCTAGCCGTCACCCTGCCACCGACCTGTTTAGATTGAGCCAACGCCATCCCAATTAACTGACTGACAAACAGGAAGGTAATTAGTATTTTTTTAACCATAGTAATACCTTTTTCAAACTTGAATAATGTAAAGTTTACTATAAACAAATCCGTTTTTCATCTTTTTTGAATATATCTCGTATTTCAACCGATGAAACAGCATCCTTTTAAGCCCCACTTTTCACTTCAAAAAAACATCAATACAATCGTTTTCGGTAAAGATTTTAGGGCAATCGGTGGCGTTATCACACCAAAAAAACATTTATTTAGATCCGTTATTCGGGATCATTTTTGACGGAGCCGTAGACTTTTGGCTTAGATGGGCTATAGGGCTCTTTAAATCGAAGGGGATATAGGACGATTTCACTCCATCTAGATGATGTTGGGCGTTTTCCAGACTCTTGGAGCTCTTTAATCCTAATTATCACTTTGGTGCGAAAAGCCCAAACTGTATTTAGTCCTACTTCAAGTTGTTTGGATAACGAATCCAAGGTATTTTCTTTTTTGCCACTTACACTTAGATACGCGATATAAAAAGCTTTCTCAATCGGGAATTTTATCCCGTGAAAGATGGTGAAGGCGGTTATTGATTCATTATACCCACACTTTGTACATCTACGCGAAAACTTGATGGTGCCATTAAAATACTTCTCGTTCTTGCATTTTCTGCAACCAAACCCCGCACTCCATTTTATCTCTTCTAAAAAACGATAGGCACTAAGCGTATCCGGATACAGCGTTTTAAACTCTGAATAGTTCATGGTTTTCTCCATCAACATTTCGTTGAGCACTTCCTTTACCCTGTTTTTCAATTTCCAATTATCAAGATCAAGCAGGGAGTTAATCTGGTTGATCTCCTTTGCCTGCTTGGTGAGTCTGTTGTTGCTCTCTTCTAACGCTGTGTTTTTAGCGTCCAACTCCACCGTCCGCTCTTTTACTTTCATCTCGAGTTCACGGTTCACCCTGTCTATCAATTGCATATTTACTTCATGCTGTTGAATGATACGTCTGTGTGCACGGTCACGATTGCCTTTCAATATTCGGATACGGTCTCCAAGTGCCAGCGTGAGAAAGAGCATTTCTAGCACAAAACTGATGTGTAGACTGTAGTGAGAAAGGATTGTAAAAGGCAGCACATTAAAATACACCATGGCGCGAAGGAAGAATCCTGAAAACAAAATCCCATAGGCAATTACGAAAAAGCGTGCTGGCCGATATCCATTTCTCCAAACATAAATGGCTGAATAAAATATCAACGACAGTGGTGCAATTTCAATGATGCGCTGGCTAAGCAAATCAGGTACAAAAAGTAATCCTACTAAAAAGACGATCGTGCGCGAAAGGATGACCCATTTAAAAATGATGTTGAGAGTAGGTGCATTTGTCCTCAAGCTCAAGAATCTCTTGGTGAAGATCAACGCCCATACAATAAGGGAGTACAAGCCAATACCCACGGCATACGTGTTTAGCGCAGGTGAATTTGGCCAGAGGTATTGAAAACCAATACCATCCAGGCTCAGGGCATAAAGGGCTACACTGATAATGTAGAAAATGTAGTAGATATATTTGATTTCGCGGATCGCTAAAAAAGTCAAAAAATTGTAGAGCGCAATGATGAGAATCATTCCATAAAAAGTGCCGAATAAAAAATATTCATTGAGCGCATAATAAATAAAACGATTGGTAGATCGGAATGCAATGCGGATATCAGCAAACTCGTGTGATTGTACTTTAAAATAGTAGAACATGACCGTGTCCCTTTTCATGTTCAGCATCAGTTCAAAATTCTTATGCCGAAACAACCGCTGGGTAAAGGCTTGTTCGTCTCCTAATTTCACCAGTTGATAGGAGCCGTTTTCTTGCGGCACATAGGCATCTATTTTATCAATGGTTTGATCGTAAAATTCCAACAGCCAAGTCTTTTGCGTTTGCGCAACGTGGCGGATCGGTAGCCGCACCCAATACGAGGCATTACGTACAAAGTCTTTATTACGGTACTCGGTATGCTGCTGAAACTTGTTACTGAAAGAAGCCGATGAGATTTGTTGAAATGTAACCTGATTAGTAAGGTCTTTGTAGTACATCAACTCGTAGGGCATAAAGTTGCGTTCTTCCACGCGATCGTCCACCTCTACCGGCTGCTGCGCCTGCAGTGATATACAAGTTATGAGTCCTACTATAAAGATACAGTTCTTATTCATTGTTTAGTTCAACCAGCCGCCCTCAAAACCTGTCTTCTTCAAGCCCTCTTTTATATATTTATTTTTCTTCATCAACTTCCAAACAAATTCAGACTGATAATTTTCTACTTGTATCAGTATCGGACCTTGATCGATGCCTAAATAGTCTTGATCAAACCATTCTTTTATTCCTCCGGCTCTTTCTACAGTAAGATTAAACGCATCTCTAAAGCCGTATTTGCCATACAGCTTATCACCAAATTGTTTTTTCATTTGCCGCAAGGCGGGTATGCAAATTTCAGGTGCAAAGGAAAGCGAGCCGCCCGCTGCCGTTGGCGCAATGGTGCCATCATCTTTTACATACCATTGTGCTGCACCTCTCGCATTGTATCCGTCAAAGCTTATGTTGATATTAACTGTACCATCGTTGCCAGGGCCATCGCAAGCAGTTAGTCCCCATATATTTTCGCCATAGCCAATATAGCCAGCGGGATTGTTTATACAATAAGCTCTATTGGCATAGGTTGCCCTTCGAGAATTTTCAAAATAGTCGATTCCCTTTTGCTTTGTGTACGCATCTTGAATGCCTCTGAAATCAATCCATACCTGCGAATATTGATGGCCAAACAGTGGTCCGAAATTGATGTGTTCTTGACCATAATACTTGCCCCACTGGTAGGTTTCTGTCCAAACCTGCCAAGACGCAGGAGGTATTGGATGAGTGGGCGAGGCCGCCCCTAAAATATATAAGATCATTGCTTCATTGTAGCCCTTCCAAGTAGTTTTTATGAAACCTGATTCAGGCTTCCATCCCATACTCATCAGTTCTTTCCCGTTCATAGCCCAATCCCATTCTACTGCACGGTAGAGCGAATCTGCATACAGTCGAATACTTTTTTCTGATTCGGTATCAGTATCAAAATAGGTTTGGCACGAAAGGATGCCCATCATGAGCAAGCCCGTGTCGATGGTGGAAAGTTCGACATCGCCAAAACGATCGCCCTTTCGCATATCGATAAAGTGATAGAAGAATCCTTTATGCCCAGTAACCCCAGAAGGAGCATCTCCCTTTTTGGATTCAGTAAAAAAACGAAGTGTTTTCAATACACGCTCCGCTGCCTGATCGCGCGCGATGTAACCTCTTTCTACACCTATCAAATAAGAAGTCAAGCCAAACCCAGTTGATGCAATGCTAGAGAATGATTGAGTTGGCCAGCGGTCGGGATGATTGCCCGTAGTTGAATCGGCTTGCTCCCAAAAAAAATTAAAGGTGTCGTGTGAAAGAGAATCTAAAAATGACTTAGTGCTTTGATCTGAAACCGTTGCATCTTCTTTGCAGGAAAGAAAAAGGGAAATACAGAACAGGAGAATAGTTATCTTTCTCATTTACAAATAGACTGTTGAAAAGTGAAGTTAGTAAGAAAATAAAGAGATTACTAAACCGATTTTTTCTTGAGGCGTTGCAGGTAATGAGCGTCTGTTTGAGAGCCATTTTACTACTGAGGATGGTAAATCCTTTTCGCCTCTCTGTACACTTTTTCTTTATCGAGAGTCATCGGTTTGGTTTTCTTCTCTACAAATAATTTCATTTGGTCGGCATAGTGTTCGCTGTCGGGGTTGTTGGATGCGCCATAACAATTTACTGTCTCAATTTCTGGGCCTTGCGCTGTGAATTTGACCAACTCAATGTATGATTCACCTTGCCCACCTTTCACACGACCATCTTCATAGGGTCCCGAATGCATGTCAGCAATTACATCGGGTATGCCCGAGAGAGAGATCGCTTTATCGCCTCTTACTAACTTTTGATATTGGCCTAATGAGACATCTATATTGCCAAAATGTTTTACCAAATACGCTTTCGCAAAAATCAGTAGTTCAAGGCACTTATTTTTCGATAGCGTTCGATACGATGCCCCGGCCCGCTGCTCTTTTACCACTTGGTAATAGATAATGGAAAATAGGGCTGCACCCTTGCTCTCAATAGTAGCCTTGCGATCCCATTGATTCAAAATAGTAATCAGATTACTTAATTCAGGATAGTTGTTGGGGTCCAGAAGAAAGAGTGTATCGGCTTGTGTTTGGTACGCCAATTTTTGCGGCAATTGCTGATCATACTTAATTCGTTTAAAATTTTCATAATTGAGTTTCGGATACTGCGCAATCAAATCCATAAAGCGCATACTCCGATTATTTTCGTTCGTCTCATACCCCATGGTGGCATCATAATTCTTCTCGTTGATGTTGTCGGCTGCTGAAGTTGCATTAAAGGGAGAGTGATTGCTATTGAACACATAACCCGAACTTGGATTCAATACTTGCGGCAAATCTGAAATTGGGTGGAAGTCTGTCCACAATGTTTGGCTCGTATTTCCCGGCAAGGTCGTCTTCCATTGGTAGTTTGTATTTCGGATGGGCAATTTTCCATTGCTCAAGTAATAAATTGTATCGTACCGATCGGCATACACAATGTTATAACCCGAAATCGCACCCATATCCAATGCCTTTTTGAATGTCGAAAAATTTTTGGCTTTGTTCATTCGGTACCATTGCTCCAACGCCCGTATTTCCATCAGGGCTCCAGTTCGCAGGGCGAAAGCTCCTTGCTTCGTGACCATGGTAGGTCCATACTTACTTTCCCAGATCTCACGCTTCACCGCGATCTTAATCCCCGCTACCTTTACATGCAATTTTACTTTGCTGATCGTTAACTCTTCCCACTTGCCATCGAACTTATATTGATTTTTATTTTCGGGGTTTAATTCCAATTGGTATACATCCAATTTGTCGGGATTATTTACGGTGTGTGCCCATCCTAAATACTCATTACAGCCATGTAGAATACTGGGCGCACCGGGAAACAACGCTCCTAAAATATTCCATCCTTCATCGCTCATCAAGTGAGCTTCGTACCATGACACTGGGCCCTCGAGTGGTTGATGCGAATTAATGGCGAGATATATATTTCCATCTTCTGTTATTTTTGAATTGAACGCATATGCATTAGAGCCACCCGTTTTAAATTGTGGCGCAGTAGCAATTTTCCCTCCGGTAATTTCTTTGAGTGCTTTGTCTACGCCACTGGCAATCGCCAATTGTAACACCGAATACGTCAGCATGTCTTTAGGCGTAATAGGAAAAAGTTTTTTCACCAACACCTCATTCGAATGAGCCTGTGCATAGGCATTGACGCCCGCGGCATATCCTTCTAATACTTTCTTGTAATCGGGCGCGATGTCTTTCTCATATCGCTCCTCTACGATTCTTCGGCATTGTAAAAACTGATTAACATAGTCAATAGTGGCACCCGCCTTTCCAGAATGCAGTCCCAACATGGCTTTACTTGCCAAAAATCCTTGTTGAATGGTCTTGAAATCATCCTCGGAGTTTGCCCACGCCAAACCATATGCTACTCCGGCATCGGTAGGTGAATAAATATGTGGAACGCCCCATTTGTCACGGATGATGTCAATCGACTGGGGATTTGGTTGCGCATGAGCGGACAAAGCAATTCCTAAAACAAATAGATAACACCATTTCATTCGCGATTCTTTTTTAAAGTTAACACAGTAATTTCACAACCAGTAAATACTAAATAATTGATCACAAAAAAAAGGGCATTGCCATTTGCGCCCTTCGGATCTTTCCAAAAAAAAATAAAAATCAGAACGGAACTCACGATTATTTTCAAAACTACAGAAAGCATAAAAAGCTTAATGAAGTCATACGGCTCAGTTTTCTTTGCAGTGTCTAACCGATGGAAAACATATAGAGTAGTGAAACAAAAGAACAAGATAATTTCGAAGGTGAATGACGGAAGAGGGACATCATACCAGTAGTGGAGTAAATGGGCACCCAATACTATCAGCATGGCCGCACCAAAAACGACAGCACCAAATCGGATCAGGCTTTTATTCACCGTTCAATGACTTGTAAAGTCGGTACATCATCCCTGCAAAAGAAGCCAAAATGAAAGTCAACATAAAGGCTGGAAACGTGAAGTTCAGACAGCCATCCAATTTGTGACCGATCCATCCAGCAATGCCGATGGTAGCCAATAGTTGTAGGCCTAGCCCACCGTATTTCAAAAAGCTATTGTCTGTTTTTTTATCGGCCATAGGTTCTCAAAAAAAAAGCCGCTGGTTGATTTCCCGCGGCTTCGTCAATATTTATATAAACACTCAATTCAATCGTATCTCTTGCGCATGCGGGGCTCGTGTTCCATTTTCTCCAATTTTAATGTCCTTGATGGGAGCGCCCATTTTACAGGTTCCGTTGAACAGCGCACCGGGCTCCACCACCAATTTTCCCGTACTGATATCGCCATGGATAACTGCCGTAGATTTAAGCACCAACATTTCTGAGATCTCAATTTTACCTTTTACCTCACCCTCCAAGTCTGCATTTTGTGCGATGATGTTTCCTTCTACATGGCTGGAATGGCCTAATGCAATTTTAGATTTTGACTTGATGTTTCCGATGATCCTTCCTTCTATGCGGATGTTTCCATACGTTTCAATATTTCCTTCCAACACGGTGCCCTTACCGATCACGTTACTGGAATTACTGATTTCGTCAGCAGCTCTTTTTTGCTCTTTAGAAGTTAACATGGCTCTACGTTTAAAAAGTTACAAATTCCTGAGGGTCTAGCGAATTTCCGTTGTGCCACAACTCAAAATGGAGGTGCGGGCCATCGGTCATTTCTCCACTGTTGCCAACGATGGAGATTATATCCCCTGCGTTAACAAAACTACCAACTTTTTTTAACAATCCCGCATTGTGCTTATAAACAGACACTAGGTTGCCCCTGTGCTGCACAGCAATCACATAGCCCGAATCCTGTGTCCACGAGGCCATTATTACTGTGCCATCGGCCACACACTTTACCGGTTCGTTTGTTTTGGTTACAATATCCACCCCGTAATGTGCCTTCTTGGCGTCATACTTATCGCTTATAAAACCGGTGATGGGCGTAAAGAAAAAAACTCCCTGCAAGTCGCGGTATTTCCGATCGTTTACAGACACTATGGAAAACTCAGTTTGTTCAAACTCTTTTCTGAATTGAGAATCGGTGGCCGCTAGTTTCAAATTGGCCGTAGTTTTAATAGGCGTATTTTCAACGTTTAGCAGTTTGGCGGGATCAACGAATCCATTCGATGTATCGCCACTTAAAATTCGTTGCAAGTTTTGAATAAACAGGTCTTTGCGGTCTACTTCCATGGAAAGGGAATCTACCTTAATGGCCAATCCATACAGCTTCTTATTTTGTTCCGTTTGTTCATACCTAGGATCAAACCATTTTGCTAATAACGTTTTCGATAAAAAAAGACTTCCTGTAAAAATGATGAGGAAAGTAGACGCAGCCACAACCAACAGTTTTGCATAGGTAAACCCGATCGAGGTTTTCTCGGCTAAGTTGTCTTCATTGCGAATAACCAACTGATACTTGTTGGTCAGGCGTTCGGATAAGGTTTTCTTTGGTTTCAAGCTGAAATTTCCGTCAAAAATAGGCAATCCTATCAATATAGTGTTGATCGGTAGTTTTCTACATTTACAATATGATTAGGTATCTTTTCGTTAAAAGTAGTTCATGAGTCCTTGCAATTCTCTCTTCTACCGCTCTTTGCTGATTGTCAGGCCCGGTCTCACACCTTGGGCACTTATCTTCTTAATTTTTTTCCTATCGGGATGCTCCATCGAACAAAAAAATTTCACTAGCAATACTTTCCACAATCTCACCGCCCATTACAACGGATTTTATTACGCGCGGGAAAAAGCGCGAGAAGTAGAAAAGATGATTTTAAAAACACTGGACGATGACCCCACGCAAGTATTGAGATTGTTTCCGGCACTCGACACAACTAGAGCAAAAGGCTATTCCAAAGATACCGATGAGATTATCAAGATGGCATCCATTTCTATCCAACGTCACCCCAATAGCAAATGGGTGGATGACAATTATGTGATGGTTGGGCTGGCCCGCTTATATGCTTGCGATTTTCAAAACGCGATCCTGACTTTCAAATATGTGAACACCAAAAGCCCTACACCCGAAACACGGCATCTGGCGCTTATCTACTTGCTTCGAACATTTATCGAGCAAAGTGATTTTGAAAGGGGTGAAGAGGTATTTCGATTTTTGGAGAAGGAAAAATTGACTAAGCTCAACGCAAAAAAATTGTATTTGGAAAAAGCATATTATTACCAGGTGCGGAATGACTACGACAACATGGTTCAAAATCTCTCAAAGGTAGATTCACTGTTGGTTCGCTCAGACCGGAAGGGGAGAATCTATTTTATCGTTGGCCAGGTATATCAAAAGCTCGGCTTTAATTCCGAGGCCTATAATTTTTATAGAAAGTGTCTCGGTACTAACCCCGATTATGAGATTGACTTTTATGCTCGGCTCAATATGGCACAAGTGGCTCAAATAGAAGACAAGCGCGATGTGCGAATCGTTCGAAAACAATTTGAAAAAATGCTCACTGATACAAAGAATCAGGAATTCAGAGACAAAATTTATTTTGAATGGGGAGAGTTTGAGCGCAAGCAGGGAAATTTGGTGGAGGCTATTGCAAATTACAAATCAGCAGCACATGCGGGCAAAAGTAAGCGCATACAAGGCAGTGCTTATTTGAGAGTGGGGCAATTGAATTTTGATTCTCTGAAAAAATATAGCCTTGCCAAATTGTATTATGATAGCGCAGTCGGGGCGTTGCCCAAAGATTTTGAAAACTATGAAGCCGTTAAGAAACGACAGAAGATATTAGGTGAATTTGCGTCCTATACCGAAACTATCACCCTCAATGATAGTTTGCTGGAATTGGCTTCTCTTGATTCAGTTACCGTCCGAAAAAGATTGGATTCAGTTTTTGCGGCACGGGATAAGAGACTAGCTGCCATCAAGAAAAAGAAGAAACGGGTCGACAATGGCAGTTCAGGCGGTGGGCAACAAACCAATCCATTTTTCAATAGCACCGAATCTACCTCCACCACAGACTGGTATTTTGGTAATGCCGCGCTGGTAGCTTCTGGTCAAAGTGAGTTCCAGCGCATTTGGAGTTCCATTACATTAGAAGACAATTGGAGAAGATCTAACCGATCTGCAGAATTGAATAATGCTAGTGCAATTGCCCCAAAGCCGGTAGATGAAGAACCAAAAAATTCGGTGGCCATTGCGGCAACTAAACCCGAAGAAAAACTAGACGAAGCAGGGAAAATAATTTCACAATTACCGACCACCGATAAGCAAAAGGGGGAGGCGTTGGCTAAAATCGAAAAAGCTTACTTTAAGCTTGGTGATTTATTTTATTTCGATTTGAGTGAAAAGAAAAATGCAGCAGAGTCGTACGAAAAACTCATTGGGCGTTTTCCTACTTCAGAGCTAATGCCGGAGGCACTGTACAAACTTTACTTGATCTATAAAGAAGCCAATGACGAAAGAGTGGAACGATATGCTAACCAATTAATAAATGATTACCCTTCCTCTACTTTTGCCAAGATCCTCGTCAATCCTAATTATTTGAAAGAGAACAGTGTGGCTGCGGAGAAGCAGAAACTAATTTACAAACAGGCTTATTCCTATTTTCAACAAAACAACCTACGGGCAGCCCAAGAAAAAATTAGCCAGGCACTTCAAATTGGCGAAACGGGATTTACTCCCCAGTTGGAATTATTAAAAATTCTGATGACCGGGAAAACAGAAGATGTCACGCAATATCAGTTTGAGCTGGAGACTTTTATCAAAAAATATCCTGCAGAATCGTCCAAAGAGTATGCAACTCAATTGTTGGCCACCTCAAAGGCTTTGCTGGAAAAAATAGAACGTGCAAAAGGAATTCAATACAGTGCAAATCTTAGTGGTACTCACTATTTTATAACTGTATACAAAGAAGCTGACAAAATAACTAACCCGGTGGTAGACGCACTGGAAAAATTCAACGCTATGGTGTGGAATAAGCTCAAACTCACCACCAGCAACCTAGCACTCAATGAAAAAATTGTGACGATGGTGGTGGAATTTCCTGATCGCGAAACTGCTCTCAGCTATTTCGACAAATTTCTCGCTCAACTATCCAACACAAAACCGTTTTCTAATTATAAATTCTATAATTTTGTAATCACAAAAGACAATTTCCAAACCTTTTACCGAACCAAAGCACTCGATGAGTACCTCACGTTCTTCGACCGGAACTATCAAAAGCAAAATCAATAAATTCCTTCAGGCAAAAAAAACCTGGATACCGAAGGCAATCAAGTACGTCTGGATTGCTTTTTTATGCATTATCATTGGGTTACCCGTTTATATTTTTTCCGTAAAGGGCGATCTGTTTGGATTGTTTGGTGGTATGCCCAGCTTGGCCGAAATCGAAAACCCAGACAATGATTTGTCTTCCGAGATTCTTTCTGCAGATGGTGTTTCATTGGGGCGGTATTTTAGGTACAACCGCAGCCAAGTACATTACGAAGAGCTGTCTGATGAATTGGTCAACACCTTGTTGATTTCAGAAGATCACCGCTTCTATGACCACTCGGGGCTTGACCTGCCTGCTTACTTGCGGGTACTCAAGGGACTGCTTACTTTTAATCCCGCTGGTGGTGGAAGTACGATTACACAACAGTTGGCTAAAAATCTTTATACGATTAATCCCGACAGAGGCCTAGATGGATTTCTTTCAAGACTTGGAAAGTACCCTCGGAGAATCATTCAAAAAACAAAAGAGTGGATTATTGCTGTAAACTTAGAGGAGAATTTTACCAAGAAGGAAATCATTGCGATGTATCTCAATACGTGCGACTTCAGCAGCAATTCATTCGGTATCAAAGTAGCCGCGGAAACTTATTTTAACAAATCTACAGACAGCCTCAATTTGCAAGAGTCAGCTATTTTAGTGGGCATGTTGCAGGCTCCTTCTTTTTATAATCCCAAACGCAATCCTAACAATGCACTTGGCAAGAGGAACGAAGTACTTTACAAAGTCTTTAAAAAAAGATATAAAATCGATACCAAAGAAAAATTTGATTCCATCAAAAGTTTACCCATCGAATTGGATTATAGTGTACAAAATCAGAATGATGGATTAGCTACTTATTTTAGAACAGTTTTGGGAAATTATCTCGCTAAGTATTGCAAAGAGAAAGGGATTGATCTCTACAACTCGGGTCTAAAAATTTACACCACCATTGATAGTCGCCTACAAAAATATGCCGAAGAAGCCGTGGCAGAGCACATGAAGGTATTGCAAGGGCAATTTTATAGCGAATGGAAAAAACGTGGCCGCAACCCCTGGGTGGATGAAGACGGAGTGGAGATAAAGGACTTCTTACAAAAGCGTATCAAGCAAACAGATGCCTACGCACTCTATGCCGAAAAGTATGGCGAAGGATCTGACTCCCTCTTGATCATGTTGAAGAAGAAAAAGTCCATGTCCATTTTTACCTGGAATGGCGAGCGTGATACGTTGTTTAGCAGCTTTGATTCGCTCAGCTACTACAAGCATTTTTTGCAAACAGGCATGATGTCGATGGATCCAAATACGGGTCACATCAAAGCATGGGTGGGTGGCATCAATCATAAATTTTTTAAGTTTGATCATGTTCGCCAGCAAACTCGACAACCGGGCTCTACCTTCAAGCCATTTATCTATGGGCTAGCTATGGAGTCGGATTATTCTCCGTGTTATAAATTGAAAGATATTTCTCCACAGTTTGACATACCCGGCCAGCCGCCTTGGTATCCCTACAATGCAGAAGGAGATAAAGGAACTGGCGAGGAGATGACCATTCGTCAGGCAATGGCGCGCTCTAAGAATTCGATTACGGCCCAAATGATGAAAGCTCTGGGTGCCGAGAACGTGGTGGAGTTTGCTCACCGAGTGGGCATTGAAAGTAAACTGGATGCCGTACCTTCCTTGTGTCTAGGTACCAGTGATGTGTCTCTCTTCGAATTGGTTGGAGCTTACTCTACGTTTGTGAATGGAGGCATCAACACACACCCATTTTTTGTGACGCGCATAGAAGACAAAAACGGAAACGTGATTGAGAACTTTGTGCCCAAAACAAAACAGGCTATCAATGAGCAAACTGCTTGGAAGATGATTTACATGTTGGAAGGGGGCATCGAAGAGCGTGGCGGAACTTCACAAGGGTTAACATATGATTTGCGTGTGGATAATGAAATTGGTGGAAAGACCGGCACGACCAATGATGCATCCGATGGCTGGTATGTGGGGGTTACACATAATTTGGTGACGGGCGTTTGGGTAGGTGGTGACGAGCGTGGCGTTCGTTTTCCATCGTGGACGTTTGGTCAAGGTGGAAAAACAGCGCGACCTATTTGGGATAAATTCATGGTGAAAACTTATGCTGATCCCCAAACAGGAATTGGCAAGGGATTTTTTAAACGTCCTTCCAGCGGGGTAGATTTGTCATTCAATTGCGGCAAGCAAAATGACCTGCCTGATTCTGTTCGAAAACTCGATGAAGAGCCCTGGGACATTAAAAACTAGTTTCTCATTTTCAGTTACAGGAAACTGGCAACCGGAAACCAGTAATGATTTATGTCAGAACTAAAAAATCAAGTTGCTTCATTGCCCGACTCCCCCGGGGTGTATCGTTATTACAATAAAGAAGCCGTTCTGATTTACGTGGGCAAGGCAAAGAGCTTAAAGAAGCGTGTTGGCAGCTATTTTAACAAGCAATCGCAATACAATCGAAAAACAGAAAAGCTAGTTTCTGAAATTGTCAAGTTAGAATATACTCTAGCCAACACAGAGTTCGATGCCCTTCTGCTGGAGAACAACCTAATAAAACAAAATCAGCCGAAGTATAATATCTTATTAAAGGACGATAAAACGTTTCCCTATCTCTGTATTTTAAAAGAACGCTTTCCACGTATTATCTCCACTCGAAAATACATTCCCAAACAAGGTGAATATTTTGGTCCTTACTCCAGCGTGGGCGCGATGAACAGCCTATTGGAGTTGGTAAGGCAGTTGTATTCCATTCGCACCTGCTCGCTTTTGTTATCAAAAGAAAACATTGAAGAGAAAAAATTTAAAGTCTGTTTAGAGTATCATATCGGCAATTGCAAAGGTCCGTGCGAAGGACTTCAAGAAGAACAAGCCTACAACGAAGAGATCGCCCAAGCGCGATTTATTTTAAAAGGCAATTTGAGCATCGTTGAGGACTACTTTGTTGATCGTATGAAGGAAGCAGCAGAGAAGTTAGAATTTGAAAAAGCTGGCTTTTATAAGTTTAAGTTAGAGAGACTAGGAAACTTCCAAACCAAATCATTAGTCGTCAACCGAAAACTGACGGATATTGATGTTGTCACCATTGCCAGTAGTGAAACAGATGCATTTGTCAATTACATACAGATCAAAGAAGGAGCGATCATCTTTTCGAAAAATCTTGAAATCAAGAAAAAGTTAGATGAATCGGACGAGGATATTTTGAACATGGCCGTGCAGGAGGTGCGGAGCGAGCACAAAAGTAATAATGCCGAAGTATACACCAATATTGCGTTGAGCGTAAAGTCTGATGACTTTGAAAACGTAGTGCCACAAATTGGCGACAAGAAAAAACTAGTCGACCTCTCGCTAAAAAATGCATTGTATCTCAAACGCGAACGCGAGATCAACAAGGAAGAACGCAAAACTAAAAAGAACGAAGTGCTTCATATTTTGATGGACAACTTGCGGCTGCTGCAATACCCGAAAATCATTGAGTGTTTCGATAATTCTAATTTTCAGGGTACGAATCCGGTAGCTGCGATGGTACGGTTCGTAGATGGCAAGCCTGATAAAAAAGGATATCGACATTTTAATATCAAAACCGTAGTAGGCCCTGATGATTTCGCATCAATGAAAGAAATTGTCGGTAGGAGGTACAAACGCATTATGGAAGAGGAGGGGGAATACCCGCAATTGATTATTGTAGACGGGGGCAAGGGACAATTGAGCAGTGCGTGCGAGGCCTTGCAAGAGTTGGGGCTATACGGAAAGATTCCGATTGTGGGTATCGCCAAACGACTCGAGGAAATTTATTATCCCGAAGATCCGTTGCCATTGTTGATTAGCAAGAGGTCTCCTGGGCTCTTACTCATTCAGCGCATCCGCGATGAGGCGCATCGATTTGGGATTACTTTTCATCGGTTGAAAAGAAGCAATTCTACCTTCGTTACCGAATTGGAAAGTATTCCCGGCATCGGCAAAAAGACTGCCGATAAATTATTGGCTCACTTCAAGTCGTTTAAAAAGATAAAAGAAGCTAGTTTTGAAGAGTTGCGCGAAGTGGCTGGTGAGGCGGTGGCTAACAGCTTGGTCACTTTCAGAAATGAGTAGAGAAATACTTTTTTACTGTTCGCTGTAAGTAAGATCGAGCCTCGACAACATTAACTAACTAACTAACGGGGTGATTTTAAATACGAATTATTGCTATAATTCTCCCCCCTCGGTCAATAATTTAGTAACAACGGCTTGATTAAATCTAAATTTGTGTTGAGCCAGAAAGTTAATTTTATCTTTTACAGACGGGATAATAGACTTCTTCTTTGCTAACAGTAAAACGCCAAGCGTTCCTATGATTTCTAACCTATTGTTACTGGCTACCTTTCTTCCCTTTTTTTCGTCAATGATCAACAGCGAATAAGGATTTTCAATTGCTAACGCAATGCAAGTTGCTTCACCTGCATCTAAGATTTGTTCCAGTTCCTTTCTTTTGAGTGTGTTTTTTGCTGCTTCAATAGATATCCATTCAGGAAGTTCTTTTCCGAACTCTTTTTGCACTTCAATCGTGGTGACTATTTCTGAGTACAACGCTTTTAAGATTCTTAACTCCCCAATTCGATCCAATGCAATCAGACAACTTGCATCAGCTATAATTACTCTACTCATGTAAGTTGCTCAAATCTTCAGCGGTTTCACCAAAAATGGAAACACCGTAGTTTCCCACTATCTCAAGAAATTCTCGTTTGGTTATACCTGCATATTCAGCAGCCTGGCCGGAAGAAAGAATTCCTTTATCAAAAAGTAGGGCGGCAACGGCCATCTTTACTTCTCTTTCATTCACTTCTTCGGGTACGGACAATGTCATTGATTTCATAGCTCAAAGATAATAACGTTAGACTTCAACTTCCGCAAAATGATTTTCTACCTCTTCCAAAATCTGATGAATCTCCTCTGCGTTTGGCGCCTCTACTAACCGCATTCGGAACGGTTTGAAATCAGGGATACCTTTAAAATAGTTTGTATAGTGCCTACGCATTTCAAAAATCCCAAGCTTGTCGCCCTTCCAGCGAATAGAAAAATCTAGATGTTTTCTGGTAACGTTCAATCGATCGGCAAAGGTGGGCGCAGGCAGATGTTCGCCTGTTTTGATAAAGTGTTTTACTTCATTAAAAAACCAAGGTGCACCAATGGCCGCGCGACCGATCATCACGCCATCAACTCCGTAACGGTTTTTGTATTCGACTGCCTTCTCGGGCGAATCAATATCACCATTGCCGAATATAGGAATGTGCATGCGCGGATTTTCCTTTATTTTTCCGATCAACGTCCAGTCGGCACTACCCTTGTACATTTGAACGCGCGTGCGCCCGTGGATTGTTAGTGCTTTAATGCCGATGTCTTGCAATCGTTCGGCCACTTCTACAATATTTTTTGTATTGTCATCCCAACCTAAACGTGTTTTTACAGTAACGGGCAAATGAGTGGCCTTTACAATATCGGCTGTCATTTGCACCATCTTCGGGATGTCTTGCAGTAATGCTGCACCTGCTCCTCTGCAAGCCACGGCTTTCACTGGGCAACCATAATTAATATCTATCAGGTCAGGGTTTACTTCTGTGGCAATTTTGGCAGACTCCACCATGTTGCCAATATCTCCACCAAATAATTGAATGCCGATAGGGCGTTCGTATTCAAAGATGTCGAGCTTTTGGCGGCTCTTGGCGGCATCGCGTATCAACCCTTCCGAAGAGATAAATTCCGTATACATCAAATCGGCACCGCCCTCTTTGCACACCGCACGAAAGGGCGGGTCGCTCACGTCTTCCATGGGCGCCAGTAGTAGCGGAAACTCGCCTAATTCAATGTCTGCAATCTTGACCACTCGTTTGATTATTCGTCTAAAAACAGCGTTGTTTGCGGGCTATGCCGCTTACGCGACTGCAAAATTACGATTTATTCCATCATGGAGGTTAACGAAGAGAAACCTGTTTGGTTGGTTTTGCTACTGGTGATCGCCAGTGCCTGCGTGGGGGTATTGATGGGAAGTGCAATTGGTGCTGGTGTAGCCGCTTTGATTTACGAGGGTTCAGGGAATTTTTCACAGGCCATGTTAAATCCAACGGATGAGAGCTTGCGGATTCCGCTGTTGATTGTTCAGGGGATCACCACCGTCTTTGGGTTTTTGATTGTACCCTATTTGGTATGGAATGCCCTCCGAAAAAAAGGCATCAGCTATTTCGTGGGCGCTGGGTTTTCGGCTGCTTCTCTACTTCTGGTTTTTGTTATCGTCATCGCTTTTGCGGTGGCGGATTCTGCTATTATTGAATGGAATCAGAATATCCACTTTCCTGAATTTCTTAAGTCATTTGAAGAATGGGCAAGAGCCAAAGAAGATCAACTTGCAGAGTTGACCAAGATGATCACCAACTTTCAATCGCCTCTAGAATTTACTATTGCTTTAGTTGTGGTAGCAATTTTCGCGGGCATTTGCGAGGAGTTTCTGTTTAGAGGCATTATTCAAACGGAGCTTTTCAGAGGCACCAAAAATATCCATGTGGCCATTTGGGTGTCAGCATTTTTGTTCAGCGCCATCCACGCCCAATTTTTTGGTTTTGTGCCCCGCATGTTGTTGGGAGGATTGTTTGGTTACCTATACTACTGGTCCGGTAATTTGATCGTTCCGATGTTTGCTCATTTTGTCAATAATGGGTTTGCTCTCACTGCTATGTATTTGTACCAACAAAAAGTGGTAACTACCAATTTAGATACTCCAGAATCTGCTCCATGGCCTGCCGTTATTATTTCAGTTGGCGTGGTGGCCATCATTTTATTTTATTTTAAAAAGAAATTCCAATCCTCTAATCCTATCTTGACTTGAGCGCCACGACAACAAAATTCAGTAACCTGCCTGCTCGCTTGGCTACGGCTCTCTTAGGTGCCGCGGGAATCATTTTCGGAATTGTTTACAGTGAGTGGACTTACTTGATCGTATTTTTTATTATATGTGTTTTTTCCTTGCGGGAATTTTACAAACTCGCTGGCTTAGACGGAATGATTCCGCAAAAAACATTTGGGACAATTTGTGGGCTTACTATTTTCTTTCTTTCGTTTTTCATTGAACGTGGTTCGATTTCGTATCGCTACTATTTTATTTTCTTTCCGCTGTTGTCGTGTGTATACATGATCAAGCTCTATAAAAAATTTGAGCGAAAGCCTTTTACCAATATTGCCTTTACTTTTTTAGGGATATTTTATATCGCAGTGCCACTGGCACTTTTGCACATTGCTGCGTTTGAAGATGGGGAATATAATTTCCAAATCATTTTTGGCTGTCTTTTTATTTTATGGGCAACGGATACCGGTGCTTACTTTGCGGGATCACTATTTGGCAGGCGTAAATTGTTCGAACGCATCTCTCCTAAAAAATCGTGGGAGGGCGTCATTGGCGGGGCGCTGCTAGCCTTTGCGATGGCGTTTGGTATAGCCTACTTTTTTACTTCGTTGGCGCTGTGGCAGTGGCTGTGGATTTGTGCGATCATCATTGTGGGCGGTGTATATGGCGACTTAGTAGAATCGCTTCTCAAGCGAAGCATTGAAATCAAAGACTCTGGTAACAGCCTACCAGGGCATGGAGGGTTCTTGGATCGGTTCGATGGATTGTTTATTTCGGCACCGTTTATCGTGGCATTCTTAGAGATATTTTAGGGACACCTTTGTTAAATTTCAACGCCTTCGTAAATCTCTTTAAGTGATACTGCTAGGTCAAGGTTTGAGATCGTTAGTTGGCTTGTGATATCGATGGCCTCGCTTAGGAGCCACGTGTTGTCAGATTGGTTTTTCAAATATTTCTCAATTCGATATTCAAAAGATGAGATGGTCCAATATTCTTTCAAAGAAGGAATTACACGGTAACGCATGAATTTTCTTCCTGTATCATAATCTGCCGAAGAGGGGGAAAGTATTTCGGCTATAAAAATAGGATTGAGCAGGGTATCAAATTCAGCATCTAGAAATTCTTCTTTACCACAGACAACCAAAATATCTGGGTAGGTATAAAAAGCAGTCCCCAGTGTATGGAGCCTCATGTCATTTGAGTACGGTGTAGATGCCTTTCCTTTCAATTTTGCGTTCAGAAAAGAAACAAAATTAATAGCAATAATATTATGACTTCGTGAAGCTCCCGACATGGCAAAAACCTTACCTTTAAAATATTCGCTTTTGGTGTGGGCAACCCGTCTAAAGTCAAGTATTCTTTTTCAGTGTAAGTTTTCTTTTCGGCAATTACTGACATGCTTATGGTTTTGACTAAGTCAACTATACAAAATTCAATGCTGCCTTATAAAGGCACATCGGCAGAGGATGGAGTCCCGATAGCTATCGGGATTTGAGCCCGAAGTGGAAAGCGTGTTGGATGGCGAGTGCTAACAGCCTGGCTCAAGCCAGTTGGTTTTGAGCACAGGCGCGAGGGATGCCACCAAGAAATGATTTGGATCTAAAACAAAATTCGCTGGTTTGCTCGCTGGCAGCTATTTTATTCAGTTTGTTTGGTGCGTAGCCATAGAAAGTACTTTTTCAATTTGATTCATCCCGTTTGGCCAAATTT
>Ga0209490_10000903_pt1 | contig 29270 bp, 21 predicted proteins | sample MAT06_FD_187209 | JGI IMG/M metagenome (GOLD analysis project Ga0209490, IMG submission 187209) | Freshwater microbial communities from Lake Fryxell liftoff mats and glacier meltwater in Antarctica - MAT-06 (SPAdes) (version 2) | ecosystem: Environmental > Aquatic > Freshwater > Ice > Liftoff... | reverse complement strand
CGAGTACGGCAGCGGTCACGGCCGCCGTGTTCACTGGCACCGGCGTGTTGAGTGGCACCGCGATGGTGAACGCCGTGAACGGTGTAGCCACGTTCACAAACCTGGTGCTCACGAGCAGCGGCCCGCACACGTTGCGCTTTACCGCCACGGGTCTCAGCAACGCCACATCGGCCAGCTTCACGGTGGCGCCGACCATCGCCGCGAACTCGGCGGTCACGCAGTCCGCGACGGCGGGCACCGGTGTGGCGGCACCGCCGAGTGTGTTGGTGACCAGCGCGGGCGCGGTACCCGTGTCGGGCGTCAGCGTCACGTTCGCCGTAACCGCAGGTGGTGGAATCATCGCACCGCCAACGACCGTGGTGACGAACGCGAGCGGCATCGCGACGCTCACGAGTTGGACACTCGGCACGGTTGCGGGCGCGAATACGGTGACGGCGACTGCAGCGGGACTGACCGGAAGCCCGGTGACCTTCAATGCAACGGGCACGGCAGGCGCGGCGACGCAACTCGCGATCACGACACAACCCGGTGGCGCGCAGAATACGGTGGCGTTCACCACCCAACCAGTGATCGTGGTTCGTGACGCGAACGGGAACCAAACCACGAGCACCGCCGCGGTCACGGCGGCTGTGTTCTCCGGCACGGGCCTGTTGACCGGCACGACTCCGGTGAACGCCGTGAACGGTGTTGCCACGTTTACGAATCTCGTGCTTACGGGTACCGCCGGACCGTACACACTCCGGTTTAGCGCAACCGGACTGTCGAACGTCACGTCTGGATCATTTGCCTTGACGGCTGGTCCGGCAACGACGATCACGGCAATCTCGGTCATCACACAGCCGGCCAGCGTGAGCACCGCAGTCGCTGTGCCGCCCAGAGTGCGCGTTACCGATGTCAGTGGCAATGCGGTGAGTAACGTCACAGTCACCTTCACCGTGACCAGTGGCTCTGGCACGCGGACGCCGCCCACTGTCGTGACGAACGCCCTGGGTCACGCGACGCTGACAAGTTGGGTACTCGGCGCCGTCGCAGGTGCGAATACCCTGTCGGCTACAGCGACAGGACTGACCGGAAGTCCCGTGGTCTTCTCGGCAACGGGAACACCATGAATCGTACTGCTGTTGTCGGTGCGATGCTGGCGCGTGCTTCCTTCGGCGCCGTCGCGCGGAGATGGGCCCGCTCGGCGGTTTCGCTGATGGTTGCCAGCGTGAGCGCGTTGTCCTGTTCCCAATCCACCGTTGAATCCAACCCCGTCGCCAGCATCACGCTGACGCCGCCGACCACGAGTGTGCGTGCTGGCACGTCCGTCACCATGCTTGCGCGGCCACTCGATGCTGCAGGCAACGCACTGACCATCCGCGCGCTGGCGTGGTCGAGTGACAATACCAGCGTGGCGACGGTCTCCGATGCGGGTGTCGTCACGACACTCACACCAGGCGACGCGCGCATTGCCGTGAGTGCGTTCGGCAAGAGTGCGACGGCGACGGTCACGGTGACACCACGCACGGTCGCATCAGTGGTCGTGGCTCCATCTACCGCATCCATGCGAGTTGGTGTGACGGCGACGCTCACGGCGCAGACCTTCGACGTGGATGGCCTCCGACTCACGGGACGCCTGATTGCGTGGAACAGCGGGAACACTGCGGTCGCTACGGTAAATGCGCAGGGCGTCGTGACCGGCGTATCACCGGGCGCGGCGACGATCACCGCCATCAGCGAAGGGCGCAGCGGACAGGCTGCCGTCACCGTCACCGTGCCGCCAGTGCAGACGGTAACACTCACGCCGGGTCTCGATACGCTTGGCGTGGGGACCACGCGAACCATCGCGGCGGTGCTTCGCGATGCGGGCGGGGCCGTGCTCACCGGACGATCCGTGGCGTGGATTTCGAGCAACGCGGCAGTTGCATCCGTCTCGTCGGCCGGTGCGGTGACGGCCGTGTCGCCAGGAACGGCGACGATGACCGCGACGAGTGAAGGAAGAACGGGGGCCGCGTCCATCGTGGTGCTCGCGCGTTTGGCCAGTGCGGTCATTCTCTCACCGGCCACAGCGACGTTGGTGGTGGGCGCGACGCAAACGCTGACGGCGCAAGTCACCGACGCCCAGGGAAATCTGCTCACCAACCGTCCGATCGCCTACACAAGCGATGCACCATCGGTGGCTGGCGTCTCTGGCGCAGGCGTCGTGACCGCGCTTTCGCCCGGGAGTGCCCGCGTTACGGCGACAAGCGAGGGGCGAACAGGGGTCGCGAGCATTCAGGTCATCGCCGTTCCGGTGGCCACGGTGCAGCTCACGCCGCCGACGTCGACGCTGCTGGTTGGCGCGTCGCAGCTCTTTGTCGCCACGGCCCGCTCGGCGGAGGGCACACTCCTCACAGGCCGAACCACCACGTGGACCAGTGGCGCATCGCTGATTGCCAGCGTCAGCGCCTCCGGAACCGTGACCGCGTTGTCACCTGGCGTCGCGCTCATTCTCGTCTCCGTCGACGGTGTGACGGCAACAGCGACCGTGACGATCACGGTGCCGACCATCGCATCACTGGTGCTCACGCCCGTTGATCCAATCATCGCCGTGCTCGGCGCTGTGCAGCTTTCGGCACAACCACGTGACGCGACGGGCGCCGCGTTGACGGGGCGAGCCGTCACGTGGTCGTCGGCGGATGAAAACATCGCGTTTGTGTCCAGCACCGGTATGGTTGTCGGATTTCGCGTCGGAACAGTTCGCATCACCGCTACATCGGAGGGAGTCAGTGCATCGACGCTTGTTACAGTTCGTTGAGAGTGGCACCGCGGTGCCACGTCGCGTCGCGCACATGGTCCGTGTCCGTCGGTACGTATGGGCGCTCTGTCTCTGGACCGGCGTGGGTATGCCAGGGGCCGTACTGACGGCGCAGACGCTGTCGGCCAAGCGGATCCTGACGACCGGACCCGCCGCCGGCTGTGACGTGCCAGTCCCGGGCCAAGGCGCCATCGCGCGTCGCGACAACGCGGAGGCGCGACGTCTGGCGGCGGCCGGACAAGAGGCTGCCTTGATTGGCGATCAGGCCGCGGCACGCGATGCGTTTTCGCGTGCCGCGGTGCTCAACCCCGGCGACGAGCGTGTGGCGTACGATCTTGCCCGCGCACACGAGGAGTTGTCTGAATCGGACAAGGCGATCAGTGAGTACTGCCGCTATCTCACCTTGTCGCCAACCGGACGTGAATCGGTTGACGTGCGTGAGCGTCTCGTGCGGTTGGTGCCCAAGCCTGTGCAACAGCGCGCGCAAGATGTCCAGGTCGCCTTTCGGCTTGGTCTCGCGCTCTTCGACGACGGGCGATATGACGCATCGGCGCGTGCGTTTGACGACGTGGTCAAGCTCTCTCCAGTCGCGGCAGAAGGATTTTACAATCGTGGTCTGGCGCGAGCCGCGCTGGGACGACGTCCCGAGGCGCTGCAAGACCTGGAGCAGTACCGGGCGGCAGCTCCCACGGTGGATGATCGCGTCGAGACAGGACGCGCGATCGAAACGTTGCGACGTCCCGTGTTCAGTCCGGTCATTGCGTTGTCGCGCGGCATCCTGCCGGGGTTTGGGCAGCTTTACACCGCGCGACCCCTGCGAGGCTTGGTGGTGCTGGCCGGCGTCGCAGGTGCCGCGGGCGTCGCGCTGACCACCAGCAACACGTCAACCGTGGTGAACTACATCGATCCTAATGGCGTGCCAGCTCCCTACACGTTGCGGACAACGGAACGCCCGTACGCGACGACCGGACTTGCGGTCGCGGCGGGTCTCACGCTGGCCAGTGCCATTGAAGCCGTATGGTTTGCCAAGCGTTCGCAACGGGGTGCCGCGATCGTGGCAAAGCGGAGCGTCGGATCGGGCACGACACCGTCGTCACGCGACTTCAGTTTCCGCCTCGCGCCGACCATGGGTCACGATCGTGGTGCAGGCATGCGCGTCTCGGCGCGCTTTTAGCGCTGCGTCGAGCGGCAGCGAGCGCCAGACAACACTCGGCGTGCGGCGAGCACACTCACCGTACGCCGATGCAACACGTCGCGCTATTTGTGCGTGAGCGTGTACACGTAGGCGGCGACCGCTTGGATTTGCGGATCCGTGAGTGCCATACGTCCACCCCGTGCCTGCATCGCCCGCGTGCGCTTGGGGTCCTTGATCTTGTCAGCGGGAACGCCGGACACGATGATGCCCACGATCTCGTCAAAGCCGCCGGTCTTCAGCTGGATCCACGCTTTTCCGTCGAGTGTTGGCGCGTTGGCACCGCCCACGCCACCGACGCCGTGACAGTTCTTGCATCCACCGTTGTTGAAGAGCGAGTCACCGAGCGTGACGTTAGCCGGTGTGACGGCCGCCGGTTTGGCTGGCATCGCATTCTTGGCGGCATCCCCGCCGCCAGCCGGTGACGGGGACTGCGTCGATGTCGAGGAACGGCAGCCGCTGGCAAGCGCGAGCGTCGTGACCAGCGCGACGGAGAGACGAAACGCGTTGTGGCGCATGGAAGCCTGAGAAGGAGTTCGCGGGGAAGATGACGTATGGCGAAGACGATGGAATCGCGTAGTATCGCGCAGAAGAACGGCGCTGTCGAGAGGGCCGATCAGCCAGGGGCCGCGGTTGACATTGATGGTGCAGCGGCAGCCGTGGCGGTCGCCGACAGTCCGCACGAAGGACAATACGGGAAGAACGCGTTCTTTCGTGTGCTGCAACTCGGGCACGCATCGAACAACCGCAGCCCGCAGTGGACGCAGAAGTTGGATGGGTTTTGTGGCCCGCCGGCGATCGCGCGCTCGCACCCCGGACACACACCGCCGCTGATCCGCTTGACGGCGTCTTCGTACGACAAGGACCTGCGACGCTCGACCTCGCTCTGTTGTTCGACGTGCTGACGTTGCGCGAGATATTTTCGCATGGCGCGGATCACATACACACCGGCCACGAGACTGGCCACGATGCCGACACCGTAGCGTACGTAGCCTCCGTAGCTGGGTAGATACGGCACCAGCTCCACGAAGAACGCAAAGGTGGCGAAGAGCACAAACCCGCGCCAGAGCGGCCAGTATTCGGACTTTCGTTTGCGCGCGACCAGCCATCCGGCGATCAGCAGGAGCGGCAGTGTGAGGGCAAGACGAATACCGAAGACGCGGAGCTCTTGTGCGAATCGCGCGCGCTGAAAGCGGCCGCTCGCGGCGTCCTCCAGTTCGCTGTTGCGCTGGCGGTTTGCCTCGGTAGCCTGCGTGACGGCGAGCAAGGTACCGTCCAGCTGTTCGACCTGCTGTTGCATGGTGCGTTCAGACGTCTTGAGCGCATCGAGCGACCGCGTGCGTGTGACGACCTCCGGGTCCTGCGTCGGGTCGGTCGTGGCGGTGCGCGTGGCGATCCAATTATCGAACGCGTCTCGCTGTGATGCGTAGGCGTTCTTCGCCATGGTGAACTGTTGATCCGCACGTTCGCGCGCATCCTGTGCGGTGCGTTGCATCGTGGTCAGCGAATCCAACGCCGTGCGCAGGGCGGCGCGCTGTGTTGGGTCCACGAACTCGTCGATCGACACGCTCTGGTCGACGCCGGGGAGATCGCCCACGATCTTTCCACCCAGTCCGATCAGAAAGCTCGCAAAGGCAAGTGAGACGGCCCACATCGCCATCGCAAAGAGTTTTTCGGGGACACGAAAACTTCTGAACATGGTTATCGACCCTTGAAGGCGGCAATGGCGTGTCGCGTGAACTCTGAGAGCACCATCGTGCCACTCATGGTGGCCCGTTCAGCGAGCAGCGTATCCCACGATTCTGTACCAGCCCAGAACACGCGCTTGAGCTGTGCCATGGCGTCGGGATTGCACGCGGCCAACTTGCGCACTTCCGCGTCGATGGCCGTGTCCAAGGCTTCAATAGTGTCAAACACTCGCGAATACAGGCCGTGACGCTCGCCCCACGCCGCGTCACGCCAGTCGGCGTCGACCGCCATCGCGCTGAAGGCCGCCAGTCCGAGCTTTCGCTCGATCACGGGGCCCACCACGAAGGGGCCAATGCCAATGGCGAGTTCGCTCAACTTGGCCGACGCCGAGGTGACGGCGAAGCTCAGGTCGGACGCGGCGACCAGCCCCACGGCGCCGCCCGCCGCTTTCCCATGCACCCGAGTGACCACGAACTTGGGCGCTCGAATGATGGCGAGGATGACACCGGAGAAGCCGCTGAAGAACTCATGGCCCTGATCGATGGTCTGGATCGCGATGAGCTCGTCGAACGAGGCGCCTGCGCAAAAGGGGCCCGTTCCGCCGCTGGACAATTGTATCACGCGCACGGACTGGTCGGCGCCCAGGCGAGAAACTGTCGCGGCGAGTTCGCGCAGGAGCGCGCCCGGTAGCGAGTTTCCCTTCGGATGATGAAACACAATGTGGCCGACACCGTCGGCGATCTGCGTCCTGACGGAGCCGCCGGCGACCGGGACGGTTGCGGCATTGGGAGGAAGGCTGGATGACATACTTCAAAATACCGCAGCGCGCGGCAGTCCACCTGCGTGGGTCCAATTGTCCCGCCGCCCGCTGACAAGGTAAATTTCAAAATGGACAAGACCACTTCCGCCCCAATCGACGATCTGGCGCACGTCGCCGCCTTTGACGCTCGCATCGCCGCCGGCGAGAGCATCGAGCCCAAAGACTGGATGCCCGAACGGTACCGGAAGCAGCTCACGCGGATGATGTCGCAGCACGCGCACTCCGAAATCGTTGGCATGCTGCCGGAAGGCAACTGGATCACGCGCGCACCGAGCCTCAGGCGCAAGCTCTCGTTGATTGCCAAGGTGCAGGACGAGGCAGGGCACGGACTCTACATTTACTGCGGCACGGAGACGCTGGGTGTGGATCGGCAGGAGTTGACCGAGCAGCTCCTGGACGGACGTGCCAAGTACTCCAGCATCTTCAACTATCCGACCTTGTCGTGGGCGGACATGGGTGTCATTGGGTGGCTTGTGGACGGTGCGGCGATCGTGAATCAGACGGTGTTGGCGAAGGCCTCGTATGGCCCGTATGCGCGCGCGATGATTCGCATTTGCAAGGAAGAGAACTTTCACAAACGGCAGGGCTACGAGATATGCACCGTGTTGGCGAAAGGCACGCCAGCGCAGAAAGCGATGCTGCAAGACGCCGTCAATCGTTTTTGGTGGCCGTCGTTGGCGATGTTCGGACCCAGCGATAGCAATTCGCCGAACTCCGCCGAGCTGCTCAAGTGGCGCGTGAAACGGAAAACGAACGACGAGCTGCGTCAACGATTTGTGAATCTCACCGTACCTCAGGCCATCGCCCTTGGAATCACGTTGCCTGATCCGGATCTCCGTCATGATGAGGCCAGTGGCGATTGGCACTTTGGAGAGATCGATTGGGCGGAGTTTTTCGAAGTGATCGCCGGCAACGGCCCCTGCAATCGCGAGCGGCTCGCCGCGCGGAACAAGGCGCATGACGAAGGCAAGTGGGTGCGGGAAGCCGCCGCTGCCCACGCCGCCAAGCACGCGGGCACACCGTCCTCGGCGGCGGCGTAACATGGCTGACACCGGGCTCGAAGCGTCGTGGCCACTGTGGGAAGTGTTCACGCAAGGCGCGCACGGAGAACCGTTCGCGCATGCAGGAAGCGTCCATGCGACCGATGCGGAGTTGGCGCTGCAGAATGCACGCGACGTGTATGCCCGTCGCGGCGAGGCCGTCAATTTGTGGGTCGTGCCGGCCACGGCCATCACGGCGTCAGCGCCGTCTGACGCAGGGCCGTTTTTTGATCCCGGCAACGACAAGGCCTACCGTCATCCGCAGTTCTACGTTGCGCCACGCGGCGTGCGGATCTTTTGAGCGACGACACCGTTGTGAGCAACGACGCAACGCCAACGGTGTTTAATCCGGCGGGCGTCCGCGTACCGATCATTCAGAATCCCTTGTTCGAGTATCTGCTGCGACTGGGTGATGATCGCCTGATCCTCGGGCATCGCATGTCCGAGTGGTGCGGGCACGGCCCGATTCTCGAAGAAGACATTGCGCTGTCGAACATCGCGCTTGATCTGATCGGACACGCGAGCTCCATGCTCGCGCTGGCAGGGACGGTGGAAGGGCAGGGGCGTACCGAAGACGCGTTGGCATACTTTCGTGAGGGCGTGGCGTTTCGCAATGCGCTGATCGTCGAGTTACCGAATGGCGACTTTGCGTTCACGATGATGCGTCAGTTCCTGTTTGATGCGTACAGCGTGCTGTTGTGGGATGCGTTGTCGCAGGCCGCCGATGCGCGCGTGGCCGCGTTGGCCGCCAAGAGCCTGAAGGAAGACAAATACCACCTGCGTCACAGCAGCGAGTGGGTGGTGCGCCTGGGCGACGGGACCGATGAGAGTCATGGTCGCGCGCAGCAGGCGCTGGACGCCCTGTGGCGCTACACCGGCGAACTGTTTGATCGCGATGGCGTGGACGACGCCGTGGCAGTACAGGGGATTGTGGTCGATCACGCCGCACTGTATGCGCGGTGGCAGGGGATCGTGGCCGATGTGTTGCGGCGTGCGACGCTGGTCATGCCGACCGACGGGGCGATGCGTCGTGGAGGCAGAGCGGGGCGGCACACTGAGCACCTGGGGCATCTGTTGTCGGTGATGCAGATCGTGGCCAGGTCGCACCCTGGGGCCGCGTGGTAGCGCGGAGCGCATGAGCGACACGCTACTCACCAACGACGCAGTGTTGGCGGTGCTCAACACCGTGATGGATCCCGAAGTGCCGGTCATCAGTGTGGTGGAGCTGGGGATCATTCGCGACGTGCGGGTTGACCATGAGTCCGTGCATGTCACGGTGACACCAACCTATTCGGGATGTCCGGCCATGTACGAAATCGAGGCTGACATTCGCGCGGCGTTGCTGGCCCATGGTGCGCGCGAGGTGATCGTGCGCACCGTATTTGCACCGGCGTGGACGACGGACTGGATTGGTCCGGAGGCGCGCGAGAAACTGCGCGCCTATGGAATCGCACCGCCCGGTCGTGCCGAGCCGCAGGGGCTGATCACCCTGACGCGCGCGCGAGCCGCCGTCGCTTGTCCCTTCTGCGGCTCATCCGATACGCGCTTGCAAAGCGAGTTTGGCAGCACGGCGTGCAAGGCCATTCATGTGTGCAACGCGTGCCGCCAGCCGTTCGACGAGTTCAAGGCGTTCTAACGCTTTCGATGAAGCGTCAACAGACAACGAACGGCCCCGCATACCTTCGTATGCGGGGCCTTCGTTGTCCAGCCAAGCGGATCGCTTACCTGATCGAATCGAACGGCACGCGACCGTCACGCTGCGATTCGCTGCGACAACTGGCGGGCGAACCTGACTCGGACGCCAACAACTGCCAGATTTCTACGCGACGATTCGGTGCCTGCCTGGCCTTGTTGGCCGCCGAAACCTTCGGCCGTGGCTTGCTCGGATCGGGGTCACCATCGCGAACGATGATGCACTGCTCACCGAAGCCCTTCATGCTGAACCGATCGGCAGTGATGTCGCGGCCGGCCAGACGCTTGAGCGCGCTGGTGACCGTCGCGGCACGGCTTGCGGCGAGACGATCGTTGTAGCTCTCGTCGCCGTACCAATCCGTGTGGCCTTCCACGGACACGCGGATATTCGGGTACCGCTTCATCGCGTCGATCACAGTGCGCAACAGCTCACTGCCAGCGGGCAACAAAACGGCCTTGTCGAAGTTGAAGTGTGTGGTATCGAGCCGAATCATCGCACCGGCTGGCATGGCGGGTCTGGCCGGTCCGACCGATCCGGCGGGTCCGTTGCACACGATCGTCGCGGTCGCACTCTTGCTGCTGCCGTACGCCGTCTTCGTTGCCGTGATCGTCGAGGTGCCGTTGCCAACGCACGTCGCGGTCCCGTTGCTGATCGTCGCAACGCCCGGGTTGGACGACGACCATGAGGTGGCGGCGCCAAGATCGGTGCCTTCCGTATCACGCGCGGTCGTGCTGTAGTTGGCGGTCTGTCCAACGTCGCGCGTTTGTGTTTGCGGCGTGAGGGCAAACGTCCAATCCGGCGCCGGTACAGTGACCGTGGCCGACGTGCTGCGCTCGATGCCCTTCACCAGACCGAGGCAGGTGATCGTCGCCGTGCCGGCTTTGACGGCCGTCACGTTGCCCGTGTTATCGACGGTCGCGACGCTTGGGTCGCTGGAGGTGCACACCAGGTTGTTCACCTTGCGTGTCTCGATGGGGCGTTGCTTTATGTCGGCTGCGCTGAGCGCGAACTGCCGGCTGGCGCCCTTCGCAATCGTTGCGGTGGCCGGTGCGATGGCCATGCTCCAGTCAAACGTTTCTCTCACCGTGGCGCAGGTGCCACGAATCGCGTACGTCACGCCGGCACGAATGCCGAGGTTCTTCGACGTGCCGGTGAGCGCTTGCTCGTTCGGCGACGGATTGAAGTCGCCCACGCCGTCCACACGAGCGCCCCACTTGCCGCTTCCGCATACCCGAAGCCCCACGAGACCGGTTGCGCCGTCTTCGTACTCGTTGGCCGTGCTCCGCCCTTTATAGATCGAGTTGACATAGCCGCCGCCAACTACAATCGCGGTCCGTGGCGCCACCGGTACGGTCAGCGTGGCGAGTACGCGATACGGGCTGTACTTGATGTCTTCGAACGGCGTCCGCGTGGCTTTGGTCGGGCCATAATTCATGTTGCCTTCGAGGCCCAGCCAACGATACACACTGAGACGAACCAAACCGCCAACGCTTGGCACGTCTTCCATGTTCAGCTTCGCATCCAGTTTCGTGTATTGTCCGAATGCACCGACTTCAATCTTTCCCGCCGGCCCCTGGGCCTGCGAAGCAGTCGCCGAAACGGCGAATGCCAGAAGTGAAAGTCCGACAAGTTGTTTCTGCATGAGGTCCTCGTGAAGGAGAGACATTGAGCGGGTTATCCATCGCCCGTTTGAGCATCCCGCTCTCGCGAGGAATGCCAACTGAGAAAACTAAACGAGTCTGGAAGAAAACGGCTGCCCAAATTTCACGACGCTGTGATGACGTCCGCTCGCGACGCGGTGTGACTTCGCGTCAGCGGTAAAACACCGGTGCCACCCAACTAGCAGCGAGGACGACCGGAGCGAGGTGCTGTCACGGCGTAGGCCTCAAGGTCACCATCTTCGTCCCCCCCAAGAGCTACACGCGAATCCTCCGTACGAGTGATCGCGGTGCATACGCCTGCGCTGCGGCCATGGTGTGACGGTGACGATGAGTCGCTGCCGCACGACCTACGGCCGTCAACGCTATACGGCCAGCAGACGCGCAATAGCATCAGCGATCATGTCGCTATCAGGCAACACCGCATCGAGCAGCCGCGGGTGATACGGCATGGGAATATCACGCGGCGCCAGCCGTTCGATGGGCGCATCCAGATGCCAGAAGGCCGCGCTGGCCAACGTACTCGCGATTTCGCTGCCAAAGCCGGCCGTCAGATTATCCTCGTGGACGATCAGGCACCGATGCGTCTTGCGCACCGATGCTATCACTGCGTCGCGATCCCAAGGCGCGATCGTGCGCAGGTCGATCAGCTCCACACGCCCGGCAAAGTGCGCGGCGGCAGCCTGACAGCGATGGACCATCGCCCCCCACGATACGATCGTCACATCAGACCCGTCCTGCACCACGCGCGCGCGACCGAAGGGCAGGATATAGTCGTCGCCCGGATATCGTGCACTGCCGTCACCCGTCATTAAAAGCGAGCGGTGCTCGAAGAAGATGGTGGGATTCCCACCGCGCATCGCGGCCCGCAACAACCCGACCGCGTCGGCCGCGTTCGACGGCATGGCCACCTGCCATCCGTACGCATGCGCGAAGCGCACCTCATCACTGAGACTGTGCCACGGATCGCCGACATCCTTCCCAAACCCGCCAGGCATGCGCACGACAATCGGTGCCGCAAAGCGATTCGCTGTGCGCCAGCGCATCGTGCCGCAGTTGTTGAGCTGCTCGGTGGCGGGATCGGCGTACTTCCGAAACTGGATCTCGGCGACCGGCATCAAACCGCTGATCGCGAGTGCCACGGCCCGTCCGATGATCGCCTCTTCTGACAGGCTCGTGTCGAAGACGCGAGCCTCTCCGAACTGCTTCTGCAGCCCTTCTGTGACGAGATGGACGCCGCCCTTGCGGCCCACGTCTTCACCGAACACGACCACCTTGGGATTGACCGTGAGCTCGTGCCGAAGTGTCCGCCGAATCGCTTCGGCAAATCGCAGCAGATCACCGTCTTCACGGGCGACGTCGGTGCCGCCAAGTGCCGCGCGTTCAGCACGCGACAGACCACCCAACGCTGCGGCATCCACGCCGTCCGTCATGTCTTCAAACACATGCTGTGCAATTCGCGACGCATCGGGTATCGGGCGCGACCGCGCACGGTCGAGTGCAGCGGCGACATCACCGGCGACTTCGGCTTCAAGCTCGCGCCACTCCATCGCCGACATCAACGCGGGAACGAGATACTCGCGCAGGCGCGGCAGTGGATCTCGCGCCACATCAACGGCGATGTCGGCGTCAGCGCGATAGCCCTTTTGGTTGTCCGGCCCGGAATGACTCGAGAGCCGCGGCACGGTGAGTCGTACCAACGCGGGCCCCCGTCCGCTGCGCACATGGCTGACAGCGTCGACGAGTTTGCCAGACGCGTCGTGCGGATCGCAGCCGTCGCCGTTCAGGACGAACAGATTCGTGAACGACGCGAGGTTCCGCGCGATGTCGGCACCGGGGGTTTGCATGTCTCCGGAGACAGAGATGCCGAGGTTGTTGTCTTCGATGTAGAACAGCATCGGCAGTTGCAACGTGGTGGCCATGGTGAGCGCCGCCCAGAATCCATTGGTGGCCACAGATCCGTCGCCGCCAAGGGCGACGCTGATGCAATTGGCGTACTGCGCATCGTGCAACGTATCCCGGTGATACGTGATCGCCTGCGCCCATCCGGCGGCCGGCGTGTACTGTGAGCCCACGTCACCCGACATCGGCAGCACCACCGGTGCGTCGCGATTCGGCAGATTGCACACCACGCCGATATCGCGACCATCACTGAATCCGCCGGCGCGTCCCAGTGGGCTGCCTAGAGCGTCTTCCAGCGAGAGGCCGAGCGAGAGCAGGAACGGACGCGACCGGTAATACGCGCCCGCGCCATCACGGGATCCCGACAAGAGCGAGCCGAGGATAACCTGGGCCATGTCATGCCCGCGCGCCGAGAACTGGTACAGCACGACGTGGTCTTTGGGGACTGAGGCACGATTCTTGTTCGTCGTCTCCTCGACGTCGTCGAGCGCGCGCGAGGCCAGTGTATTGTAGGCGATACGACGCCAATCAACACCGGGTCGCACGCGGGCGGCGGGAAGGGGCGCGGGAACAGCTGTGGACGTTCCGGCGGCCCGCGATGGGAGTTCGGGCGCGTAAGTCTTGGAAGACGGCATGGAGCAATTTCGCCAACGGACGGGCGTGGCGGAACCTCATCGGCAGAACGGGTGCTCACCGGCGACGGCGGAACGCGGAGCGGGAGGGCAACGCGGGTCGCTATCGCGGCCTCTGTCCGCCGCGCTAACTTGCATGGACATGAGCAATCAACCTCTCCTTGTCGAAGAACGTGACGGTGTCCTGACCCTCACGTTGAACCGGCCCGATGTGCTGAACAGTTTCACGCGGTTGATGGCCCGGGAGATGCACGCGGCTCTCCAACGTGCGGCGAGCGACCGGTCCGTGCGTGCCGTACTCATTACCGGTGCCGGACGCGCGTTTTGCGCGGGGCAGGACCTGGCAGAAGCGTTGCCACAAGGCGACGGGCCGATGCCTGACATTGGTGAGATTGTCACCAGCTGCTTCAACCCGATCATTCGCGGAATACGTCATCTGGAGAAGCCGGTGATCTGCGCGGTGAATGGCGTGGCGGCCGGCGCCGGCGCCAATCTCGCCTTTGCCTGCGATCTCACGATCGCCGCGGAGCATGCGACCTTCGTGGAGAGCTTTGCCAGGCTCGGGCTGATTCCCGATACCAGCGGCACGTTCTTCGTGCCTCGGTTGGTGGGCGTGCAGCGCGCCACCGGCATGTTCTTTCTGGCCGACAAGGTCTCTGCGCAGCAGGCCAAGGAGTGGGGCTTGATCTGGGACGTGGTGCCGCACGCCGCGCTGACGGATACGGCCTTCGGCATGGCACAATCGCTCGCGAAACAAGCTACGCGCGGATTTGGTCTGACGAAACGCGCGCTCAACGCCTCGTTCGCCAATTCGCTTGACGCGCAGCTCGAGGTCGAAGCACAGCTCATGACGGAAGCGGGGCGCACAGCCGACTACGAAGAAGGCGTGCGCGCCTTTTTGGAGAAACGCAAACCGGTGTACCGCGGCGAATGACCAGTGACAGCCGTAGTGCGAACGCCGCGCTGACGCTTTCACCGACGGTATCACCGACGGAGTCGTCGACGGCGCAGCCCGAGCTGAGTGCCGGACGGGTGCGTGTCGGCGTCATTGGCGCAGGCGCCATGGGGGCTGGCATAGCCCAGGTCGCCGCGACAGCCGGACATGAAGTCGTGATCGCCGACGCGCAACCGGACGCGATCGCGCGCGCGCGTCTCGCACATGCAGCAGCGATGGCGCGTGATGTGGAGAAGGGGCGACGGCAACGCGACGACGCGGATGCCGTTCTCGCACGCATTACGTACATCGACGGTGTTGACGCAGCGCACCTCGCACCGATCGCCGACTGTGGATTCGTCATCGAAGCGATCATTGAACAGCTCGCCGCAAAACAAGCGCTCTTCCGCACGGTAGACGCGATGGTCGCACCCGATGCGATCCTGGCAAGCAATACGTCGTCGCTGTCCATCGCTGCCATGGCAGGCGCGTGCACGCACTCGGCACGAGTGGTTGGTGTGCACTTCTTCAATCCGGCGCCGGTCATGCCGTTGGTGGAGATCATCGCGGGACTCGCCACGGCGGCGCACGTCGCGGATCGCGCGGAGGCACTGATGCGCGCGTGGGGCAAGACGACCGTCCGCGCCACGGATACACCGGGATTCCTGGTGAATCGTGTGGCGCGGCCGTTTTATGGTGAGTCGCTGTGCCTGTATGAGGAAGGCAGTGCTTCGGTCGCCACGATTGACTGGGCACTGACATCATTGGGCGGTTTTCGCATGGGGCCGTTCACGCTGATGGATTTGATCGGCAACGATATCAACTTCGCGGTCTCGCGTTCCGTTTTCGAATCGACCTTCTACGATCCGCGCTATCGTCCCTCGGTCACGCAACAACGACACGTCGAGGCTGGGTGGCTGGGTCGAAAGTCCGGGCGAGGCTACTATCACTACGCCGATGCGCAGCAAGGATACGACGCACGCATGGCCAATCAGGACGCGGTGCTCGGCCAACGCATCGTGGACCGTGTGGTCGCGATGCTGGTGAACGAGGCTGCCGCGGCGCTGGACTATGGCTTGGGCTCACCGGCGGACATCGACCTCGCGATGACCAAGGGCGTGAATTATCCTCTCGGCCTGCTGGCGTGGGGAGATTCCATCGGCCCGGATGCCATTGTGCGACGGATCGATGCGTTGCACGCCGAGTATGGTGATCCGCGCTACCGTGCCGCGCGCACGCTGCGGCGAGTGGTGCGCGAGGGAGGTCGGTTGGTGCATGGATAGCACGAGCAATCGGCTGGCCTTTTGTGTGGTGACCGTTCGCAATCAGCACGACGTGATCGTTGGGCACTTCCGTGGTACCGGGTATCGCACCACGCGTTCGCATCTCACCACCTGACTGTCTCGCGATGACTTCATCTATGCAGGACGCGTTCATTGTTGACGGCATCCGTACGCCGGTGGGGAGTCTTGGCGGTGCGCTGAGCGGCGTACGGGCCGACGATTTGGCGGCGCACGTGCTGTCTGCGCTGCTCGCGCGACACCCGTCGCTTGACCCGGCGCAGGTCGTCGACGTGATCCTCGGATGCGCCAACCAAGCCGGCGAAGACAATCGCAATGTGGCGCGCATGGCGGTATTGCTCGCGGGACTGCCGTTCTCCGTGCCGGGTGAGACGGTGAATCGCCTCTGTGCGTCGGGCCTGAGCGCGGTGGCCACCGCGGCGCGATCGGTGCGGAGTGGCGAGGGCGATCTATACATCGCCGGCGGCGTCGAGAGCATGACGCGTGCGCCCTACGTGATGTCGAAGGGTGCGACAGCCTTTGCACGCGACGTGCAGCTCTTCGATACGAGCCTGGGGTGGCGATTTGTCAATCCGAAGTTGAAATCCATGTTCGGGACAGACTCGATGGGCGAGACGGCCGAAAATGTGGCGGCACAGTTCAGTGTGTTGCGCGGAGATCAGGATGCGTTCGCCGTGCGTTCGCAGCAGCGGGCCGCCGCAGCGCGCGCCAGCGGCATCTTCGCACAGGAGATCGCGCCGCTGTCAGTCGCGCAGAAGAAGGGCGAGCCGATCGTGGTGTCGGCTGACGAGTTCATTCGCCCCGAGACATCGCTCGAGACACTGGCACGGCTCAAGCCCGTGTTTCGCGACGGCGGTTCGGTGACGGCTGGCAACGCGTCGGGGCTGAACGACGGTGCCGCGGCACTGCTCATTGCGTCGACGCGAGCACTTACGCAGCACGCGCTCACGCCGATGGCGCGCATTGTGAGTAGCGCGGCGGCGGGTGTTGAACCGCGCATCATGGGGATGGGGCCTGTCCCGGCAACGCGACTGGCACTCGGACGCGCTGGTCTTACGCTAGACCAGATGGATGTGATCGAACTCAATGAGGCGTTCGCTGCACAAGGACTTGCCTGTTTGCGAGAGTTGGGAATCGACGACGATGACGCGCGGGTGAATCCGAACGGTGGCGCGATCGCCCTCGGGCACCCGCTCGGGATGAGCGGCGCCAGACTGGCCCTGACTGCCACCCGTGAACTGCATCGTCGCAGCGGGCAGTACGCGCTCTGCACCATGTGCATCGGTGTGGGGCAGGGGTACGCGATGATCATCGAGCGGGTATAGCGCCATGATCTACGCCTTTGAGGGGTTTGTTCCCGTGGTGCACGAGAGTGCGTTCGTGCACCCGCAGGCGGCGGTGACGGGCAACGTGATCATTGGTCGCAACGTGTATGTGGGCCCGGGTGCGGCCATTCGCGGCGATTGGGGTGGGATCGTGATCGAGGATGGGTGCAATGTGCAGGAGAACTGCACCATTCACATGTTCCCTGGCGTCGTGGTGGTGCTCGAAGCGGGCGCACATGTGGGACATGGCGCCATTGTGCACGGTGCACGTATCGGCGCGAACGCGTTGATCGGGATGAACGCCGTGATCATGGATAACGCGATCGTCGGCAGTGGCTGTGTGATCGGTGCGCTCTGTTTTGTGCCAACGGGCATGGATATCCCGCCGCGAAAGGTCGTCGTGGGAAATCCGGCGAAGATCGTGAAAGACGTCACTGACGAAATGTTGGCGTGGAAAACGGCTGGCACGGCGCTCTATCAGGCACTGCCGGCGGCGATGCGGGCCGCGTGGGGGCCCGTTGAACCGCTGCGCGACGCGTCGGCCAATCGACCGGCACAGACGGCCATGCTGCAAACCTGGAAGGACACGCAACGCGCGTCGTCCGACGCGCTGTAGTGCGCCATATAAACACTCCCTTTCCGAACAGATGCTGACGCTCATGAATTTCACGCAGGGCCAGTGGGTGCAGGGCACAGGCAAGACCGCCGACTTGATTCACGCCGTCACTGGTGAGCACATCGGTGTGGCAGGCAGTGGTGGCCTCGACTTCAAGGCGATGACCGAATACGCGCGCATCGTTGGCGGTCCCGCCATGCGAACGTTGACCTTCCATCAGCGCGCGGCGATGCTCAAGGCGTTGGCGAAATATCTGATGGAGCGCAAAGACGGCTTCTACGCGCTCTCGGCGATGACCGGCGCAACGAAGACGGACAGCTGGGTTGACATCGACGGCGGTATCGGAACCCTGTTCGCCTATTCCAGTCGTGGGCGCCGCGAGTTTCCGAACGAAACGTTTCACGTAGAAGGGCCCGCCGAATCACTGTCGAAGAACGGGACGTTCATTGGTCGACACATCTGTGTGCCACTGGAAGGCGTCGCCATTCATATCAACGCCTTTAACTTTCCTGTTTGGGGGATGTTGGAAAAGCTGGCACCGGCACTGCTCGCCGGCGTGCCGTGTATTGTGAAGCCGGCAACAGCCACCAGCTTTCTGACCGAAGCGGTGTTTCGCTCCATGATTGAGGCGAACATTCTGCCTGCGGGAGCGATCCAGTTGATCTGCGGAAGCGCCGGTGACCTGCTCTCGCACGTGACGGAGCAGGATGCGGTGGCATTCACTGGCTCGGCGGCGACGGGGCAGATGCTCAAAGAGAGCCGGGCCATCGTTGAGCATTCGGTGCGCTTCAACATGGAAGCGGATTCACTGAACTGCACCATTCTTGGGCCCGATGCGGCGCCTGGCACCGAGGAGTTTGAGCTCTTCATCAAAGAAGTCGTGCGCGAGATGACGACCAAGGCCGGCCAAAAGTGCACCGCTATTCGCCGCACGATTGTGCCGTCAGGGATGGAGGAGGACGTCGTCAAGGCGCTGAGCGCGCGGCTCGAGAAAACAACGATCGGCGATCCGGCGGTGGAGGGCGTGCGGATGGGACCCTTGGCCAGCAAGGGGCAAGTGCGCGACGTTGGTGCGAGCGCCGAACGCATTCGCTCGGCCACCGAACTGGTATTCGGCGGCGGCGACTTTGCGGTGGTGGGCGCGAACCGCGAGGCCGGCGCGTTCTTTGGACCGATGCTGATGGTGTGCAACGATCCCTTCGCGCATCACGAACCGCATGACATCGAGGCGTTCGGTCCGGTGAACACCGTCATGCCCTATCGTTCACTCGATGAAGCCATCGCGCTCGCGAAGTTAGGGCGAGGGTCACTGTGCGGATCGCTCGTGACCGCCGACCCCTCGGTCGCGCGCACGGTCATTCTGGGAACGGCGGCCTACCATGGTCGCATGCTGGTGCTGGACCGCAGCAGTGCCAAGGAGAGCACAGGGCATGGGTCGCCACTGCCCAATCTGGTGCACGGCGGACCGGGGCGCGCCGGTGGCGGTGAGGAGATGGGTGGCGCCCGTGGCGTGCTCCATTACATGCAGCGCACGGCGGTACAGGGAAGTCCCAGTGTCCTCACTGCGATCACACGCGAGTGGAGCAACGGTGCGACACAGACGACCGATACGGTGCATCCGTTCCGAAAGACGTTTGATCAGCTCCACATCGGCGATACCCTGATCACCGGAACCCGCCTGATCACACTTGAGGATGTGGTGAAGTTCGCCGAGCTGAGCGGGGATAGGTTCTATGCACACATGAACGATGAGGATGCGCGCAGCAACGGTGTATTTGAGGGACGCGTGGCGCATGGATACTTCATCGTTTCAGCGGCGGCCGGGTTATTTGTTGATCCAGCACTCGGTCCGGTGTTGGCGAACTATGGTATGGAGAAGCTGCGGTTCACCAAGCCCGTGTATCCTGGCGACACGATTCATGTTCGCCTCACGGTGAAGCAGAAGACGGCGAAAGACACGCCCGACGGCGGCATTCCACAGGGTGTGGTAGAGTGGGATGTTGAGGTGCGCAACCAGCACGAGGACGCGGTGGCCGTCTACTCGATCCTGACGCTTGTGCGCCGTGCCGATGCGGCGGTCGCAGCGTGAGCGACGCGACCCTGTGAGTCCCGCCGCGGCGAAGCCTTTCGATCGGTCCATCATTGATGGACCGATCGGTCCGGCCGTGTGGAAGATTGCCTGGCCGACGGTGCTGCAGAACATCATTGGCGGGCTTCAGGGAATCATCGACCACATGATGGTGGGTCACCTCGTCGGCTTCGCCGGCAACGCGGCGATCGGTGTGTCATTCCAGATCTTTCTGGTGGTGGTGGTATTCCTTGGCTCGCTGTTCACCGGCATGGCGGTTCTGGTGGCGCGATACACTGGAGCAGGCGATGTGGCGGCGGTGAATCGCGTCGCGTCGCAGGCGTTTTTGGTGGCTATGACGTTGTCGGTCGGCGTGATCGCTCCCGTCGGATATTTCGCGGCGCCGTTGCTGTTGGGCGTGGTGAACGCAGCGCCTGCCGTGCAGGCAGAGGCGTTGTCGTACCTGCGGATCATGTTCGTGTTCAACTTCGGCATTATGATGTTCTTCATGCTGAGCTCCGGTCTGCGGGCCGCCGGAGATGCCAAGACACCGCTCCGACTCGGTGTGGCCATGACGGTACTCAATATCGGATTCAACGTCATCTTCATTCGCGGCCTGGGGCCGATTCCGTCGTATGGCACTGCTGGCGCAGCCATCGGCACGGTGTTGAGCGGCGGGATGGTTGCGATCTATGCGGTGGCGCAGCTGTTTCGCGGCGCGTGGGTGCTGAATTTCTCGCACGCGTCGTGGAGGCCGAACTGGAGCGTGATCCGCGAGCTCTTCCGGTTCGGCCTGCCGGCCGGGTTGCAGGGCATCGCGATGAACGTCGCCGGCGTGTTGCTCCTTCGCTTCATTGGATCGACGTCGTCCAGTGCCGCTGCGCAAGCGGCGTATGCAGTCGGCTACAGCGAGCTTTTCTCGCTGGTCACGTGGACGTCGGTCGGATTGATGGGGGCCGCCTCGGCTGTTGCGGGTCAGAACATCGGCGCCGGACAACCAGATCGGAGTGTGCAGGCAGTGCACAGCGCCAATCGCATTGGTTTGGGTATCGCGACGGTGGTGGGTGTGCTCTTCCTTGCGATTCCGAGGCAACTGCTCGGACTCTTCGGTATGGCACAGCCGGATGTCGTCACCATTGGCGTGCAACTCCTCGCCTTCCTGAGCGTATCCGGTCTCTTCATCACCACGGCGCTTACCTACACAGGTGGCCTTCAGGGCACGGGTGATACCAAGAGTCCACTCTATATCACGTTGATTTCGCAGTTCGCGCTTCCCATCGGTTTCCTGACGTCGGTGCAGCTGCTGCGGCCACTGGTGCCGAGTGATGTGTGGCTGGCCATCGTCATGGGACACGCCCTTCGTTGTGTGCTCACTGTCTGGCGGTTTCGGCAGGGAAAATGGCGGGCGATCCGTATCGGGGCGACCGATCGAGCATAACATCGGGGGTGGGCGCACCCGCCGTGTCAGCGCTTCGCCCAACGGGGCCGTAGATTGAGATGACGATCCACTCTCTGCTCCGGCTACTGGATACCCCTCCGAATATGACCAATCGAACGATCGCTGCTCTCTCGTCGTTGGCGCTGCTGCCGGCGATGCTGGGCGCACAAGCCACAGGCAAAACGGCGCCACCGGCACCACGAACCGCACGCACCCCTGCCGTCAAATCGATGCCGATGATGGCCTCGGTCGATCCCGCGTTGTTCCGCGGCCTGCAGTATCGGCAGGCTGGACATAGTCGAGGCGGACGCGCAACGACGGTGGCGGGCGTCCCGTCGCAGCCGCGCACGTTCTACATGGGCGTCGCCAGCGGTGGGGTGTTTCGCACCACGAACGGCGGCGAAAGTTGGGAGCCGATTACCGACGGCAAGATGCCATTGGGATCGATTGGATCCATTGCGGTCGCGGAGTCGAATCCAAACGTGATTTATGTTGGCACCGGCTCTGACGGCGTGCGCAGCAACGTGTCGACGGGTCGCGGTGTGTACCGCACGAATGATGGTGGCGCAACGTGGCAGTTCATCGGTCTGTACAACGTCGGTCAGATCGGGGCCGTTCGTATCCACCCCACCAACCCCGACGTCGCGTGGGTTGCCGCGTACGGCGACATCTTCAAGACCAACGTCGATCGTGGTGTATACAAGACCGTCGACGGTGGAAAGTCGTGGCGGAAAACATTGTACATGAACGACAGCACGGGTGCCATGGATGTCGAACTGCAGCCCGGCAACCCGAACACCGTGTACGCCTGGATGAACCGCATTGAGCGGAAGCCATGGTCGATCATCTCGGGTTCTCGCGAAGGAGGATTCTTCAAGAGCACTGACGGTGGCGAAACGTGGACCAAGGGCGGTGCGGGGCTTCCGTCAGAGCTGATCGGGAAGGGCAATCTTGCCGTGACGGCAGCGAATCCGCAGCGCCTCTACGCGCTCGTGGAGGCGCTGCCCGGAGGCGGGCTGTATCGCTCTGATAATGGCGGTGCAAACTGGGCGCTCGTGAACACGACGCCTGGTCTGACACAGCGACCGTTCTACTACACGACACTGGGCGCTGATCCGACCAACGCGGACGTGGTGTACGCAGGCGCCGAGGGCTTCTGGAAGTCTTCCGATGGCGGCAAGACCATGGTCACTCTTCGCACGCCGCATGGTGACAACCACGATATCTGGATCAATCCGAACAACGGCAACACGATGGTCCAGTCGAATGACGGCGGCGCGAACGTGTCGTTTGACGGCGGCAAGACGTGGTCGACGCAGGAGAATCAGTCTACCGCCGAATTTTATGGTGTGACCATCGACAACAAGTTCCCGTACAACTTGTACGCCGCGCAGCAGGATAATTCGACCTACGTGATCAGCAGCGTGAGTGATCCGACGGCGAGCATTCTTCGCGTCGGCCCAGGATGCGAGACGGGCCCGATCATTCCGCACCCGTCAGAGCCCAACATTATTTATGGGTCGTGCAAGGGGCAGTTTCAGTACATGAACACCGAGAGCGGCCAGAATCGCAATTATTGGATCGGGGGCCAGTCGCTCTACGGCAACGCCGGCGAGGATCTGATCTATCGTATGCAGCGTGTCTCGCCGATGGCGCTCTCGCCGCATGATCCCAAGGTGTTGTATTACGGATCGCAGTTTCTCCATCGCACGCGCGACAAGGGCGTGACCTGGGAGAAGATCTCGCCCGATCTGACAGCATTTCCGAAATGCTGCCAGGGTGCCAGCGGTACGCCGATCACGCGTGACGTCACCGGTGAGGAGTTCTATAGCACTCTGTACGCGATCACCGAATCGCCGCTCGAACGTGGAGTCATCTGGACGGGCGCAAACGACGGACCGTTCCATGTGACGCGCGACAACGGCAAGACGTGGAAGAACATCACCCCGAAGGATCTGGCATGGGGCGGGCGTGTGGCGTGGATCGAAGCGTCGCCGCACCGGAAGGGGTCGGCGTACTTCGCTGCGTACCGCTATCTGCTTGGCGACTATGCGCCGTACATCTATCGCACCGACGACTACGGCGCCACATGGAAGCGGCTGACCGACGGAACCAACGGTATTCCCCCCGACGCGCCAACGCGTGCGATCCGCGAAGATCCGAATCGTGAAGGGTTGTTGTACGCGGGCACCGAGTTTGGGATGTACATCTCATTCGACAACGGCGCGCACTGGCAGTCCTTCCAGTTAAACCTGCCGAACGTTCCGATCAACGAGATTCAGGTGCACAAGAAGGATCTGGTGATTGCCACGCAAGGGCGTGCGATCTGGATTGTCGATAACCTGTCAGCGCTGCACCAGATTGGCCCGCAGTCGTCCACGCAGTCGGTGGCGCTGTACAAGCCCCGCGACGGGTACCGCACGGCGACGGGCGGTGCCTTGCTCGGTCCGCAGGTCGAGTACTTCCTGCCGTCGGCGCCGAGCGACACCGTGCGCCTGGAAATCATGGATGCTGCGGGCAAGACGGTCGCCAACTACAAGAGCGATGTCGTGATCGCAGCACCGCGCGCCGGTCGCGGCGGCGGCGACCCCGACGACCCCGAAGCCGCAATGGCCGAAGGACGACCGGGTCGCGGCGGAGCGGCAGCGGTCATGAACACGGTGTCAAAAAAAGCGGGACTCAATCGCTTCACGTGGTCCGTGCAGGATGCGGCCGGACTGGGCGCACCACCGGGCGCCTATCAGGCAAAGCTGACCGCCAATGGGCAATCGCAGGTTGTGCCCTTCACGGTCCTGATTGATCCTCGCCTCGCCGCAGAAGGCGTCACCGCGGCGGATCTCAAACAGCTGTACGAGCATAACGTGAAGATGCGCGCGATCGTCTCAGACGTGAACGCCGCCGTGCAACGCGCGAACGCCGCCGAGACGCGCTTGCGCAACGCGACCGGCGCCGCAGCCGATACCTTGTCGAAGGTGAAGGCGGTGTCTGACGTATTGAAGACCCAGCCCGTGCGCTACGGCAAGCCCGGTATTCAAGCGCATATCTCGTACCTATCCGGCATGACCGCGCGTGGTGACCAAAAGCTGGGCCGCGACGCGATCGAACGCTATCAGGTGCTGCGCCAAGAGCTCGACGCCGCGATGTTGGCGTTGAACAAGGCGTTAGGAGTGGGAAGGGGGGGAGTAGAGTAGGGAGTACTTGGTACTGAGTACTGAGTACGGACCTGCAGTACTCAGTACTTTTTCCTGCAGTACTGAGTACTTCCTTCTGCAGTAGGGAGTACTTCCTACTGCAGTAAGGAGTACCCGCCTACTGCAGGAATAAGTACTGCTTACTGCAGGAAGCAGTACTACCTACTGCAGGAATGAGTACCAAGTACTGCAGGAACAAGTACCAAGTACTGCAGGAACAAGTACCAAGTACTGCAGGAACAAGTACCAAGTACTGCAGGAACAAGTACCAAGTACTGCAGGAACAAGTACCAAGTACTGCAGTTCAGTACTCCCCTCTCAGTACTCCCGACTCCCTACTCGCAACCACCTCCCCTCTCCCCCTCATCGCATCCCCTCCAACCCACGCTGCCGGTTTGTCGGTGCTCGGCATCATTGGCACGTGCAGCAGCGCGATGCTGATGGATTCAACGGCAAGCTGCACGAGCGCGGCGCCAGCGCATCGATGGGCGCCGGCGCCGAGTGCGAGCGGCTTGTGTGGCGGCCTCGCAAAATCGAAACGATGTGGCGCGGCAAAGTATTCGGGGTCTGTGTTGGCGGCCGTGATCATGAGTACGACATGATCGTGCGCGTTCAGGCGCGCGGCACCGATGGTGACCCTGTCGATGGCGTATCGAAAGATCGTCCGTGCCGGGCCGGCCAGGCGCAAGAGCTCCGCGACGATGTGCGGCCATCCAGGGTCGGGTCGCCGAGCAGCCTCGCGAAGCGCGTGTCGTTGCGTGGAATCATGCAGAAGCTCGTGCCAGATGTTCGCAAGTGTCGCTGGCAGTGACTGTGTGAGCGCCACAAACGACTGCACCTGAGCGAGGTGCGAATACGCACGCGGCGCCTCGGCAAGCGCTCGTGCGAGCAATGCGGTCGACTGCTGTGCACTGGCCGTCGGGCGTCCATCCGTTGCGCGTGCGGCCGCCAGGTACACGTCGTGCGCCAACGGAGCGAGGTCGTCGGCGAGTTCGCGCGAAATGCCGGTGACAATGCACGCGACGTCGCGGGACCACGGAACGAAGAGGTCCTGGACAAGGTCGAACGACCCTGCGGTCGGGAGTCGCGCCACGCGGTCGGTCGCCCGCGCGGCCATGTCGACCCGCCAGATGGAGATGCGTTCGTTTGAGAGCAAGTCCGCCATCGCGCGGCGCGTCTCGAGGTGAATGGCGCGCCCGGATGCGGAGCTGCCATGAGCGACGATGCTGGCATGATGGAGCGCCGCATGGACATCGGCGTAGCGGCTGAAGACCCAGGCGTTGAGTGTTTCGTCAAAGTGCGCGTCACTGGCCGGCGCGTCGTTCATCGCAGACGCTCCGCCTGCCGCTCTGTTGCAAAGTCTTCGTACTGGTCCGTCGCGACGAAGTCCACCGCGGCGGCGATCGCGGCGCGCCACCGCAGGCGGGCCGCGTCGATGGTCCCGAAGTTGTATCCCGACGAGTAGCCCAAGTTGTCTGATTCTGCGAATCCATCAAGCGTGTAGAATCGGATCCAGTATCGGCTGGCGTGCGCACGGGCGGTGAACGCCAGCAGTCGTTCTGCATCACGCGATGTCCACGCGCCGGCTTTTGGTTGACCGCCTTCCTCAATCACATTCCACGGAAAGTTCACCCAGCGCGCGAAGTTGTCGGCGGGCCGTGGGATGTGTTTAGTCGCGCTCATACGCACTGCGCGGCGCACACGCTGGGGCTTGGTGAGTCCCGCGATGGGGACCGGCGTTGCGGCACCAAACGCGCGCAGCGATGCCCCGATGGGTACGTCGTCGTGAAAGCGACGGCGCTGAGCCGTATCAGATCCGCACAGCACCAGAAGCGGACCAACCCGAAGGCGTTCCTGCACGCCAGCTGACGCGTTCTTTGGCGCCGTAGTCAGCCACGCCTCGTACTGACCGAGGAGTGCCCACACCGCGTCGAGATGGGCCGGAAAATTGTCCTTGAAGTCGAGGTTCAGCACGACCAGCGGCCATTGCTCGCGCCGATTGTCGCGAAGCGCCTGCTCCATGATCGGCCTGACGCGCGCAAAGAAGTACGCGTCGAGCGGCGGCGCCCCCTCCAGGGCGTCATCATCGTGCGCGACCACAGACACATACGGGTCGCTGCTGCGTGGCCGGTACCAGTACAGGTCTTGCTCAATCGCAATGGGCACGCCCGTCGCGATCGCGCGCTCAATGCGATCGGCCCATTGGCCACGCTCCGGGTACGCGTTGTGCGCGTCAAGCAACACCCGTGACCCCGGGGCCAGCGCGTCGCGCACGGGTTGCTCCGCTCCGCGCTGCGCGATGGCGACGTGGCCCATCGACAGGACAACGGCGCTGATGGCCATCGCGATACCTGCGCGGAAAAGCAGCGGGCTGAGTGGCATCGTCTGGGTCGCTACGGGCGTCGCAACGGAATCCAGTTCCGATTGACCAGCTCGCGGTAGCGCATCGGTCGTCGCAAGGCCGTGTCGGCCACAAACGAATCGGCGCGCTGCAGGAGCTGTGTGGCGTAATACTCGGCCGTCGCTTCCGGATGTCCATATCCGCCGCCGAAATAGCTGCGAATGATAACAGCCTCGCTGGCGCGCGGCAGCGCACGAACCGCCGCGAGGTAAGCGCCAAACGTCCCGTCGCGAAGCAGATAGTCCTCGACGTTCGACACGTAGAGGACGGCGAGGCGGTCCCCACGTTCGCTCAGCACACGTCCTATGCCGGCCAAGGTGCGCGCGTCGCCGAGATCGCCCGTGAGCGGAACGACCAGATTGCGGCGCTGCAGATCCTTCACAAATTGGAAGCTCTCTTCACTGGCGAGGTAACTGCGCATACGGCCCGTCGCGTCATGCTCGAGGATGAGCTGTCGCAGCGTGGGATAGTACGGCTGCGGCGCGCGACCGATGCTGGTAAAACGCAGCGAGAGGCCAGCGGCGATAAAGGCGTCGTGGAATCGCTCGATGATGGTGAGATCGGCGCCGGACAAGAGGATGCCACTGCGCTGAAGCTCTTCTCGGACAAGCCGCTTCGCGCGCTGCGCACTGACCTGATCAAATGGCGTGCCGTCAACGCGCGTCACCAGATCCTGAATCGGTCGGACCGCAGCGTCCACTATGTCATCCGGTACTCGTTTTCCGGTCCAGAGCGCGAGATACTCGGCGCGGTTTCGCGCGCGTGCGAACAACGCCTTGAACAGCAGATGCTGGAGCATGTTGTCGCGGCGGATGTCGGCAATGAACGCAATCCTGGGCCTGAGCTGCGCGATATAGGTGAAATTCTGGTCTGGACCGACGCCAATGTAGGCGCCGCCTCGTAGGCCAAGTCGATCCATGGCCCCAAGCACCTGCTGAAATCCCTGTTCGTTAGAGATCAGGTTGTCGGTATCGAATTGTCCGCCGGCACTCGACAGTCGCCCCACGAGCGCTGCGAAGTTTTGGACGCTATCTGCGTCCGACCGTGCTCTCGCGGTGGACTGGGCAACCGCGTGCCCGCCCGACAGGCCTGGCGCGAGCAAGAGCGCGACGCGCAGGGCCGCACGCCGACACGTGGTCATCGTCATGCGGGGCGGTGCCGTGGATACACAAGCATTCGCTTCGTGCAAGAGTGGAAATCAGGGGATCGCGACACCTCGAAATGGATCGTATGTTCTCGTGGACCGCTACCCCTACGAGGACCCGATGCACGCTATGCATACCTTCCGTGTTGCCGCCACCGCTGCGGCGCTTCTGCTGCCAGTTCCAGGGATCGTCATGGGGCAGAACGTGCCCTCCATCGCCCCGTTCCTGTCGCCGGCATCGCCACTCACGCTGGCCTCCGCCCGCAAAGTCGATCGTCTCGCGTGGATGACCTATGATCGCGGCATGCGCAACGTGTACACGGCAGCCGCGCCGGACTTTCGCGTCGTCATGCTGACGAAGTTTCGAGAGGATGACGGGACCGACCTGACCGATGTCGCCCTTTCCGATGACGGATCGATCGTCACGTTTGTGCGAGGATCGGCGCCCAATCGGTTTGGCTGGGTCGCCAACCCGTCGCACAGCGCCGATGGCGCCGAGCGCGCGATATGGGCCGTGCGCACGGCTGGCGGACCGGCGTGGCGCGTGGCCGAGGGGGCTTCTCCCGAACTGTCTCCCGATGGGCGGTACGTGCTGTATACGAAGGATGGACAGATCTACCGTGCACGGACGGCTCGCGGCGCGGCCGTGTCGCCGACCGACACGGGAGGACGGCCGTTCATCAGGGCGTGGGGTCGCAATGGTACTCCGCAGTGGTCTCCGGACGGTCGCAAGATCGCCTTTGTGAGCGATCGGGAGAATCACGCGTTCGTGGCCGTGTATGACATGATTACGCGTAAAGTGACCTACATCGCACCGGGTGTTGATTGCGACGGTGGCGTGACCTGGTCGCCCGACAGCAAGCGGATCGCATTCTCTCGGCGGCCTGGAACACCATTCGGCTTGCAGCAGCAGCAGGGTCAAGGTGGCATCGGCAACCCTGCAGGTCCGGCCACCAATGCCGCGGCAAGGCCTGCTGGCAATCCGTCCGGTGGGTGCGGCGCCGGTGGTGCGTTCGGAGCCGGTGGTCGCGGCGGCGCTGGCGCTGGCACGGGAGACTCCGTTCGCGGCAACATGCGGCGTTCGCCCGGCTTCTATGCGGCCACCTTTGCAGGTGGACATACGCTCTCACTGATGATTGGCGATGTTGCCACGGGGGAAGCAGAGGAGTTCTGGCACAACGCGCCACGCGACAGCGTATTCACCTCGGCGACTGGCATGATGTGGGCGGGCGAGCAGATCATCTTCCCGGTCACCGTGCCGAAAGACGAATGGGAGCGCTGGTATGCGGTCAGTCTTTCCGGTGGGGCACCGGTACTTCTCACGACCACCGATGGACTTATTGAGAACGCCACGTCGGTGGCGCTTTCACACGATGGTGGCAAGACGTTGTTCTACTGCACCAACGCCACCGACATCGAACGTCGCCACATCTGGATGGTGCCAACAGGC
>Ga0209490_10000899_pt1 | contig 29355 bp, 10 predicted proteins | sample MAT06_FD_187209 | JGI IMG/M metagenome (GOLD analysis project Ga0209490, IMG submission 187209) | Freshwater microbial communities from Lake Fryxell liftoff mats and glacier meltwater in Antarctica - MAT-06 (SPAdes) (version 2) | ecosystem: Environmental > Aquatic > Freshwater > Ice > Liftoff... | reverse complement strand
TTTAACTGATGGTGTAAATGGCTACTTAGATCTATACAGACTTGGCAAGATTCAGATGCGCGGGTTAGCAAGGCAGTGGGGACTTCCTACTACTTGCACCGTCGTTCTGCGTCATGGCAAATGGTACGCATCAATCACGGTAAATTGTGAGGTGGTGCGTGAAACTGGTGACGGTGTAGTTGGTTTAGATTTTGGTGTTACTCATGCTGTGGCGATGAGTGATGGCACAATTATTGATGCTCCTAAATTCTTGGCAAAAGCAGCTCAGGAAATTAAGGCTCTCAACAAAGAAAAACGTAGAAAGCGCTCTCCTAACCGCAAGAAGAAAATCAAAGCTTCTAAGGGTTGGAAACGAGCGCAAAATAAAGTGTCTCAACTTACTCGTAAGGTCGCGAGAAAAAGAGACGATTGGGTGCATCAAGTTTCTAGCAATACAGCTTATTGAGGCTTTAAGTAATACAGGCTAGCGCTTGCTCTTGCTATGTTTGCGCTTCAATAAGTGTACCCCTTAATCCCTCAAGAGGCTGTATAGTTAGCGGTAATAGCCTAATTGCCACCGAGAAACTGACCATCAAAAATATGACTCGCAAGGCTAAGAAGGGTAGTAAGCGTAAGGCTCAGAAGACTGGGTTAAACCGCAATATGCTTGACGTTGGGATCGGTATGCTTAAATCCGCGATTGAGTACAAGGTTACTGAATCGGGTGGTCAATATATTGAGATTCCAACTCAGAAGGTAAAACCTTCTCAAACTTGCCCTAATTGCGGTCATCAGCAGAAAAAAGAACTCAGCGAGCGTGTGCATACTTGTTTATCATGTGGCTACACAGCAGATCGTGATGTGGCGGCGGCGCAAGTCATGCTCAACTGGGTTTTATATGATTCTACGGTGTTCGGAACGAGCATCGTTAAACGTGGAGAGCCAAGCTCTACTCCATCCTCTACTCACTGTGGTGGGATGGCGCAACTTGGCTCGAAGAAGCGTAAAAAACACTCCTTGCTTGATGGGAATTTAGAAACCCCATCCTCGCGTAGCAGGGTGGGGTAGTTCATCCAGTTTTGATTTTCTGCCAAATGAGATACCGAAAAAACTGGCTTCTGGTCATCCATTTTTTGTTGGAAAATGTTTTGCTAAATTCAATAAACTTTTCAGTATCCTTCCCACTAACACTAAACTGTTTGATTTTATGATGATCCAAATAATCAAATACAACTTGATATTCGGCTGCATTATTCAACATCATGTGAAACTTTTTTAACCCTCCTCGAATTAGATTGTCTTTAACAATTTTGTCCTGACTACTGGTTATTCTGATGGAGAGAGCAGTCCGTAATGTTTCTGCATCTTGAGTTCTATGAATTACATCTCCCCTGATTAAGAGCAAGTCTCCGCTATTTAAATGGGGAGTTTCAGCAATATCTTCAATACTGTAATCTAGTATGCCAAATGTGCCACCCTCATTATCGTTATGAACTATTGTTTTGTTCTTTTCTATTTGATAATGAGTAGCACCTCGGTTCAAAAGATTTTTATAGATTTTGGGGCTTCTTGATTTTAAGCGATCAAAGGGAATAATACATAAATTTGATTTACTGATATCGGGCTTAATAATCGGCATGTATAGATTTAGATAGTCATAATGATTTTGGGTCAAATAATAACTCTCATGATCTTGATGCCATCCGAATGATTGATTGCCATCAGTAGAAAAGTAAGCACCTCCTACTAATAGATCTGCTTGGATGTTGGTTTGCGCTCTAACTCCAGCGCTGACCTCATTAAATTTTTCAGTAAATTTGGCTAAAGCTACTTTTGATATCGCTCCTAGTCGATAGTTCTGATTTTTAGGTAGTCCTTGGCTGTCTTGTTCAGAGCTATCATTTCTGAGTATTTCTATTTCTTCTGAAGACAAAAATGAAGGGATTACTACATAACCCTTAGATTCTAAATCTTTGTAATCTATAGATAGAAAGCTCAGATTGTTGACTCGCATAATAAATAAAGGATAGATAAGTGTTAGATTAACAACAAATGCGATCGCTAAAATTGCCAAGAGAAATAATTTTGGTATGTAGCGACACCAACACATTTTTTATAGCATACAATTTTTATTGTAAATTAAAAATTCTAATATCTCTATATGTCCGATTTAAAAATTAATAATCCTTGGATATTGCAGCCAAAGCTAAGTCATTCAACTTCATTAAATTTAATATGTTTCCCTCCTGGTGGTTGTGGAGCCTCTATCTTTAATAATTGGTCAAAATATTTGCCATCTGGTCTGACAGTAGGTGCAATTCAATTACCAGGTCGTGAAGCACGATTTAAAGAAGTAGCCTTTAGTGACATGGCATCCCTAATATCCGAATTACTTACAGGTATCATGCCTTATATTAAGAGTGCTCCCTTCGCTGTGTTTGGTCATAGTGTTGGATCTTTGATAGGCTTTGAATTTGTCCGACAACTTTACCAAAATCAGCTTCCAGCCCCTGAATATTTGATTGTTTCTGGTCGTCGCGCCCCCCATATTCCACTTGATAAAATTTTACATTCAGAGCCAGATATTGCTTTAATTGAGGAATTACGTCTCATTGGAGGAATTTCTAACATTATTTTGGATGATCCAGAATTGATGTCATTGTTTTTACCTGTTGTCAGAGCTGACTTTACTATTAATGAAACCTATAAAATATTTGACAAACCATATGTACATTGCCCTATTTTAGCTTTAGGAGGGAATGACGATCCTTTGGTTAATCAAAGTTTTCTTGAGCAATGGAGGCAGTATACAACTAGAGAGTTTGAAGTAGTAATGCTAGCTGGTGGACATATGGCTTTTAAAGAAAATCCTCAACCTCTACTTGATGTAGTTGTAAGTAAGTTAGCGAATTTTTTCTAATATCTTTTGCAGAAACAAGGTTAAAAAACAACACTTTAGACTTATTTGACTTTGGAAAAAGTTGAAGGAAAAGATGGATGAATGTCCCATAAAGAGAGGGGTAAATATTGAACACCAGAAATCGAAGCACTCGTGATTTAGGAGTACTTAAGGGGTGTTATTTGCCAGAATCACAAGAAATCAGGCAGCAATTTCAGGGATAGAAGCAGGAAATTTGCGTTTTTTAATGACAGAAAAGCGAGGACGAGGGGACTGAAATTGCCCAAGTTTACGACCAGAGGAATAACCACGGGTTTTGGGAGAAACAGCAGGAGTACCCAAGAGAGAAATAATACGAAACCAGTCCTGTTGAACCTTTGAAGGAGTAATGCGAACAGAGGAAACGGGTATTAAATGTTTCTCCCAAGGACGAGGGATAGCAACAGCGATAGAATGAGCCGCCCAAAGTTGGATATAAGCAAGCATTACAAATTTAACCCATTGCTCTTCATGCTGGACATCGGGAATCTCAAAAGCACTCAAAAGCAAATTCTGCTTTTTAAAGCGAAAACAATGTTCGAGGTCAAAGCGTTGACGGTAGGACTGATAGGCTTGCAGCGTCGATAATTCGCCACGTCGTTCACCAAAGACGATTAGCCACATGGGACGAAACAGGGATTGTCCTGAATCATCGACGCACTCGATTCGCAATAGAGTAAAGGGAAATTGATGGGTGGGCATATCGTTACTACCACGCATGAGCATGTTAGTCCAAGCCGTAATTGTGACATTAATCTTTCGTCCACGGCGAGTTTTACAGCAAATTCTGACCAAACGCGCTACTAAAATAATGCTCTGGATGTGCTTTGAACCCTAGTGTTATTGCTTTTACTTGTGGCGGGTTTGCTCGAAATTTGCTGTATATGAGAACGGTGACACCTGACTTGGTTTGTGCCATGTATCTGGATCTTTGAGTTCAAACCGCGCTCCGTACCAAGTGGGATGACCTTTGCCAACAGGTGCGTCAGAAATAACAGGACTTTGATAAAACACGCGATTACTACGCGACCTTGCCACGATTACGAGATTTTTATATGTCTGCAATGGCGTAAGGAATTGTTTGTTTCCATAGGCGCTATCAACAACGGCTACGCATAATTCCTTGCTCCAAGGTAAGTTAGGGTTACTCATAAATGCTTTCAGTTGCGCGATTCCTTTCTCGATACTATTTGATGCAGTCGATACTCGACTCATATCTAATGGGATTGTCCATGGGGCATCGCACCCGTTACGTTCGGGGATGACGGCTAGCATTGAATAGCTATGACCGATTGTTATCGGTTTGTTTCCTGCGATCTGTGTCGGTTGATGTACCATCCCTCGATCTGCCAATGTTTTCGCATATTGACGCTCTACGCTTGTGCAATCTAGCCCTAACAGGAAAAATGGGCTTTGCTCTGGATTCGGTACAACCGATGCTATTAGTTCTAGCAATGGCTTTTGTTCCTCGTCCTTGGATGCGATTTCTTCCGCTCCCCCTGTTTCTTCTTCAGATATCTCGGTAAATGATAATGCTCCTATTGCTTTGAATAGCGCACTGTACCCTCGTCGAAATAATGGATTTAAACTTAATTGCACGACACTGGTTGTCTTGTGATTACTACTCAGTGCATCCAATAAGTCCATGGTGCTGTCTGCTAAATGCTTGAATTGGTTGTGCATCTCTCCACGGAATTTTTGAAATTCTAACTCTGTGACAATTTTTGGCATAATGGCTTTGGGGATGATGATCTGGTTTTGATTGAATCTGTCATTATCCCTTTTTCCCTAAACCTAATCTTTTTTACTTCAATCTTGTCCAAAGTCCAAGACTTACGCATTAGCTACGAAATGTAGGGGCAATTCATGAATTGCCCTTACAAATAATGTAAGCAATCAGGTAAGAGGGTTGACAATAATCGAGAAAAGGATAAAGTGAAGAAATGAAAGAGCCAGCGCAATACGAACGAGAAAGCCTAGAAGAAATGACGATACCAGAACTGGTAGGAGTGATACTGCGTCAACAAGAATGGGCGCAGCAAATGTACGAAGAAGTAGAAAGGCTAAAAGCGATCAACAATCGAAACAGTAAAGACTCATCAAAACCGCCATCAAGTGACTTTCTAAAGCTATCAGAGAAAGCAAAAGAAGTGAAAGAAGAAGAGGAAGAAGGGAAAAAGAAAGTAGGAGGACAAAAGGGACACAAAGGAAAAACGCGAAAAGGATTTAATCGCGTAGATCGTTATGAGATATTGAGTCCTGAAGCATGTCCAAAATGCGGTAGTCAAGCATGGACAGAAATAGGAACAAGCGTAAGACAGACGGCAAGATTGGTATCGCAACCGATTGAAATCGTGGAATATCAACAACAACAATGTCAATGTCAGAACTGTGAGACCGTCGTATGGGGAGAACTGCCAAAGGAAGTAATCGGGGAGCAAGACATAGAGGCAAGATTACAGGGGATGATGGCGTGGCTGGGGAATTATGGACATATGTCCTACGAAAAGCAGCAAGAATGGCTACTGGAGATGGGATGCGAAAAAATAGGGCTAGGGACAATCGCCGCAACCAACGAAAGAGTAGCCGCCAGTATTGAAGAAAAAGTGGAAGAACTTGCCGAATGGATCAAGGAACAACCGCAAGTACACGTTGATGAAACAGGGTGGCCCGTAAACGGTGTAAAAGAGTGGCTATGGTCATTCAGTGGCGAAGGGTATGCCTTATATCGTGGAGCCGATACCCGCAGCCGCGCTGAACTAGAAGCCGTATTAGGCGAAAGCTATGATGGCGTACTATGCAGTGATGATTACAGTGTGTACAACGGTTACGCTGTGAATCATCAGCAAAAATGTCTAGCTCACTTACGTCGTCACTTTAAGCAACTTCTGAAATTAGCCGTAAAGTCGCAGCAAGAAATCGGACGGGTATTTATCAAGCTAATTGATGAAGCATTTGCCGCTCATGCCAATTGGCGAGCTAACCAAGATACTCTGAAATATTTACAATGGGCAAATGATTTTAAACAACAAGTCAGCCAAGCCATTTCTGACTGGATGCCAAAAGTCGGTTACTCGGCGGGTAAGTTTCTTAGATCTCTCAAACAAAAAAGTGCTCAGTGGTGGTATTTCCTTGATCACCCTCATGTCCCACCAGATAATAATCGTGCCGAACGCAATCTCAGGTTAGCCGTTACCAAACGTAAAGTTTGTGGTGGCTCCCGTTCGATGACTGGCTTAGATAATACCGCCGCTTTATTGACTGTTATTCAAACTTGTAAAGCACAAGGTCGCTCTGTATTGGACTTTTTCTGCCAAGCTTTGATCGATCCTTCTTCTCTTTCCCTTATTCCTATTCTCTCCTGAATCCTTACCAAATAATTAAGGTTTTTGGGCAGTTTTGCGTAAGCCCTAAATACTGCTAAGCTAAGTTAATGTTATTTTTATCAACAATTTGTAGATACAGCGATCCTCAATCATTTGGAGGGTTGTGAGAGTTCGCCCAGAAGAGGTGCGTTCTGACAAACCATCTAGGACTGCTGTAGTTAATTGATATTGATACAGACAATTTAATTTGAAGTACCTACAGAACTACTTCTTCTCTATATTGTAAAGCGATCGCAAAAACCAACTCTATGTCAAACCAATCAACAGAATCAACTGGTTTAGATATTGCGATTATTGCCATAAATGGTCGATTTCCCAAGGCAAATTCGATAGATGAATTTTGGCGAAATTTACAAAGTGGAGTGGAGTCTATTCATCAGGTTAGCGATCAAGATCTTAGATTGTCAGGTATTGCATCTGATTTATTTGACAATCCTAACTATGTTAAATCTGCTTCTACCCTAGATAATTTTGATTTGTTTGATGCTAATTTTTTTGGTATTAATCCAAGAGAAGCGGAATATATGGATCCGCAAAATCGCTTGTTTTTAGAATGTGCATGGGAATCTCTAGAGATCGCGGGGTACGATCCTGAGCGATATGCTGGCTTGATTGGTGTTTATGCTGGCTCTTCTGAGAATACTTACTTAATTAATCATCTTTCTCAAATTGGTAAAGCCCAGATTACAGATGGTGGATGTCGAGGCTTTTTGGCTACAGGAACATCCTATAAGCTCAACCTCAAGGGTCCAAGTTTATATATTCAAACTTTTTGTTCTACTTCGATGGTGGCGGTTCATTTAGCTTGTCAGAGTTTGCTAAATGAGGAATGTGATATGGCTCTGGCGGGTGGGGTATCAGTGAGAATTCCTCATCATGTGGGCTATCTCTATCAAGATGGTGGAATTGTTTCGCCAGATGGGCATTGTCGTGCGTTTGATGCGGATGCTCAAGGTACTTTGTTTGGGAGTGGAGTAGGAATTGTTGTTCTTAAGCGTTTGGAAGATGCGATCGCAGATCACGATCATATCGAGGCTGTGATTAAAGGATCAGCGATTAATAATGATGGCTCTTTGAAGGTGAGTTTTTCGGCTCCTAGTGTCGATGGACAGGCGGATGCGATCGCAGAAGCACTAGCGATCGCAGACATTAATCCTGAGACTATTACCTATGTTGAGGCGCATGGTACTGGGACAAATATTGGCGATCCTGTAGAAATTATGGCACTAACTCAGGCTTTTCGGAGTTATACCCAAAAGCAAGGATTTTGCGCGATCGGGTCATTGAAAAGCAATATTGGACATTTAGACGCGGCGGCGGGTGTAGCGAGCTTAATTAAGACTGTCTTAGCTTTAAAACATCAAAAAATCCCACCGACGATCAATGTCAAAACTCCTAATCCTAAGATTAATTTTCCTGAGACTCCTTTTTATGTAAATACTTCCTTAAGAGAATGGATAACGCCAAATGGTCTCCCTCGTCGGGCGGGGGTAAGTTCTCTGGGTGTAGGTGGGACTAATGCCCATATAATTTTAGAAGAAGCCCCGCTAATCGATCTTTCGGGAAGAAATTCGCGATCGCATCAACTTTTGCTACTTTCTGCCAAGTCTCTAACGGCTCTCGATCGCGCGGCTCAGAATTTGTCTAGTTGTCTTCAGCACAACCCTAGTTTAGATCTTGCCGATGTCGCATTTACCTTGCAAACAGGTAGAAGAACTTTCGGATATCGACGGATGTTAGTTTGTGAGTCTTTGGATGCTGCGACAAGGGATTTAGGATCTCAAGATCCCTCCAAAACTGCAACGCAGTATCAAGATTCGCAAGATCGACCGATCGTATTTATGTTTTCGGGGCAAGGTTCTCAATATGTAAATATGGGCAAAGCCCTTTACCAACAAGAGGCTGTTTTTCGGCAGCATATTGATGATTGTGCTTCGGGGCTATATCAAATATTAGGGCTGGACCTACGCGATATTCTCTATCCAACTGAGGCAAATCGGGCGATCGCCGAGCAGCAACTAAAACAAAATGCGATCGCACGATCCGCGATATTTACGATTACTTATGCGATCGCCCAATTATGGATTGATTGGGGAATTAAACCCAAAGCCATGATTGGTGATGATAATATTGGTAAATATGTTGCTGGTTGTTTGGCGGGTGTATTTCCTCTAGAAGATGTGCTGATAGAGGTCACTGCTAATAGCGATCGCTTAAAATCATCGCAAATTCCATACTTATCCTTTGAGGAGGGGATGCGGCAATTTTTAGCGGAATCTAATTCAATCTTTTTAGAGGTAGGTGCAGGGAATAGCCTGATAAACCTAGTCCTAAATCATCCTCTGCACCAAGATAGTCATACTGTCCTAGCTTCTTTGCCTGATTTGAGAGATATTCAGTCTGATGATGCTTTTTTATTAAAAACATTAGGTCAGCTATGGCTCTCAGGTACAACTATTGACTGGGATAAATTTTACAAAAGCGAAGAGCGCTATCGAGTTGCCTTGCCTACCTATCCCTTTGAGAGTCAACGCTTTTGGATTGATGCGCCTAAAGTTACGCCTCAAAACGATCCAGTTCCACGCCTGCGCCATAGTTTAAGCAAGAATCTTGACCTTACCAAGTGGTTCTATATGCCGCTATGGAAGCAAACAGTCTTCCCCGCTTTACAGGATCAAGACACAGCAAATCTAGATCGGCAAAATTCATTAAAACCATGTTGGCTAATATTTGCTGATGATTTGGGCTTATCTACAAAATTGGCAACATCATTTCAACAAAGCGATCTCGGTGACGTTATTACCGTAAATATCGGTAACCAATTTGGCAAAGTTGCGGAAAACAACTATGTAATTAATCCACAGCATCGGGAAAACTACCGAACACTCCTAAATACTCTGCAAGCGATCGGCAAACAACCTACAAAAATTTTACACCTCTGGAACATCAATAATCGGAATATCAATAATCTTTCCATCACAAATGAGAACATTCCTGCAAATGAGTTTGAACAGGCTCAATATTTAGGTTTCTACAGCTTGATTTATATCGCTCAGGGCTTGGAGAAATGCCAAATATTGGATGATTTAGAAATAATTGTCGTCTCGAATAATATTCACTCCGTATTGGGTAGTGAAGCTATTTCTCCAGCTAAGGCAACCTTGCTGGCTCCTTGTAAAACGATTCCCCAAGAATATCCGCATATTCAATGTCGCAGTATTGATATTACAGTGACAGAATCTGATCAATGGCAATGCGATCGCATTTTATCCCAATTATTAAGAGAATTAACTAGCGCCCCCAAAGAGCCGATAGTTGCTTATCGTAACTACCATCGTTGGACACAATCCTTTGATCCAATCCTAATAGATCCAACCTTAATAGATCCAATTAAGCAACCAGTTCCTTTAAGACAAAATGGTGTTTATCTAATCACAGGTGGCTTAGGCAGAATTGGACTGGTCTTAGCCACATATCTGGCTCGTACCGTCCAAGCTAAATTGATTTTAATCGGGCGATCGCAATTTCCCGATCGCCAAGAATGGGATCGTTGGTTAACTACCCACGACCAAGCAGATTCGATCAGTCAAAAAATCGAGAAATTACGCCACCTAGAGGAATTAGGCGCAGAAGTCTTGGTAATTAGCGTCGATATCACTAATAAGCTCCAAATGCAAGCTGCCTTAACCCAAGCGGAATCTAAACTGGGAAATATCAATGGGGTCATTCATGGGGCTGGAGCCTTGCAAAATGCCAAATTTTCTCAAATATCAGCGATTGAGACGCTAGACTGCGAACAGCAATTTCAACCTAAGGTTTATGGATTGCTAGTTTTAGAAGAGCTATTGCGCGATCGCAATCTCGATTTTTGCTTGTTGATGTCTTCTTTGGCAGCAATTTTGGGAGGATTAGGCATGACCGCCTATACGGCTGCTAATCTATTCATGGATAGCTTTGTGCTTGCTAAAGATGATCCGAAATGGAAGAGTTTAAATTGGGATTCTTGGAATATTGAAGAAGCTAAAAATGCGGCAACTAGCAAAGGTTCTAGTTTATTAGAGTTTTCTATGACTGCCGACGAGGGTTCTCAAGCATTGGAGCAAGTCCTGTCGATGGCTTTTATGCCTCAGATTGCGATCGCTGTCGCCGATCTCCCTAGGCGATATGAGCAATGGGTTAAGCCTCAGTCTAGACAGCCAGATTTATCGCCTAATCCTTCTGAAGAGGCGAGTAAAAAAACATTCTACGCTCGACCAAATTTGCCGAATGCCTATACTATGCCTAGCAACCAAGTTGAGCAAGTTATTTCAACAATTTGGCAAGAATTGCTGGGCATCGATCAAATTGGTATTCATGACAATTTCTTCAGCTTAGGTGGAGATTCATTCTCGCTAGTTCAAGCCAAGCAAAAATTGCAAACCGCTCTGTCGCGATCGATTCCCACCGTCGATTTGTTTGAATATCCAACAATTGCTTCTCTCGCTACTTATTTGAGTCCATCTGAAGCAAACCAAGTTGCGACTATCTCGGCTAAGACTGAAAAAGCACCTCTTAAAAATGTTAGCGATCGCGCTAGTAAACAACGTGCAGCAATGGAACAAGAAGCCAATCAACGTCTAAACCAGCAGAGAAGAAAAGATAATGGATAACATTATGAATGACATTATGAATGACCAAACTAGTCGGGACGATTTGAAAGGAATTGCAGTCATTGGCATGGCAGGGAGATTTCCTAAAGCCAATGATATTCATCAGTTTTGGGGAAATCTTCGTAATGGGGTCGATGGGATTACTTTTTTTTCCGATGCTGAGTTGCTTGCCGAGGGACTTGACCCAGAAATTTTTAATCAGCCTAGCTATGTCAAAGCTGGTGCTGTACTGGCGGATATCGACCAATTTGATGCTCAATTCTTTGGATACAGCCCCAAAGAAGCAGAGATGATGGATCCGCAACAACGACTTTTTTTAGAATGTGCTTGGCAAGCTCTAGAGAATGCTGGTTACTCCACAGAGCATCACAAAGAAAAAATCGGTGTATATGCAGGCTCCAATTGGAGTACTTATCTATTACACAATCTTGCCTTAAATCCCAATTTGTTTGCAGAAGCTGGCTGGAGTGCAGGAATTGGGAATGGGCGCGATTTTTTGGCGACGCGAGTTTCTTACCAATTAAATTTGAATGGTCCTAGTCTCAATATCAGTACTGCTTGCTCCACATCATTAGTGTCTGTCCATTTAGCATGTCGCGATCTATTGAGTTATCAATGCGATATTGCTTTAGCAGGAGGAGCATCCATTCGTACTCCTCATCAGACGGGTTATGCCTATCAAGAAGGAGATATCTTCTCGTCCGATGGATATTGTCGTCCTTTTGATGCAAAAGCCAATGGCACTATTTTTGGTAATGCTGTCGGTCTTGTCGTCTTAAAGCGTCTAGAGGAAGCCGTTGCTGATGGTGATTACATTTATGCAGTTATTAAAGGCTCAGCAATCAATAATGATGGTTCATTAAAAGTAGGATATACAGCCCCCAGCGTCTCAGGACAAGCAGAGGTAATCGCTGAGGCTCAAGCGATCGCAGGTATTAATCCCGAAACTATTTCCTATATCGAAGCCCATGGTACGGGAACGAGTCTGGGCGATCCGATTGAAATTAGAGCTTTAACACAGGCTTTTCAAGAGCAAACCCATAAAAAAAGGTTCTGTGCCATAGGTTCTGTCAAGTCTAATTTTGGTCATGTAGATGCAGCTTCAGGCGTAACAGGGCTGATTAAAACAGTTCTATCGCTACATCATCATCAAATTCCTGCTACCCTCCATTTTGAGCAGCCAAATCCTGATATTGATTTTGCTAACAGTCCGTTTTATGTAAATACGACCCTCAAAGATTGGCAGCGATCGGGGAAACAGCCTTTGAGAGCGGGTGTAAGTTCGTTTGGAATTGGCGGGACAAATGCACATGTGGTTTTAGAAGAAGCCCCGTTAATTTCAAAGCCCGATCGCAATTTTTCTGATCGTAATAATTCTGATCAAATATTATTACTATCAGCCAAAACAGAAACAGCTTTAGCTGCGATCGCCCAAAATCTCGCCACGCATCTCCAGCAAAATCGCGATCTGAACTTAGCTGATGTCGCCTATACACTCAGTCTGGGACGGCATCATTTTGAGCATCGCCGACTGCTAGTATGTCGTGACATAGATGATGCGATCGCAACCCTAGAAAATCCTGTAAACCCATCAACCTGTAGTCATATTAAAAATAATCAGCAAGCTTCAATTGTGTTTATGTTTTCGGGGCAGGGTTCGCAATATGTGGGTATGGCTCAGGAGCTTTATCAAAATGTACCTGTTTTTCGAGAGCATCTCGATCGCTGTTGCGATCTGCTGCAACCCCTATTAGGGCTAGACTTACGACAAGTTTTATATTCATCTAAAGATCAAAAAGAGCAAAGCCAAGAAATGCAAGAGCAGTTGCAGCAAACGGCGATCGCCCAACCAGCTATATTTGTGATCGGCTACGCATTGGCTCAACTGTGGATGTCTTGGGGTATTAACCCAAGCGCGATGATTGGGCATAGCATTGGTGAGTATGTGGCAGCATGTTTGGCTGGAGTTTTTACTTTAGAAGATGCTCTCAAATTGGTAGCAATGCGCGGACGGCTCATGCAGCAACTCCCTGCGGGAGCGATGTTAGCCATATCCTTAAGTGAATCAGAAATTCAACCATTACTTGAGCAAGATGTTGCGATCGCAGCCCTTAATGCTCCCAACCTCATTGTCGTATCAGGCTCAGGTGAGGCAATCAACCGCCTAGAGGAGCAATTAACTAAACAGGCAATAGATTGCCGTCGTTTGCATACTTCCCATGCTTTCCATTCCGCGATGATGGAACCTATGCTCGGAGAGTTTCAAGCATCTCTAGCAAATATTCGCCTAAATCCGCCACAGATTCCTTATATATCCAATGTTTCAGGGGATTGGATTACCACTGCCGAAGCAATCGATCCTACCTATTGGATGACACATATTCGTCAAACCGTAAGATTTAGCGATGGGCTTCAAAAATTATTCGATCATCCTTCACAGGTTTTGCTAGAAGTTGGTGCAGGTAAAACCCTGAGCACTCTAGTTCGCCATCATAGTAATAAATCATCAGCGCAGATTGTTCTTAACTCACTCCGACATCCACAGGATCAATCCTCAGATTTCACCCTTTTATTAAATACTTTAGGTCAATTATGGTTAGGAGGAATCTCCGTCGATTGGTCAACCTTTTACAGCGATCAATGGAGACATCGCTTGCCCTTACCCACTTATCCCTTTGAGCGCCAAAGATTCTGGATTGAGGCAAGTCTATCTAAAGCAAATCCTGCAAATATTGCTAGCAGAACAGATCAAAAATTAGCCCTTGACTCATGGTTCTATACGCCAGTATGGAAAAGTGCGATCGCTAATCAGCCCAAATCAGAAAATCTCGAAAAAGATTTCTGGCTAATATTCCTAGATCAAAGCCCTTGGTACGATTTACTACTCCAAAAGCTAAGACAGACCAATCAAAATCTAATTATCGTAAATTCTAGCGATGCGAATACGGAATTTGTATATTTAGAGGCAGATCTGTATGGCGTAAATCCTAACTCTGCAAGTGCTTATGCTGACTTATTAGCTGATTTAATAAAGCGCGATCGCATTCCCAGCAAGATTTTACATTTCTGGAATGTCACATCTACTCCAGAAAATATTGAGCCGCAGATTCTGCTCAATCAAGAACTCAACGACACCTTAGCTAACAGCTTTTACAACCTACTTTATCTTACCCAAGCCCTTGGTAAATATACTTGGGAGCATGGTTTAAACATATCGATTATTTCCAATCAACTCCAAGCTGTGACTGAGGATGAATCTCTACAACCAGTTAAGGCGACTTTGCTAGGGATTTGTAAAGTACTTCCCAAAGAATATCCCCATATTCACTGTCAGAGCATTGATATCGTCTTACCAAACAATCCCGACAAAATCGCTCTGCACGATCGCTGGATTGGACAAGTTTTAGCCGAATGTGCCTCGGATTGTAAAGATGCGATCGTGGCTTATCGCGGTAACCGTCGATGGCTAAAAACTTATGAACCCGTGCAGTTAGTCAAGTCAGTAAACAAAATCGATACATTCAGGCTTAGACAAGGCGGCGTGTATTTAATTACAGGAGGGCTGGGCGGATTAGGACTAGTTGTTGCCGAGCATTTAGCCAAGACTTCACAGGCAAAGTTATTGCTCATTGGACGAACAGCCCCACCCGATCGATCGCAATGGTCAACATGGCTAGAGACTGATGCGATCGGCGATCGCATCAGTCAGAAGATCAGTCAACAGATTCGTAAATTGCAAGAACTAGAAAGCTCTGGGGCTGAGGTGTTAGCGATCGCAGCGGATGTTGCTAACTTGGCACAAATGCAAGCAGCAATAGCCCAAGCCGAGCAAAAATGGGGACAGATTAATGGAGTTTTCCATACGGCGGGAGTGGCAGGTGGTGGCGTAATCCAACAAAAAACCAGTACAGAAGCAGCCAAAGTCATGGCTCCAAAAATCCAAGGGACTTTGGTACTAGATCGGATTTTTCAAGACTATCCTCTCGACTTTTTAGTGCTGTATTCATCCCTAACTTCGGTTTTGGGAGCTTTTGGACAAGTTGATTACTGTGCTGCCAATGCTTTTTTAGATGCCTATACCTATGCTAATAATTTAAAACAAACAAAATTTATCACCAGTATCAACTGGAATGCTTGGCGAGATGTGGGTATGGCAGTCAACAACAATAAATCAACAGCACAATTCCAAGCTTTGCCGCAAGAACACCTCAAATTTGCGATCGCACCTTCGGAAGGATTAGAAGCCCTAAACCGAATTTTAGAAAGTACTTTATCTCAAGCGATCGTATCGCCCCAGTCTTTAGATAGTCTTTGGGAATTAAATTCACCATTTATCGATCCTAAATCCCCAGAATCAACCCCAGAAGCGACTAGCCCACTTTATCCTCGACCTCGGTTAAATAGCGTCTATGTAGCACCTAGTAATGATACGGAAAAAGCGATCGCCTTAATATGGCAGCAGTTACTAAGGATTGATAAAGTAGGTATAAATGATAATTTCTTTGAATTAGGAGGTGACTCACTCTTAGGTGTACAATTGATTACCCGCTTAAATAAACAACTCAATGTCCAAATAGCCGCCCATAGTCTTTATCAAGCCCCAACGGTCAGTAGTATCGCGGAAATAGTCGCACCGCCAAGTAATGACCAAGACTTGTCTGTCAAAGTGCCATCACGAGGTGAGATGAGGAGATCCAAAAAGATCCAGAGAAGCTAATAGCCAAAATCGACAGTAAACATTAGAAATCACCTTTCATCTTTCATCTTTCAAAACAAAATCCGCTCAAAATCATCCTAGGAAGCGCAATGAACAGTCAGGAAACTCATCAAGATTCAATGCTAGACATTGCCATTATTGGCATGGCTTGCCGAGTTCCAGGTGCTAAGAACGTTGATGAGTTTTGGCAAAATCTCCGCGATGGTGTGGAGTCCATTAAAAAATTCTCTGATGCAGAATTACAAAGTGCAGGGATTGAGCAAACCCTATTAGAGCAACCCAATTATGTGAAAGCTGCGCCAATTCTGGAAGATATTGATTGTTTAGATGCAGAATTTTTTGGCTATAGTCCTCGCGAAGCGGAATTGATGGATCCGCAAAATCGCCTCTTTTTAGAATCAGCATGGGAATCGTTAGAGAATGCTGGTTACAACCCTCAAACTTACAAAGGGCTGATCGGTGTCTATGGAGGATCGGCGATCAATAGATATTTACTAAACAACCTTATTCGCGTTCCCAATCTCGATAATCCCTACGGTTTTAGTAGCGAGCAAGATTTTTTAACAACCAATGTCTCCTATAAATTAAATCTGAAAGGTCCAAGTCTAGCTGTCCAGACTTTCTGCTCCACGTCTTTAGTCGCAACGCATCTAGCTGTCCAAAACCTGCTCAATCAAGAGTGTGATATTGCCCTAGCAGGAGGGGTCACCATTCACGTTCCTCATCAAGCAGGATATATGTATCAGGCAGGTGATATTACATCTCCTGATGGTCATTGCCGCACCTTTGATGCCAAGGCTCAAGGGACTGTATTTGGCTCTGGTGTGGGTATTGTGGTGTTAAAGAGATTAGAAGATGCGATCGCAGATGGCGATCACATCGAAGCCGTAATCAAGGGTTCGGCAATTAATAACGACGGCTCCTTAAAAGTAAGCTTCACGTCGCCTAGCGTGAATGGACAAGTTGATGTGATTATGGGGGCTTTAGATGTTGCAGGAATTAGTGCAGAGACAATTAGTTATATCGAAGCCCATGGAACGGCTACGGAAATGGGCGATCCGATCGAAGTGGCAGCTCTCACCCAAGCCTTTCGGCACTATACCAATAAGAAAGGCTTCTGTGCGATCGGAGCCGTCAAAACTAACTTTGGGCATCTGATGGCAGCCTCTGGAGTGTCGGGTTTAATCAAAACAGTCCTAGCCCTAAAGCATAAACAAATTCCGCCAACATTACACTTCGAGAAGCCCAATCCTAAAATTGACTTTGCCAACAGCCCTTTTTATGTCAACTCAAAGCTCAGTGAGTGGAAAAGCAATGGCTCACCGCGTCGAGCAGGAGTTAGTGCTTTAGGCTTTGGTGGCACTAATGCCCATATTGTTGTCGAGGAAGCTCCAGCGATCGGCCCATCAGCTTCCACTTCCACGACTCAGTTACTAGTAATATCCGCCAAAACTGCCTCAGCACTTGACACAGCGACCCAAAATCTGGCTAAACATCTGCAAGAACATCCAAACTTAAACCTCGCTGATGTTGCCTATACTTTGCAGGTGGGGAGACAAGCTTTCGATCATCGTCGCATTGTGGTTGGTCGCAGTCTGTCCGATGCGGCGCTCGCTTTAGCTGATCCTAAGCGAATTTATAGCCAATATCAAGAATTTCAAAACCGTCCAGTCACCTTCCTATTCTCTGGGCAAGGAACCCAATATGTCGGCATGGGACAGGGGTTATATGAAAGTGAGCCTGTGTTTCGAGAGCATTTTGATCGCTGTTGTGATTTATTAAAGCCTCAGATGGGAATTGATCTCAGACAGGTGCTATATCCTTCTGCAAATGAAGTTGACATAATGAGTCAAAAATTGCAACAGACTGCGATCGCCCAACCCGCAATTTTTATATTGGAATATGCCCTAGCTCAGCTTTGGCTAGCATGGGGCATTAAGCCCAAAGCAATGATTGGTCATAGTTTAGGAGAATATGTCGCCGCTTGTGTCTCAGAAGTTTTATCCCTAGAAGATGCTTTGAGGCTGGTAGTAGTTCGCGGTCGCTTAATGCAGTCTTTACCCATAGGAAAAATGCTCGCAGTTCCACTTGCTGAAGCAATAATCAGACCATTGCTAAATGACCAAATTGATTTAGCTGCTATCAATGGTTCGGAATTATGTGTAGTGTCGGGTGCCATCGCCGCGATCGATGATCTTGAGCAGCTATTGCAAGCAAGAGGTATAGAATATCGGCAGCTAGTCACTTCCCACGCTTTCCATTCCAAGATGATGGAACCAATTTTGCCAGAGTTTTTGGCTGAAGTCGCTCAAGTAAAACTAAGTCCACCATTAATTCCCTACATCTCCAATGTCACAGGGACTTGGATTACCGCGACCGAAGCAACCGATCCTAATTATTGGGTGCGTCATATTCGCCAACCCGTCCGCTTTGCCGCAGGGTTAGATCTATTACTGCAAGATCAAGATACAGTATTGCTAGAGATCGGCGCAGGGAGAACTTTGAGTACCTTAGCTCGTCGCCATCCTGCGATCGCAATATCCCAAAGCGGATCGCACCAAAGAATACTTACATCCACACGTCATCCGCAAGATCTGGAGGCAGATACAGAGGTGTTGCTGACTTGTCTTGGCAATCTATGGCTGTCTGGAGTTGCGATCAATTGGGAAAGCAAATATCAGGATCAGCGCAGACTACGATTAGCTTTACCAACTTATCCCTTTGAGCGCCAACGTTATTGGCTTGATCCAGTTTCCACGGATAATTCTCAGAAAACAAAATCACAGACTTCTTACGCGAGTAAAAAACCTGATATCGCCGATTGGGTCTATCTTCCTTTGTGGAAACAAACTCTACCACCTCTACCTATGCCAGAGGCCGCAGCGAACAAGAAACCAGAGTGTTGGCTAGTATTTACCGATACTTTGGGCTTCGGACAAAGACTGGTGCAACGATTGAAACAACAAAATTATCAGGTAATTACCGTTGCGATCGCTAAACAGTTTAGCAAGCTTGCCGAAGACCACTATGCGATTAATATCAATCAACAGAATGATTATGAGGCTTTAGTTACTTCACTCAAAGCTAGTAGCAACTTACCGCAGAAAGTCCTACATCTATGGAGCTTGAGCGTCGATCAAATAGATATCTCCCCCCCCCTTTCTCAAGAAAGATTTGAGGCTGCTCAACCCTATGGTCTCTACAGTTTATTGTTCCTAGCTCAAGCCTTAGACCAACAGCAAATTATTAGTGATATCCAAATCAACGTTATCTCCAACAATCTCCAATCGGTGACAGGAGAAGAAAGATTATGTCCCGAAAAAGCAACCTTGCTGGCTCCCTGCCAAGTAATCCCGCAAGAATATCCCCATATAAGCTGCCGTAGTCTGGATGTTGTCCTGACCGATATTGATAGTTGGCAAGCAGAGAGATTATTAGCGCAGTGTTTGACTGAAATTGAGACTCTAATAACTGATCCTGTAGTAGCTTATCGAGGAAATCATCGTTGGAGCCAATCCTTTGAAGCCATGAAATTAGATACTGCTAAAAAACAATCCCTATTGAGACAAAAGGGAACTTATCTAATTACAGGTGGATTAGGTAATATTGGACTGACAATAGCAAAATATTTAGCTCGAACAGTTCAGGCTAAGTTAATCCTGCTTGGACGTTCGGGATTACCGCCCAGAGACGATTGGCATCCTTGGTTAGCTACCCATGATGTTGCTGATGCGATCGCGCAAAAAATTCGCAAGATCATGCAATTAGAAACACTGGGTGCTGAGATTGTAATTGTGAAAGCAGATGTAACGAATAGAGAAGAGATGCAAGATGCCATAACTGAAGGTGAGTCAAAGCTAGGCAAAATTAATGGGGTTATTCATGCCGCAGGTTTCTTGGCACAAGAAGCATTTGGCGAAATTGCCAATCTGACTACCTTAGAGTGTGAAAGACACTTCCAAGCTAAGGTCTATGGGCTGTTAGTCCTAGATGATTTACTACAGGGCAAAGAGCTTGATTTTGGTCTATTGTTTTCCTCTTTATCCTCCATTTTAGGCGGATTGGGATATGTTGCTTATTCATCGGTAAATCTCTTTATGGACAGGTTTGCCCATAGTCATCGATATATGCCTTGGCAAAGTCTCAATTGGGATAGTTGGCAATTCGATCTAGATCTAGAGAAGTCATCAACTAGTTCCAGTTTAGTTAAACTTTCGATAACTCCTGATGAGGGAATGGAAACATTTGCACGAATTTTATCAATGGGAATAACGCCGCAGATTCCCCAGATTGCCATATCAACCGCCGATCTCCAAACTAGAATTTCGCAGTGGATCAAGCAGGACTCATTAAAAACAACCTCTACAAATCAAGAGTCTGTCAAAGAATTGAATACAGCCCGTTACTCTAGACCAAATTTGCCCAACACCTATATTGCTCCTAGAGATGAGCTTGAAAAGACGATCTGTACGATCTGGCAAGAGCTATTTAGCTTAGATCGAGTTGGAATTGATGATAATTTTTTCCATCTTGGCGGTGATTCCTTTTTGATCGTCCAAGCTCGTAGTAAACTACAAACGGCTTTGCATCAGTCTATTTCCAATGTAGATTTGTTTGAATATCCTACGATCGCCTCGTTGGCAGCATACCTCAGAAGAGACAAGCCTGATCAGACAGTTGTGACAACAGTTGAAGCCCGCGTAAATAAGCAACGCGCAGCGATGGAAGAAAGAGCTAGTGAGTTGATGCAGAGGAGGCAACAAGATGAAAACTAATCAAGATGAAAATGTTTTTTTTAATAATTCTTTAAAGGGAATTGCCATTATTGGTCTAGCTGGGCGCTTTCCTGATGCTGATGATGTTGCCAAATTTTGGCAAAACTTATGTAATGGCGTGGAAGCGATCGCTTTCTTTACCGACGAAGAGCTAATTGCTTCAGGCGTTAGTTTGGATGTCCTAAATCATCCTAATTATGTGAAAGCGGGTTCTGTGCTATCGAATATCGATCGCTTTGATGCCCAGTTCTTTGGGTACAGCCCTAGAGAAGCAGAAATGATGGATCCACAGCATCGACTTATATTGGAAAATGCTTGGGAAGCTTTGGAAAATGCTGGCTATAACCCCAAAGCTCGCAAAGAACGGATTGGAGTTTATGTTGGTTCCAGTATCAGTAATTATTTATTGCATAACTTGATTTCCAACCCTAAACTTGTGGAAGAATCTGGTTGGGCAACCACGATCGGCAATAGTCGAGATTTTGTATCCACCAGAATTTCCTATCAGTTAAATTTGTATGGTCCCAGTATCAGTGTGAATACTGCTTGCTCGACATCACTGGTTACTACACATTTAGCCTGTCAAGGATTGTTAAACTATCAATGTGATATGGCTCTAGCAGGAGGGATTACACTCCGTACTCCTCACAAGGTCGGTTACTTTTATCAAGAAGGAGAAATGACCTCTCCTGATGGACATTGTCGTCCTTTTGATGCCAAGGCTCAAGGCACAATTTTTGGCAGTGCGGTGGGGGCTGTGGTTTTGAAGCGTTTGGAAGATGCGATCGCCGATCGCGATTATATCTATGCAGTAATCAAAGGTTCAGCGATTAATAACGATGGCTCTCAAAAAGTAGGTTACACCGCTCCAAGTGTGGCAGGACAAGCCGAGGTGATTGCAGAAGCCCAAGCTCTTGCAGGAATTGACCCTGAAACAATTTCCTATGTCGAAGCACATGGCACAGGCACGGTGTTAGGAGATCCCATTGAAATCAGAGCCTTAACCCAAGCATTTCGGGCAAAGACTTCCAAAACAAATTTCTGTGCGATCGGTTCCGTTAAGTCCAATATTGGTCATGTCGATGCTGCGTCAGGAGTAACAGGGCTGATCAAGACCGTTTTAGCCTTACGCCACAAGCAAATTCCACCGACGCTCCATTTTGAAAAGCCTAACCCCGATATTGACTTTGCCAATAGCCCCTTTTATGTCAATACCAGTTTGCAAGACTGGCAACATGGTAATACGCCGCGTCGAGCTGGTGTCAGTTCCTTTGGTCTTGGCGGTACAAATGCCCATTTAGTCTTGGAAGAATCTCCAGAACTTGAACCATCATCAGCATCTCGCCCTTATCAACTACTGCTAATATCAGCTAAAACTGATACCGCCTTAGAAGCCGCGACAGAGAATCTCGCCAAACATCTCCAACAATATCCTGAGGTGTCTTTGGCAGATGTTGCCTATACCTTGCAGACTGGACGACAAACATTTGACCATCGCCGTATGGTGGTGTGCGATAGCCTAACTAATGCTGTAACAACATTGGGAAACAAAGCTCTTGTCTACTCTCAACATCAAGAATCCCAAAACCGAGGCGTAATATTTCTATACACAGGACAAGGATCGCAATATGTGAAGATGGCAGAGGGACTCTATCAACAGGAAAGAGTATTTCGAGAAGCTCTCGATCGCTGCTGTAATATCCTCCAACCTCTCATTGGTATCGATCTAAGGCATATTCTCTATCCCACCAATGACGATCTAGAGACTATCGCCGCGATGCTCCAAGAAACTGCGATCGCACAACCTGCTATTTTTGCCATTGAATACTCTCTCACCCAATTATGGCTCTCTTGGGGCATTAAACCTAAATCTGCGATCGGTCATAGCCTTGGCGAGTATGTCGCTGCTTGTATTGCTGGGGTATTTAGCTTAGAAGATGCTCTCAGACTTGTCGCAGTTCGTGGCAAATTAATGCAAGCTATGCCAAAAGGTAAAATGCTTGCTGTTAGTTTGACTGAAATTGAAATACTTCCTTTGTTAACTAAGGAGCTTTCCTTGGCTGCTTTGAATGCTGCTAATCTCTCTGTTGTGTCTGGTTCTATTGAGGCTATTGATTCTTTAGCGTTAATGTTACAAGAACGTGGTGTTGAGTGTCGTCTGTTACATACTTCTCATGCTTTTCACTCGGCGATGATGGAGCCGATCTTGGATGCTTTCAAGGCTGAAATAGCGCAGGTAGTTCTAAATTCTCCGCAGATTCCTTATATATCTAACGTTACTGGTGACTGGATTACATCTGCTCAGGCTACTGACCCAAATTATTGGGTTCTACATATTCGTCAAACTGTTCGCTTTGCTGATGGTTTGCAAACTCTGCTACAAGATGCTGATTCTGTTTTACTAGAAGTAGGTGCTGGTAATACTTTGAGTGCTTTAGCGCTGCGTCATCCTGCTAAGTCGTCTGAGCAGATTGTCTTAACTTCTTTACGTCATCCTCAAGAGCAGAAGTCGGATCTAGAAGTATTAATGAGGTGTTTGGGGAACTTATGGTTGGCAGGTGTGGCGGTTGATTGGGCTGGCTTTTATCGTGATGAGCGCCGTTGTCGTCTCCCTCTTCCTTCTTATCCTTTTGAACGTCAGCGCTTTTGGATTGATCCTGCAATGGAGACTTTGACAAGCAAGCCTCAAAAAGCTATAGCCACTAAGCGTCCTGATATTGCCGATTGGACTTATAGCCCTGCGTGGAAATCAACGATCATTCCCGATCGCAAAATATTAGAACCCTCAATCTATCTTGTATTTACAGATGAAGTGGGATTAGCCGAAAAATTTATCCCAAAGCTCCTAGCTTCACAGCATCAAGTGATCACAGTCAAAATTGGGACTAGCTTTGCCAAATTAAGCGATCGCAGTTACATTCTTAATCCTCATCAATCTACTGACTATGATGTACTGATCGAGACATTACAGCAAACCAACCAATTACCTAATCAGATCGTACATTTCTGGAATGTCACTGAAAATATTGCGAAACTGAATGACAATGATGATGAGGAGGCGATCGCCAAAGCTCAGACAATAGGACTATACAGCCTGCTTTACCTAACACAAGCGATCGCTAAGTATGCGATGACTAGCAAATTGAAGATCGCCGTGATTTCCAATAATATCCAATCAATAACAGGGCAAGAAACTATTCAACCTGAGAAAGCAACCCTATTGGGAGCATGTAAAGTCATTCCCCAAGAATATCCCAATATTCACTGTCAGAGTATTGATGTTGCTTTACCCGATATAGCTGGTTGGCAGGTAGAGAGACTTGTAGATAATATCTATGCAGAAATCTCTAGTCCCATCAATGAACCCGTGGTAGCCTATCGGGCAAATCGGCGATGGATTCAGATCTATGAGCAGATCGAGTTAGCACAGGACACAGATACTTCTTCTCGCATCAAGACGCGTATCAAGACTTGCATCAAGCAGAATGGAGTCTATCTAATTACTGGCGGCTTAGGTAATATTGGGTTAGTACTCGCCGAGTATCTAGCGCAGACATATCAGGCAAGACTGGTATTAGTTGGACGTTCAGCTTTTCCCGATCGCAATGACTGGCTCCAGTGGTTAGCAACGCATAGTCCTGAAGATAGTGTCAGTAAAAAGATTAAGAAACTCCAAACTATTGAAGATCTTGGATCGCAAGTAATCATCACTAGTGCTGATATCGCAAATCTCGATCAGATGCTAGCAATAGTTACGGAAGTTAATCAGAAATGGGGCGTAATTAATGGCGTAATCCATGCGGCTGGTGTCCTGAATGATCAAGCATTTCAAGAAATTAGACTACTCGATCGGGCAAATTGTGAACATCAATTACACCCAAAAGTTCAGGGGCTATTAGTTTTAGAGCAAGTTTTGCGATCGCAAAATCTCGATTTTTGCCTTCTTTTCTCTTCTTTATCTTCAGTCTTAGGCGGTTTGGGATATTTTGCTTATGCCGCAGCCAATCTATTTATGGATACCTTTGCCCATCAACAGCACCAAACTACGCCAACTCCTTGGATCAACGTCAACTGGGATAGCTGGCAGTTTCAAGATTTAAGCGATCTTTCAGGAGTAAATAAACAGGATCTGAGCATATATCCCCAGCAAGGAATGGAAATATTACAGCGAATTCTCAATCAAGAATCACTCAATCAGGCGATCGTCTCCACAGTAGACCTCCATCTGCGACTCAATCAATGGATTTATGGAAATAGCCCCAATTCTGATATCAAGCAAAAACAAAAGCAAATACAAATACAGGAACAAATACAGGAACAAGCAGAATCCTCTTTCTCGCTTCATGTCCGTCCAAATCTAGCGAATCTCTATGTCGCTCCCCAAAACGAGATCGAGCTTAGCCTTGCCAATATTTGGCAGGAATTTTTAGGGATTAGCCAGATTGGAATTTATGATAACTTCTTTGAGTTAGGAGGAGATTCTTTGCTGATCACAAGAATTATCTCGCGATTGCGTGAAGTATTTCAACTAGAATTAAGTCATCGCGATCTATTTGAAAATCCCACCTTAGCTGGATTGGGACAAATTATTGAGTCTGCAAATTTGAAGAGACATGAACCAAATCTCACTAATTCAGACGCAATCAAATTAATAGAAGGAGAATTATGAAACCAATTCAGCAATGGATCGATGAACTTAGCGATCGCGGTGTCAAACTGTGGGCGCAAGGAGATCGCTTACGTTACAGTGGATCAGAGGATGTTTTGACCTCATCATTGTTGGCAGAATTATCTCAGCATAAAGCCGAAATTCTTGAAATTCTCAGTCGAAATACATCTATAGGCGATCGCAAAAAATTATCCACTATTCAACCAGTTCCACGCGATCGCCATCTACCTCTATCCTTCTCTCAACAGCGTCTTTGGTTTCTCAATGAATTGGAAGGTGGATCGAGTTCGATCTACAATTGGCCAGCACCAGCAATAAGTTTAACAGGAGACTTAAATCCTCAAACTTTGATTCAAACTATTTCTGAAATAGTCCGCCGTCATGAAGTTTTGCGAACAACTTTTGTAAATATCAATGGTGAAATCGCCCAAAAGATTCAAGATCCACATCCCCTAGATATTCCAATTATAGACTTGCAGTCTCAGACTGAAGCTGAACAAGTGATCGCAGTTAAAGAATTAACCGCTGCGGAACGGGCAAAACCATTCGATCTCACAAATGGTTCAGTCTTCCGATGTCAGTTATTGCGTCTAAGTAAAACCCACCATATTTTAGTATTAGCTGTACATCATATCGCCGCTGACGGCTGGTTTACAGGGATCTTTTTCCGAGAATTAGCAAGCATTTATGAAGCCTTCTCACAAGGAAAGACTTCTCCCTTACCAGAGCTACCAATCCAATATGCCGACTTTGCGACTTGGCAACGCCAATGGTTGCAGGGCGAAGTTCTCGATCGTCACCTCAGTTATTGGCGACAACAGCTAGCAGATATTCCACCTCTACTAGAATTGCCTAGCGATCGCCCACGTCCACCCATACAGACTTTTCAAGGGGGCAAAGCCCCATTTCAGCTTAGTCTCACGCTCACACAGCAGCTCAAGCGATTAAGTCAACAAAATAACGTCACCCTATTTATGACGCTAATCACCGCCTTTGCAGTTCTGCTTTCTCGTTATTGCGGACAAACAGATATTGTCATTGGTTCGCCCATCGCTAACCGCGATCGCGCTGAAGTTGAGAACTTACTCGGTTTTTTTGTAAATAACCTCGTCTTCCGCATTCAAATCCAACAAAATCCCTCTTTTCAAGCTTTATTAGCTCAAGTTAAGAAGGTTGCTCTTGATGCCTACGATTACCAAAGCCTACCTTTTGAAAAGCTCGTAGAAGAACTTCAACCCGATCGCAATCTCAGCTATCATCCGCTATTTCAGACCATGTTTATCTTGCAAAATTCACCATCAAAGCAATTGCAAATGACAAACCTAACCCTTGCAGGCTTAGAGGTCGAAAGTAGCACTACTCAACATGATCTGACTCTAGAAATGCTAGACTCACCTAATGGGTTATTAGGAAGATTTGAATACAATATTGATTTATTTGACAAAACAACTATCGATCGCGCAGTCGGGCATTTTCAAAATTTGCTAGAAGGAATAGTTGCCAATCCAGAAATAAAAGTTACCAATTTACCGCTCTTAAGTCCATTAGAATCTCAACAAATTTTACTTGATTGGAATGATACTTCCATCAATTATCCTCAGGATATCTGTTTCCACCACCTCATCGAATCTCAAGTCGCCTCACAAATCGCCAAAACTCCCAATGCGATCGCAGTTTCCTTTAACCAACAAACCCTAACCTACCAAGAGTTAAATCATCAAGCCAACCAATTAGCCCATTATCTCCTCAAGCAAGGACTACAACCAGAGCAACTGGTCGGGCTTTATATCGAGCGCTCAATCGATATGCTGATCGCCCTATTAGCAATCGTAAAAGCTGGAGCGGCTTATGTGCCTCTCGATCCCACCTATCCTTGCGATCGCATCGCCTACATGCTCTCTGACTCTCAAGCCGAAATCTTAATCACTCAAGATAGCTTAATCACTCAAGATAGCTTAGTCTCTGAGTTATCCGAATACAATGGTTTGATTGTTAGCTTAGATTGCGATCGCGACAAGCTAGCTAACGAAGATTCCCATAATCCTCAAGTTGCGATCGACACCAATCAACTAGCCTATGTAATCTACACTTCAGGCTCGACTGGCAAGCCCAAAGGCGTACAAGTACGCCACAAAGGAGTTACCAACTTTTTGCTCAGTATGCAAAACACTCCAATCTTAAGCCCATCAGATATCTTAGTCGCCGTAACAACAATCTGCTTTGATATTGCGGTACTAGAGCTTTATCTACCTCTGATCGTAGGAGCTAAACTGGTCATCGCCAGTCGTGAAACTGCTCGAGATGCAACCCAACTAAAACAATTAATCAGCACCGAAAAAGCAACCTGTATGCAAGCCACACCTTCCACATGGCAAATGCTGCTTGAGATTGGCTGGCAAGGAGGAAAAGACTTCAAAGTATTATGCGGTGGAGAAAACTTACCTTCATCCTTAGCGCTAGATCTCACTAACAAGAATGGCTCCGTCTGGAATCTCTATGGTCCAACCGAAGCAACAGTCTGGGCTACGATCTCTCAAGTCAAGGCTGAAGATAACAAAGTCACCATCGGCAGACCCCTAGCCAATAATCAATTATATGTGCTCGATAGCGAACTGCAAGCAGTAGCAATAGGCGTAGGAGGAGAATTACACATCGGTGGGGTACAAGTAGCGCGTGGCTATCTCAATCGTCCAGACTTAACGGCTGAAAAGTTTATCCCCGATCCTTTTCAAGATCCTTTCAGAGCCAATCCTCAAGCAAAGCTATACAAAACAGGCGATCGCGTCCGCTATCTAGCCAATGGTGCGATCGAATATTTAGGACGAATCGATTTTCAGATTAAACTACGAGGCTTTCGCATCGAGTTAGGTGAAATTGAATCGGTCTTAAGTCAGCATCCTGACGTTAATCAAGCCGTTGCGATTGTCGATCAGCGATTGGGTCGCGATCGCTTAGTTGCTTACATTATCAGCAACTCAATCGGCAACTCAAAGTTAGAAATATCAATTCCCGATCTACGTCACTATCTTAAAGAACGCTTACCTGAATATATGATTCCCTCAGCGTTTACCATCCTAGACAAATTTCCCCTCACTCAAAACGGAAAAATAGATCGCCGCTCTCTACCTGCACCGAGCGAATCTTCAAATCAGACAAGCATCACTAATACATCTGACAATCCCCAAGACGAATTAGAATTGCGGCTCACTCAAGTTTGGCAAAAACTACTAGGACTCAAATACATCAGTATCCACGATAACTTCTTCGAGATCGGCGGACATTCTATACTGGCAATCCGTCTATGCGCCCAAATTGAACAAGTAGTTGGACAAGCGATTCCTCTTATATCTATATTTCAAGCCCCAACGATCCTCGCTCTCGCCAATCTTCTCCGCGAAGGCTGGACACCCACTTGGAATCATTTAGTTCCACTTAAGCCAAATGGCACTAATTCACCTTTCTTCTGTGTTCATGAAGGCTTTGGTGAAGTATTTGTATATCGCCATCTAGCAAAGCATCTAGACGCAAATCAGCCTTTTTATGGATTACAGGCTCAAGGACTAGATGGGAAACACCCACCCCTTAACCGCATCGAACAAATGGCAACTAGCTATTTAAAAGAAATTAGAAGTTTACAACCTGAAGGACCTTATTATTTAGGTGGTTTCTGTGCAGGAGGTGTAGTTGCCTATGAAATTGCTCAGCAACTCTATAATCAAGGCGAAGAAGTCGCCTTACTTGCTCTAATGGATACTGGATTTGAGAATGGTGAACCAATTCCTGTAAAAGAATTTTGGTCGATGCGTTGGCATAATTTTCTAAAAGTTCCATTCTTAGAAAAGTTCAAACGTATCGCTCAAAAACCTAAACAATATCTCGAACAAATTGATAGTAGTCTCAGGCTGATCCAATGCCAGTTGCATTTAAAAACTAATCGTCCACTCCCATCCGACTTACGCAAGTTCTATTTGTACCGCAATAATATGCTGGCACATTTAGATGCGATCGCAAATTATCGCCCCCGTCCATATCCTTATCCAGTAACCTTAATCAATACAACCGTATTCGACAAAACTCGACTCAGTGACTACAAACAACAATGGTCAGAATTAGCATCAAAAAGTATTGACTACCATATTATCGAAGGACTTCACAACTTAGTATTTGAAGAACCCGAAGTCCAAAAAATTGCATTGCAGTTACAAGCTTGTTTAGCCAAATCCCTCAGTGGTGATCACAGTG
>Ga0209490_10000895_pt1 | contig 29441 bp, 32 predicted proteins | sample MAT06_FD_187209 | JGI IMG/M metagenome (GOLD analysis project Ga0209490, IMG submission 187209) | Freshwater microbial communities from Lake Fryxell liftoff mats and glacier meltwater in Antarctica - MAT-06 (SPAdes) (version 2) | ecosystem: Environmental > Aquatic > Freshwater > Ice > Liftoff... | reverse complement strand
TGACAACCTCAAACGCTGCGCCATCGGCTGCAAGCGTTAGCGTAGCAGTGCACAGTAGCATTACCAGCATGTAGCCTTGTGTCCCACAGCCCGCCGCTCGGCCAAGGAGTGCTACTGTGTCAAGCGACTTCGAAGCGCTAGCCCCTCGGGGGCCGATCAAATCCGCCAACCAGCAATGGGACGTGTTTCTCAGCTACCGGTCGGTGAATCGACCGTGGGTTCTGCGCCTGTATGACCAACTACGCCATCTGGGATACGACGTCTTTATGGACCAGTTCGTGCTCACGACTAGTGGCGGGCTGAACATGCAGTTGGAGCAGCATCTCGAGAAAAGTGCCGCTGCCGTGATGATCTGGTCTTCACGCAGCGAAGAGTCAGCGTGGTGCAACGATGAGTACACCGCATTGCGAACGCTCGAGAAGTCACGGCGCGACTTTCGCTATGTGGTCGTGCGTGTCGACGAGGTCGAACTTCCACTGATGGCGCAGGCCCAGTTGTGGGTCGACTTCAGTGGCCAGCCGGACGGTCCCACCGGCACTGGCCTGCTACGCCTGCTGCACGGGCTGCATCTAAAGCCTCTCTCCGACGAGGCCGTGCGTGTCGCGGCCTCCTACGATGAAGCGGTGGCACGCGCCTTGACGAAGGTCGGTGCTGCCAGGAACAACGGGGACGCGCAGGTACTGCTGGAGCTTGCCAAAAGCGAGGCTCCTGAGTGGACGACGACGGCGATGCTTCACTGCAAAATCGCCGAGTCCTTGATTGCGCTCAAACGGCCGGCCGATGCCGTGCCCTTGCTCGATGCGTTGATGGCGCGATTTCCACGCTCTATCCGCCCCCAGCAACTGAAAGGGCTTGCACTCGCCAGGCAAGGCCAATGGCGTGCCGCGCAGCAGGTGTTGGGGGAACTGCATGAACTCGGCGAGCGGGACCCGGAGACCCTGGGCATCCTCGCGCGGACGTGGCGAGATCGGTACGCCGAAAGCCAGGACAAGCTGCATCTTCGCAAGGCTCGCAACCTGTACGCCGAGGCCTTCGAACTGACCCCTTCTGACTTCTACACGGGGATCAATGCCGCTGCCAACAGCGTCTTGCTGGGCGACCTGAAGAACGCCGAAACGCTCGCCAGTGCGGTGGAAAAGTGACCTTGCCCCCGAAAAACGTACCCCTTGCTGAGTGTTTCAATGCAAGCAAGGAGAACGGAAATGACGAAGACAGTGCGGGCGCGCTACACGCTGGAGTTCAGGCAGGAAGCGGTGCGGCTGGTCGAGGGTGGGCAGAGCATCGCGGCGGCAGCCAGATCGTTGGGCGTGGTGGAGCAGACGCTGTTCAACTGGGTCAAAGCCAAGCGGCAGGGCAAGGTCCAAGGCGCTGACAGCAAGAGCAGGGTCGTGAGTGCCGAGCAGATGGAGATCAGCCGGCTGCGGGCAGAGCTGGCGCGCGTGAAGATGGAGCGCGACATCCTGGGAAAAGCGACGGCGTACTTCGCGAAAGCGCAGAGTTGAAGTACGCCTTCATCAATCGCCATCGCAAGGTGTGGCCGATCTCGGTGCAATGCCGCGTGCTGGAGGCCAGCGTGGCCGGGTATCACGAGCACTTCGTACGCCGTGCCAGCGCGGCCCAGCGGCGCCACCTGAGCGACGATGCGCTGCTGGTGCACATCAAGGTGATCCACGCCGAAACGCGCGGTGCCTACGGCTGGCCGCGGACGTGCAGGGAGCTGCTGGCGCGTGGCATCCGGGTAGGCAAGCAACGGGTCCAGAAGCTGATGCAACTGCACGGCATCCGCGCCAAGGGCAAGCGCCGCTTCAAGGTCACCACGGACAGCAACCATGACCTGCCGATTGCACCGAACTTGCTGGACAGGCAGTTCGCGGTAGCCGAGCCGGACAAGGTGTGGGCGGGCGACATCACCTACATCCACACCGGCGAAGGCTGGCTGTTCCTGGCGGTGGTGATCGACCTGTTCAGCCGCCAGGTGGTGGGCTGGAGCCTGCGTGAGGACATGACGCGCGACATCGTCATCGACGCCTTGCGGATGGCCTGGTTCAAGCGCCATCCGAGCAAGACAGGCGGGCTGATGTTCCACAGCGACCGGGGCAGCCAGTACGCGAGCAACGACTTCCGCGACGTGCTCAAGGAGTACGGCATCACGGCCTCGATGAGCCGGCGCGGGGACTGCTGGGACAACGCCTGCAGCGAGACGCTGTTCGGGTCGTTGAAGGTCGAGCGACTGTATGGGCAGAACTTCGAAACCAAGCGTGAGGCCAAGGACGAAGTTATCGACTGGCTGCTCTGGTACAACCGAGCCCGGCTGCACTCGACGCTGGCCTACGTCAGTCCGATGAAGTTCGAGAAAGACTGGCTTGCCAATCAATCAAGGCAAGTCAATTCGTGACTCGGTTATGGGGTACGGATTCCAGGGGCAAGGTCAGACTTCATCAGGTTCTGCGCCGTAGAGCTCACCATCTTCCTTCGTTCCGGGCTTGAAGCCGAGCTTCAACAATAACCCCATAGATCTGAAGTTGGCAGCCTTCAGGACCGCGACGAATGTATGGACCGAGAAAGAGTCCCGCAAGTCTTCGAGCATGCGCAGAACCGCCGAGCTGCCGATACCTTGCCTCCAGTACATGCTCGCAAACTCATAAGCAATGTAGGCTGCGCCATTTTCATAAACAGTCGCTTGAACATAGCCGCAGAGTTCTCCACTCGGCAAACGAACGACCCAGTTCAGCCACTGCTCGCGGCCGTCTGGGGAGACTCGCGCTTCTCTGCGGCGCAAGCCGTTTGCAAGCTTCTCCAACGAAGGCGGTGGAACGCCTTCGTACTCATAGATGGCTGGGTCACAAAGGACCGGGTACATCTCGGCGGCATGTGCCTCGACCTGCGGTTCCAAAATACATCGCGGCGAACGGAGTGTTTTCATGCGGCAGGGTTTCCGGGCCAAGCAGGTGCGAACAGCCGTTCGCGGGGCTCCGGCTTCCAAAATGTACCGCCTACCGACAGACCGGCCCGGGTGATGGCCCGGCCGCGGCCTGTGACCATGAGCTTGACGGGGCTGAACTTGGTCGAGTGGATCGCGCGGACCGCTATCTGGCGGCACCATCGTAGATTTGGCCCGCAGGTATCGCCCCACAAGCCACGTTCATGGCCTTGAGTTGGACGCCACCAAGCAGCCACTCGGCCAGATCGCGTGAGCGACCTTGGTCGCATCCAGCGCTGCCGTAAGCGAAAGCAACCACTTGAGCAGAGCCCGATTCGCGGCCAGGGTCCCGCAACTAAGTCCATCTGCTCGGAGAACTAGAAACAGGCGCGCGCAAGTTAACGGCGAATCAGCGCGTCCTCAGCGCCTGCGCCAGTGCATCGAATACAACGCGCAGGCGCGGCGTGCCGCGCAATTCGCGGTGCACGGCGAGCCAAGTCGGCAGCGGCGGGATCACGACCTCCTTCAAAACACGCACGATGTCCGGCGTGTGCGACGCGATAGCCTGCAGGCCCACTCCAATACCCAGGCCCGCACAAACTGCGCCCCAGGTGACTACAGAACTGTCGCAACGGAAACCGAAGAACTCTCGCGATACGGCATTGCCTGAAGCAGCGAAGCCTCGCAGCATCGCGTCCGATCGGTCGAGACCGATCCATTCGTGCGCGGTTAAGGTGGCCTGGGTGGGCGCGCCGAGCCGGTCGATGTAGTCCTTGTGTGCGTATAAGCCGAGTGGCATGTCCGCCATGCGGCGGACGATCAGCGACGCTTGCGTCGGCCGAAGCATGCGGATCGCGATGTCGGCGTGTCGCTGCAACAGGTCTTCTATGGCATCGCTCGGCACGAGTTCGATCTGGATCTGTGGCTGCTTCGCGCGCAGTTCGCGCAGGATCGGGAGTAACACGAAATTGCTCACCGCCTCGCTGGCGGTAATGCGTACGGTGCCTGCCAGTGTGCGCTCGTGATGTTCGGCCACCAGCGTGAGCAGCGCCGCCTGCTCGCCCATACGCTGGGCCGGCACTTGCAGTGCCCGGCCGGCAGGTGTGGGCACGAGACCGCGTGCCGTGCGCTCAAAGAGCGCCTGGCCGACCGCGGCTTCCAGTTCGGCCAACCGCCTGCTCAATGTCGGCTGGCTGATGCCCAGGCGCGCAGACGCCCGACCCATCGAGCCTGAATTGCAAAGGGCCAAGAACAGCTGCACCAAGCGCCAATCAAGGACTTCTGGCGGTGTCGTGTCGGTGATCGAGGTATTCACAAGTGAATGATAGCTTTTCATAATTGGTGGTGCTCGACATCGAACAAAAGCGCAAAGATGGCGCATCGCTCCACCCGGCTTCCGCATCCACCGTATCCATGAGTTCCCCCCTTCACCTAATCGTCGGCGACGGTGTCGTCGGCCTGGCCGTTGCCGACGAGTTGGCTCGACTCGATCTGCCTTACGCATTGGCCAGCCGCACCGCTCCGGCGGCAGCCACCCATGCAGCGAGGCACCGCCGCGTCGATGCGCTGGATCTCGATGCCCTGTTGGCAGCCAGTGCAGACGCCTCGCATGTCTATGTCACCCTCGGACTGCCTTACGACACGCGTGTGTGGCAGCGCGACTGGCCAGTCGCCATCGAAAACTTTGTCGCAGCCGCGCGGGCGAACCGTTTCAAGCTCGTCTTCTTCGACAACGTATATCCGTATGGCCCGTCGCCGCTGCTCGTGCCGATGTCCGAGGACCACCCGCAGCAGCCGCCGTCGCGCAAGGGCAAGCTACGCAAGGCCCTCGACGACCGGCTTTGGCGCGCTGTGCGTGAAGACGGCCTACGCCTGGTGATAGCGCGCTCGGCCGACTTCTACGGCCCGGGCGTGCGCAATTCGATGCTGTATGCCGCCGCGATCGAGCGCCAGCTCCGGGGCAAGGCCGCGCAGTGGATCGGCAGCCCTGACAAGCGCCACAGCTATACCTACACACCTGACGCAGGGCGCGGCCTGGTCATGCTGGCGCTTGACGACGGCGCCACCGGCCATGCCTGGCACCTGCCCACGGCGGGCCCGCCGCCCACAACGCGCGCGTTGCTGGAGCAGTCCGCCGCAATACTTGGTGCACCACACAAAGTTCAGGTCATGCCGATGCCGCTTGTGCGTGTTCTGAAATGGTTCGTTCCGATACTGCGCGAGGTAGACGAAATGCTTTATCAGAATGATGGCGACTACGTTTTCTCGAGCGCCGCGTTCATGCGTCGGTATCCGGATTTCCGTGTGACCACCTATGCGGAGGGGATCGAAGCAATGGTGAGATCGCTGCGCGCGTGACCGACGTGCGCGGCGTACGAACGGATGCCCAGGGCTGCGGCGACCGGCTGCGCCAAAACTTCGCAGAGTCGATGTTCGCCGCCCACCCGAGGTACCGCACGCTGCGGATGCGCAGCGAACTCAGGCCGCCGCCAGGGCTGCGCGAACGCAAACGCGGGCCCTGTTTGGACGGATGTCCGGGAGGGCCTCGAGTCGACTGCATTCAGGCGCTGCCGCTCGTTGCACCCTAAGCAGGGCTTTGCCCAAAGGTGCCATAGACAGGGGCAATGGCGGCGGCTGCAATGGGCGGTTAGCTGACGCGCAACCCGGTGGGCGGTCGCAGCCCCTTCGGCTGGGCCCCTGAGAGGCGCAAAAAGGCAGGAATCGCAACGGAGGTCTAAGTTCGGGGCCCCCTGCGGGTGAAGCCGCAGAACCACGGCGCGTTTGGCTGTCTCAGAAATTCCCGGGGGCCGCTGGTGCCCTTCATCAACATCATTCGGATAAAAAGCAGATGACGGCTTCTATGAATTCCAACGCCACCCTCGGCAAACTCGCTCACCACCGAACCCGAGCTGTGCGGTTTGGTGTGTCGATATCAATCACGCTGGCGCTTCTGTCGGGCTGCAACTGGGGCAATGACGACAACACGCCCGAACCGCCCCCACCAGCCCCACCCGCTCAGTTCGCACTCGGTGTCTCGGTCAGTGGCAGCGGTAGCGTCGGCTCGCAGCCGGCCGGCATCAGTTGCGGTGCGAGCTGCAGCGCAAGCTACGCTGCCAACACCGCCGTCACGCTGACCGCAACCCCTGCTGCGGGCCAGGTGTTCACGGCCTGGGGCGGTGACTGCACGGGCGCCGGGTCCACTTGCTCGGTGACAATGAGCGCTGCGCGCACCGTGACGGCCGCCTTCAACGCGCCGCCAGCTACCAGCTTCGGGCTCGCGGTCACCGTCACGGGCAGCGGCGTGCTGCGTTCGCAGCCGGCAGGCATCGACTGCGGCAGCACTTGCAGCGCCAACTTCGCATCCGGCAGCTCGGTGACGCTCACACCGACACCGGCTGCCGGCCAAAGCTTCTCGGCCTGGGGCGGTGCCTGCACCGGCGCGGGCACGACCTGCACGCTGTCGATGAGCCAGGAGCGTACGGCGACTGCTGTGTTCGTGGCGACAGCGCCGATTCGCTTCGACCTGGCGGTGGCCATCACCGGCAGCGGTGCGGTGCGCTCCACGCCCGCGGGCATCGACTGCGGCACCACCTGCAGCGCCAGCTTCGCCGACGGCGCGAGCGTCACGCTCACCGCCACGCCGGGCGCGGGCCAGGTGTTCAGTGCCTGGTCGGGCGCCTGCAGTGGTTCGGCAGCCACTTGCACTCTGAGCATGACGCAGATGCGCAATGCCGCAGCGGCCTTTACCGCCGCGCCCGCAGCGCCAGCCTGGCAGACGGCACAGTTGATGGAGTCCAGCAACGACTTCAACGTCGCCGGCATCCGCACGGCCCCCGGCGAGGACGCGTTGTCGGCGATTGCCAGCAACGGCAACGTGATCGTGATGTGGGAGCAGTCCGACGGCATACCCAACGGCAGCACGCGCAAGGTCTTCTCGCGGCGCTACGTGGCCGGGGTGGGCTGGGACGCGGCCGTGACCGTGCCCGGTTTGACGACCTCGAGCACATCGGTTGCCCAGGTACAGGGCAAGCTGCTGATGGATGCGGCCGGCACGGTGACCTGGATTCGCCCGAACATCGAAACACGTCGCTTCACAGCTGCCACGGGCTGGGGCAGCGCGTTCTTGCCGCCCACCGTCAGCGGCGGCAGCTTGTCTTCTGCCGTGATGGACTACAGCGGCAACATCAGCGTGCTGATTTCAGGTTCCAACGTTTCCTACAACAGCTTGGCCGTCGGTGGCGGTTGGGGCAGCTGGGCCCGCATCGACACCAGCGGCAACCTCGTCGCCAACCGCGCCGAAATTGCGCTCAGCGCCAATGGCAGCGCCATGGCGGTGTGGCGCGAGAGCAATCCGGGCGACAGCAACTACAGCCTCAAAGCCGCGCGCTTCACCGGAGCCACGGGCTGGCAGGCGCCGCAGTCGATCGAGACCGGCTTCGACAACGTGGTCGCCGACTCGCCGCCGCGCTTGGCGATGGATGCCAGCGGCAACGCCATCGCCGTCTGGCACCAGGGCAACTCGCTCTACTTCAACGTCTTCAGCGCGGCCTCCGGCGCCTGGGCACCGGCCACGCAAGTCGATGCCGGACTGGTGGATTCAAGCTTCTCAGCGCGCATCAATCTGGCGATGGCACCCGACGGCCGCGCCGTCGCCGCCTGGAACAGCGGCCTCTTTGCGATGAAGGCCATGCGCTACACACCGGGCAGCGGTTTCTCGGTGCCGGTCAGCGTGGCGCCTTACAGCATTGAGCGCACGCTGGGCATCGATGACAGCGGCAATGCCGGCGTTGTGTACTCGTCACCCATCCAGTGGCCGAACCCGCCCTCGGCGACACAGAACGTGTACAGCCGCCGCTGGGCCTGGGGCGAGGCGTGGAGCGACGCCGCTTTGATGGAAACCGGCGCAGGCGGCCTCAAGGACAACATCGCCGTCGCCTTCAACCGCGCGGGTGCGGGTGTGGCAGCATGGGCGCAGAACGATGTCGTTGGCACCGATGTGCGCAACAGCTTGTGGGCCAATCTGCTGAGGTAGGCTGTGCCCATCGACGCAGCGCCCGGCCAGCATTTCACGCGTTGCGCTCTGCGGATGGCCGTTGTGCAGGGCCTGCAACAAGACCGCCTTGCCGCGCGTGAGCTGCACAACGCGGCCGGCCCAGCAGCAGCTGACGTCGCGCACGCCCGCCTGCGACACCTGCGGCGGCGCGTGCATGGTTGGCTACCGGCGCCGCCCAGACCGCCTGGGTGCGTGCCTGTGCCTGCTCGGGCTTGGAGCACCCTGCGGGCGCTCGACGCTAACCTGCAAAGATTCGTCAGGGTGTCTCAGGCGCCGCGCGCTGGGAGCGTGCCGACCTTCTCTTTGGTTGCCGCGTCCGCGGCGGCGATGACCAACAAGGACACCATCAACGAGACGCTGTATTCCATGCCGCCAGTGCCGTGCTCGCCGACGAACCAGCCGCGCCGCCAGTGAATGATGACGATGCCAATCGCGGCAATGATGAGCAGGCCCAGCGCCATCCGTCGCGTACGCCACCCCAATGCCATCAAGGTGCCTGCAATCAACTCAACCAACGTGAGCACGTGCATCGCTGTGGCCAGGCTGACGAAGGGAAATCGAGGCACGGGGTTCAACTGAGTTGGGGTTGCGAGCTGCGAGCTGCGAGCGAAGAGTTGCAAGCTTTCCAGCCAGGCTTCGGACGAAAAACGCGTAGCGACGGCCCTTGCAGTCCATGCAGTCCATGCAGTCAGCGAAAGGAGGACAGCTAGCCAGTCAGCGCCTGCGAGTGAACAGCACCTTGGGGCAGAAACGCGGACTATCCATCGGGGCGACGGTCGGCCGTGACGCATCGAGAACTTCGGACCGCATGGCAAACCCGTAGGGTGTTCGACATGCTTGCCGACGCGCTGGGGGGAAGCGCCAGCGGCCGCAAGTTCCATCGGGCGCGGATGATCGTGGACGATCGCGGCCAGTCCGCGCGACGGCTGTCCAAGACCGTCTGAGCCTGGCTCCCACCGGACGAGCCCGCTCGTGGCGCAGCCAACCTGCATCTGCCCGAAGGTGCCATCGACAGGCGCAGCGGCAGCGGCTCCAATCGCCCGTGAGCTGCCAACCATGCCGAGCCAACCTTCACTTTCGAGGTCTTACTGATGTGTCCACTCATTGGCCGTGCGATATGCGCGTTGGCGATGCTTGCTCCCTTTCACTCTCAATCGGCGGTCACCGCCACGGCGCAGATCGACGGCTTTGCGGTCGAGTTCACGGCCCTGCAGCCCGGTGACGGCAGCTTGCTAGCGCTGACCCTGGTGGGGGGCCGGAGCCAACTGCTGGGCACGGCATTCAATAGCGGCGGCCCCATCGCCGGGGCCTCGCTCTGGAGTGCAGGTCCGTTTGGAGACCTCGATGCGCGCTTTGATGCAGCCAGCGTTCGCGGCGCCGCGTCGATTCGCGGCGGCGCCGGCGGCCCGCCTTGGGCCGGCGCAATGCTGTACGCCGAAGGCTCGCTGGACGACGCCACCAGCGCCTACCGCTACTTCACTGCCAGCGTCAGCTCCAACGGCGATTTCTATCAGGGCTACAGCCTGCTGCTCAGCGCTCACACGGCGGTGACGATCACCGCCCATGGCTCACTGGCGCTGGCCAAGACGGTGGCCCCCGACTTCACCGGCATCAGCGGCGAAGCCGGCGCTGCACGCGCCAGGCTGTACCTCGAAAACGCCGGCGTCGGCAATGGCTCAACAGCCGCGCTGAACTTGGACTTGTTCGATGAGGCACAGTCCCTGAGCCGCAGCTTCAGCGTCAGCGCCACGGCCGTGAACGCGGGCAATGCACCGCTCTTGCTGCGCTTCCTGGCACAGGTGTCTGTCGACGGAACGAGCACCGCCAGCGTGGTGCCCGAACCATCTAGCTGGGGCCTGCTGCTGACTGGCCTGTTTGTCGTGGCGTGGTGCGCGCGCGGGCGCCGGTTTGCCGCTCTGGCCACTCGGCCGCTGTGATGGGCTCACACCGGGCCAGGCCGCGCACCAGGCTGGCCTGGTCGCGGTAACGGTAACGGCAACTTATTCTTCGATCCAGAATGAAAACTCCCCCACGAATCCTCGCATTCTTAACCTGCGGTCTTGGTCTCGCGCTTGTACTTCTGGCGATGGCGGGCTGCTCGGTCAAACCGCTTCGCTTGCAAGTTCCCGAAGACCTTGCGCAGACCAGCACTGCCCTGTCGGTCACTGGCCGTAACGGCTGGCGACCGGACCGCCAGAGCTTGCGCTTTGGCGACTTTTCGACCGGGCCCCGCCAGAACCAGCAGCAAGTCCGCGCTGCCCGCTGCGAACCGGGCTGCACGGGCATCGAGATCGGCGTCTATGCCTGGAGAGTCGAAGAGGGCTTCCGCACCGCGAAACAGAAACTCAGCTTTACCCAACGAGGGCCAGCACAAGCCGAGGCGATGGTGCTTGCGCTGTACGAGCTCAACGTGCAGGAGAGTCGTCTGCTGCTGCGCGTGATGGCGGTCGAAGTGCAAACCATCACGCGACAGACGCGGCGGGCAGCCTTCGCCGGTACCGTGCAACCCAAACAGCCAGACGAGCAGGGTTGGCGTTTTGCCATCTGGTTCCCCGATCAGTTGCAGACCGGCGTACCGGACATCGGATTCATCCAGAGCGACGCAGGGCAGCGCATCACCATCCGTCACCTCTCGGGCTGGGAGGGCCAGCCGCGCGGCAACAAGATCGCCCTGAAGATGGGTCTGCCGATGGGCTTTGCGTTTGAGCTGGATGGGGTGACGGTGGGTGCTGTCTCCACCTTCGGCGACGGCGAGGTGTGGCTGCGCAATGATCTGGCGCCTTCGGTACGGCTGGCGCTGGCCAGCCTTTGCAGTGCCGTTCTGGCACGGGCCACTTGACTGCGCGGCCTGCCCTGATGACCCCGTTGCCAAGGCCCGGTCGAAAAAGGGTCGTTGCTCGTTTGCGGGGATCAGACCCGCGCGATGCCGGCCGGATGGCTTGACTCGCGCGCCACCGCGCCGACATGTGCCGTTCGCACTAGCCGGCGGCAACGCTCAGCTCCGGAAACTCTGCCATTCAAACCTATGGCTTGGCGCGCGGTGGGCACAAGCGGGCCCTGCACCCTATCGCGCGGCGTGAACAGTGGCGGGCGCGCATGGTCAGAGAAAAGCATGGTCGCGCGCGACGATCAGCAAGTGCGTGCGGTTGCGCGCACCCAGCTTTTGCAGCAAAGCCGTGATGTGCAGCTTGACGGTCCGCTCGGCAATGCCCAATGCAGAAGCAATGCGTTTGTTGGGCTGCCCCTGCGCCACCAGTGCCAATACCTGGCGTTGCCGCGCCGTGGGCATGGGCCTATCCTGTGCGGGCAGGCTGGGCGAGCGCTGGCCGAACACAGACTCGCCGCGGGCGATCGACTTCAAGGCAGCCAGCAATTCGTCGACCGAGCGCGACTTGCCCAGATACCCGCTGGCGCCCGCGCTTCTGGCGCGAGCGGCCAGTGCAGGGTCTTCGTCGCTGGAGATCAGCGCGCGTGCCATCAGCGGAAAGTGGGCGCCGAAGCGGCGTATCCCTTCGATGCCATCGGCGCCAACGAGCCGTTGGTCGATCAGTACCATGTTGTGACCTCCGCGGGTCGCGCGGCTCAAACCGTCGTCGACCGTCGGTGCGGTATCGACTTGTATGCCAGCGCCAATGTGCATCAACGCGTGCGTAAAACACACGGCGAATAATGGATGATCGTCGATCAGTAATAGCTTCATGGCGACTTCTTGGAAGAAGCGGACGGCATATGGGTTCCCTGGCTGCAAGCCTTGTAGATGGTCGCCAGCAACTGTCTGCGCGCCTGCCCCATTGACTTGGACGCCGCTTCGCAGCAGTTGCCTTCAGGCTCAAATTTCAAATCAGGTCGCCGAACCTGTTGGATCGGCTTGGTTCCCTGATTGAAGCCCGATAGCCGGCCAGCGTCTACTGCCAGATCTGATAGGGTCTGCCAGCCAAAACGGCGGAGGTTCTAGAAAGGCAGGGGCTGTATCAGCCCTTGCAGAGTGGCCTTGGCCACCGCTTGCTGGCGGTTCACAACCTCGAGCTTGCGCACGGTGTTGTTCAGGTGGAAATTGATCGTGCTTTCCGACAACCCCAGCAACTGCGCGATTTCGCTGGACGTCTTGCCGTCGGCGGCCCAGCGCAGGCACTCGATTTCGCGCGCGCTCAGGGCGGGGCCGTTGACATCACTGCACAGCAGACCACTCAAGCGGCGCACAGCCTCGTGCACGTGACTGGCAAGCAGATGCACGTACGGAATTGCACGCCCGCATACAGCGCGCGCCTCCTCGGGGGGCGCATCGAGGGCGAAACTCAGAATGCCGAGTTCGCCTCTGGGGCTATGCACTGGCATGGTCACACCGTCACGCAGGCCGAATGTCGCGGCCTCTCGCATCACCCGCTCGGCGTGGCTTCCCGCCTCCAGTGAAAGATCACTCCAGCGTAGGGGGATGATGTGGTTCGTGCAGTGCGCCATCACCGGGTCGGCCTCGAAATGAGCTGCTTCAAAGTAGCGCTTGACCCAGCCTGGGGGGTAGCCGTCGAGCATGATGACCCGCGCTTCTGCAAAGTGCGTCGGTACGCGCAACGCATAAACGAAAGTGTGAAAGCCAAGTCGGGCACATTCTGTGCGGCACAACCCTTCGAGGTCGTCCAGCGTCGTGCTCACGGCGATATGTTGTGTCAAGGCGTCCAGGTGCTGCAGGTTCATCGACGTGCCCATTAGATGCAGAAAAATTGCCGGTGAAGTGAATGGTCGCGGGGCCTTGCAATTGCGTATTGCATTTGCGCCCTGAATTGAGCATCCATGCGCGCCACGCACCCGAGCAGACCTATGGATTCGTAGAGGCGAATGACTTTGGGCGTCGCGGCAGCGCGCTTGAAAAGTTCTCCGATGTACATAGTATTCCTCAACAAGGCTCGGGCGAAGACAGGGAACTCACCCTCGCATCACCGACCCGAGAGAGTTGATTTTGGTGCGCTCCTAGCGGGCCATCTTTCCCGTCGGGCTGGAACCAGTTCCCCAGCCCTTCTCGAGCGCAACCCGAAGCGCCTCCATCGCGTCCGCACCAATCCCGTCGGAAATCTCCGCTTCGATCATGCGCAGTTCACCGCGTGCTTCGAGAGCAAGCTGCATGCCTCGTTCGACCATCACGACCAGCTTTTGATTTCTCCGCGCTGGATCGTCCTCGAGCCGCAAGAAACCCAGTTCCTGCAACTCCCTCAGAGTCTTGGAGATGGCCTGCCGCGACACCCGCATGCGCTGTGCGATCCGGGCCGCATGCGTCGCACCACAGTCCAGATGGCCGAACAGAATCAAATGCGGCTCGGTGATCGTTTCGTATCCGCGCGCCCGCAAGCGGTCGGTCAGGGTCCGCAGAACGCATTGAGAAGCAGCCTCAAGGAGAACCGTCAAAGGTTCGGGCCATCCTTGCCTCTTACCCATCGTCGTCAACTTGGTTGACATCAACGCTGCCTCTCGAATATAGTCAACTGAGTTTACAAGAAAGGTGTCCGCAATGGTTGGACTTGCCCTTGTGCTGCGCCTCAATGCAGCGAGCTGTCTCGGCTTCGGCGCCCTGTTCATGGCCATCCCCAGCGAAGTCTCGTCCACGCTCGGCCACGTCTCACCCGCGGTGCTTTTTGGAATCGGCGGAGCCTTGCTCGTCAACGGTGCGCATTTGCTCTTCGCCTCGACACGGACGCGCCCGCTGCCAGCCGAGATCCTGTGGTTCTCGATGGGCGACATGGCCTGGTGGCTGGCCACGCTGACCCTGATCGCCACCGGGGTCTGGATCACCACGCCACTGGGAATTTGGCTTGCCTTCCTTGTTGCGCTGTGCGTCGCGGCACTGGGCCTGGGCCAGCTTCTTTACCTAGGTCGCGATGGCTCCGGATTGCGCGGACGAGCGCACTTAAGACGTATAGGGCATTCATGGTTGGCGCTGCCGCTCTGGGTGAAGGTCTGGCTCTTTGCGCTCAACGCAGTCTTCCTGCTGTCGCCGGCTTTTCTCCCATGGGAGGCCGCACGCTTTGTGCTGATTGCCTACGTCGCAAGCGGCCCGCTCCTGGGCGCATTTGCCCTGTTCGAGGGGGGCCTGACCCGCGCCATGGGGCTTGCCCACCTCGTTACATGGGTACCCATGCTCGTTTGGCTGACGATCTGGATTGGTAGCTCAGGGGCGCATGGTCTCTCGTTCGGATATGCGGTGCTGCTCGCCACCATGACCACAGTCTGCCTCGCCTTCGACGTCCACGACCTGTGGCGATGGATACGCGGCGAGCGGGAAATTCTCTCTGCCTCCACGACGGCCACGCCGCGCGTTGGCATCAAAGGCACAACCCCGTGCGTCGAATCACGCCATGGCCCCCAAAATCCTGGTGGCGATACAGCGGCTCAGTCGCGGACCGGATCAGCCAGCATGCCCAGCAGTGGCGCATAGCCGACGTCGTGCAGCGCTTGCCCGCGCTGCGCGAAGACGGCCGGCGAGCCTTTCACGCCATGGCCTTCGAGCAGTCGGTTCATGAAGTTGAACAGGCACACGGTGAGGATGGCGTCATGCAGATCGCGCTCGGTCCAACCCTCTGCAAAGATGGCATCGACGTGCTTCTGCGTGGCCTTCGTCGGCGTCAGGGTCAACACGCGGGCATACGCCAGGATCGGCATCAGTTTCGAGCTGACGGGCGCGCTTTCGAGGTCGGCGAGCAGCGCCGGAATCAGCGACTCCGGCGTGCCGAAAGCCTTGGCAGTCTCGCTGTGCACGCCGTAGCAATACTGGCAGGCGTTCAGCCCGGACACATAGGCGGCGATCAGTTCCTTGTCGGCAGCCGTCAGTTGCGAATCGGTTCGTAGCGCCGCGCTGTGGAATTCAACCAGCGCACGCCCGGTGGCCGGATTGAGCCTCAGGATGTGGCCTACGCCGGCATCGTCAGGCAGAGAAGTCAGAAAGGGCATGCTGGGCTCCAGGTTTGCACGTCAACGGCCGACCGCCGCGCCACTAGCCGAATGCACTGGCGACGCAGACGAACAGCCCCAACAACGTCAACAGGCTAAGGCCGAACGCGATGGATCGCCCCATTTTGATGTTGGCGTAATAGAAGCCCATGTGCGCCAGGCGGCAGGCCAGCCACGCAACGGACAGGGCGTTGACCCATGGCGGCGAAGCTGACAAGAGCATCGCAGACAGTGACAGCAGCGCAAACGCCGCGATGCTCTCGTTGGTGTTCGCGTGCACCCGCGCGGCCCTGAAGATGAACTTGCCACTGTCCGCGGGAATCGGGTAGCCGGCCTTGTGGCGTTGGCGAATCGCCGAGAGATCGGCCACAACGAGCTGTATCACCAGGAGCAAGCCGGCCGAGGCCATGACAACGATGGTGTGCTGGTAATCGGCAGTAGCAGGGATCAGCATCGGGATCGACTCCTGGATCAAAAGTGAAAAGTCTGCGCCTGGCCCAACCCGCGAATCGGGCTGAACCAGGCGTCGGGCTGGACTGCCCCTGGGTCTTCACCATTTCGGTGGTCCGCGCACAGAGCGCTGCGAGACGCGCATCCGGGATCGGCTGTCCGGCGCGAATGGTCTTCAGGACGTCGACAGGCACGCCCGATTTCTTGTCAGCGATCATGCTCAGATGCTCGAAGCCAGCGCGTGGACCTGTTGCAGCCATGCGCCACGCTCGGCCGCGGTAGAACTGATGACCGGGCCGAACATGCGGGTTTCAGTTGGGCGAACGCCACAAAACTCCAACGTGGTTCTTCGCATTTGGTGGATAGCGGGCATCCGGTACACCCAGCGGTAATACCACGGCGGCGTATCCATGGGGACCAGCAAGTGCGCGCTGCGGCCGGTGAGCAGGGGTACCGGGAGAGAAGAGCCCTTGTTGAACTTGTAGGCCCAGCCAGCCGTCATGGTGCGGTCCAGGAAACCTTTCAGCAATGCCGGCGTTGTCCCCCACCACACCGGAAACACCCAGGCCATGTGCTGCGCCCACGCAATGCTTTCTTGCGCCGCCAACAGGTCCGGCTCCAAAGGCTGGTGGTGGGGGTTGCTGCCATGCAGGATGGGGTCAAAGATCAGCTCGGACAGGCGCAGCACGCGCACCGTGTGGCCTGCAGTTTTCGCACCCTGCGCATAGGCTTCTGCCAAGGCTGCGCTGTAGCTGGTGTTGGAAGGATGGCCCAGGATGACGAGTATGTTCTTGGGCCGGGTGGATGCTTGCATCGGGATGCCTCTGTAGTGGACAAGCCAACACGGTAAGTCTGTCCTCAGGGGCAGAGTCAAGCGCGTTCCGCGCAGGCGCGTATTTCTTTGTTGACTTCTCGCAACCGCGCGCCAAGGGCCTTCAGGCGCAATATCTCGCGGGCGATCTCGCCGCGCCGCAGGTCCACCTGTTCTGCCATGGCGGCCCAGTCGGGCTCGGCGCGCTGGCCGCCCACGGAAGGCACTACATCGGCCAATTTGAAGCCCATCGCCTGGGCTTGCTTGATCAAGCGCACTTGCGTTACGTGCCTGTCGCTGTAGACCCGGTATGCGCCCATGCGTGCCACGCGCCCGAGCAGGCCCATGGATTCGTATAGGCGAATGGCCTTGGGCGTCGCGGCAGCGCGCTTGGAAAGTTCTCCGATGTACATGGCATTCCTCAACAAGGTTCGGGCGAAGATAGGGAACTCGCTGCGTCAGTAAACGTTGTGGGCGAGTTTTGGCTCTGCAAGCCAGTCGAACAGGTGGTGCAGAGAGAGTTCCGCGATCATGAAGGTCCAATGGCCGAACGCTTCTCTCGGTGTAACTCTGACTCCATTGTTCAGACCCTCGATAACGTCGCTGGAGAACTGCCCAGTAACGTTGGCACGTCACGGAGTGGTTCTCGCGCAGACATATCGCTTCATCTTTGCACAGGACTCGCGCGATGGACGTCTGAAAGAAGTTCTGCGTGACTCGGCAGGCGCTTCCCGCCCGTTTTCGATCCTCTACCCCGCCAACCGGCACATGCCTCACAGGGTGCGGGCACTCATCAAGTTCTTAGTCGAGGAGTTCGGGCGCTGAAGTGATCAGAAGATTCGTGGCCCTCACATGCCTATTGAGGCCACCACGATGCCGAAGGCCATCACCGCTGTCATCACACCCAGCAGCGCCGACACCGCCAGCACCGCCGCGGCATTACCGCCGGCACGAGCGCGAAGGTAGGCCTCGAGCACCAGAAGCGGCAGGACAACGTAGACAGCCCAGGCCAGCACGGTAAGGAACGGCCCCGAGAAACTCTTCGGGTCGAAGCCGACCGGCGCGCCATGCAGCCCGATCCACGCCATCAGCCCGACACGAAAGAACCACACACCGCTGGCTGCAACGAATACCCGAAGCGCCCAGCGCCGGTGTTGCTCGAAGCTGCGTGCACGGGCCGCGCGCCAGGCCAGACCCGCGCAGCCGAGAATGATCAGCGCATTGGCGCTTATCGCGAGGTGCTGCGACAGGTCGCCCGCGGCGCCGCCCCGCAGCCACACCAGGCCGAGCCCACCGATGGCCAACACGCTGGCGGCACTCAGGTAGACGCGGCCTGTCCAACGGTGCACCGCAGGCCGTGCTCGGCGCAGCGCCGGCACCAACTGCATCGCTCCAGCCAGCAACAACACAACCGCCAAACTTAGGTGCAGAGCCAACACGCCGTTGGCAAACGGTTCGGTCGCGTCCCAACCCCGAGGCAACACCACGTTCCAGCGTTCGGGTGCCCCGGCAAGCGCTGCGCCGCCGTAGAACACCGCGACGTACAACGCAAACACCATCTGCCCAGTCAGCGCCAGCACGAGCCAGCCGGCCGCGGCCGCGCGCAGCAGACGAGAGTCACCGGCGTTGCGCTCGGGCACGTTGATAAAAGTTAGTGGGACGGACGCCTGAAACATCGTGAACTCTTCGTGGCAGAGACACCGCAACGGTAAGCGACACATAAGTTGCCATCGTGTGTCATGCGACAGACTGCACCGTTGCAGCGACCGCCTGCGGTATAGGCCGACGTCCGGTGCTGGCGGCTAGCTGCAGTGCGGCAGTTGCCGGCTGCGTCATGGCCGCTCTATCGAGACTGAAAGGCACTCCGGTTCGTCTGCGGCCTACAGCAGCGCGATTCGCAGCAAGCTGCTGAAGCGGGTTTTGAGATCGATATGGTGCACCTCCCGAACTGCGGCGACCACCTGAATATCATCGCGGCGATCATGGAACAGCCGGTCATCGAGAAGATCCTCACGCACCTGGGTCTGCAGGCCCGAGCGCCGCCGAGCGCGCCCACCCGCCGCTCGCAACTGCAAGCGGCCTGAGCGCTTCCAACCAAGACGTTTCAGGCGGCCAGGTGCACCGGGCTGCGGGGACCGGCTACGCCAGGGCTTCGCAAAGCCGAGGTTTGGCGCCACATCGTCCGCAAAAACCCGAAGACGGTCGCTACGGATGAAGCTCGTTTGGGCTGCGATCGACCCTCAACAGGTCGCTGCCGAATCAAGGACCGCATCAGTGGGTATTCAAGAACATCGCCTGGGGGCCTCTGGGACAAGAAAGTGCGTTTGAATTGCCGGTTCTTCCGTACTACTCGCGGGCGGTTTGTGGTCGTTCTGAGCGGTTGACCAGCTACCCACCGCGCCGGCCGGGAGTTCGTCGTGAGCGACGCCCGCCCGTCGCCGTGGACAACTCTGCGCCGCCTGCAGCGGTAGACGTGGCACTCTCAAACTTGCTGTGACAAAAGCGAAGCTGTTCTGGAACCGGCGTGTCTCGGTTCTCATAGGACAGAACGGGCTGAACAAGCCTACTGGCCCAGCCTGGCACCCACAAAGTCTCCGGACGAAGCGACTTTCCTATCCTCCGCCATGTCTTCGGCGCCGATACGGTGCTGTACGTCGTTGTCAAATGCTGCGGCTCGGTCGCAAGGTCGTAGCCAGCGAGAGCCTCGTTATCTTGTAGGCCAAGCTGGTGGACTTGCGATCCGGTCAGTTATTTTGACAAGGCGCAGCTACAGCCTCCAGCACCGAGGAGGTCGGCTCGACCCAGGGTGGGCAGGTCCAGACTGCTCGACAAGGCGGGTGCAGTGGGAAAAAGGGAGCAGCCATTCAGCCTGTCAAGCATTCGACGAAAACAGCTGCGTTAAGCGGCGATAGACATTTCGAAACCGGGCGTTGCGCGCCGGACTCGAAACCGCCAAGGGCGGATGTCAGTCGGCGGCGGTAGCCTCGATCTCGAACATCAGTTCTGCAACGGCGAGCCGTGTGACACCGAGCAGAGTCATTGGAGGGGCCGAGTCGACCGCACCGAATCGGGCACCCAGCAAGTCGAAGTGCTTCATGGCTTCGTCCACATCGGTCGTGTAGATGCTGAGTCGAATGATGTTCGCGAGGCCCATATCTGCGGCGTGCAGGACTGCCTCGAGATTGTCGAGCGCGAGTTTGATCTGACTGCGCATGTCCTCAACGTGCTGGGGCTTGCCTTCGGCGTCGACGGCGGTCTGTCCTGCGCAGATCAGTTGCCGTTTGGCGCCTTCTATTGCTTCGGCCTGGTTGTAGCCGAGAGTCAGCGACCAAGGCCAAGGATTGACCGGTACTCTTTTCATTGATTCTCTCCAGTGGGTTCATCTGTCGGAACAGCTCCGGACACATGTGAACGGCGTTCGACCGTTGAACCAATTCTGGCAAAGCGCACTGACAACCCTGTGTCAGGAGAGTTTTGACTTGTCGTTCCAGTGCGCTGCAAGTTGCGCTGAAAATTGCTGCAACGCCGCCTTGATTGAATCGCCCCGGAGGACTTCAACGTCATCGGTGTATTGCAGCAGCCAGCGAGCCATGTATTCCGGAACATGGGTCAGAAATCGCATTTTTACCCCTTCCTGCTGCCGCTCTTCTTCGATGAAACCGAACATGTAGCGCTGTTCACCGACAAATCGCGCCGCCTCTGGTCCAAAGAACAATTCAACCTCTTGCAATTCATCCTGGTCGGGTCGTTCCTTGAGATATTCCTTGAGCGTCAGCCGGCTACGGCGAGTAAACTGCTCAGCCTGTGGCAAGAACGACAGAATTCGATCGAGGCGAAAGTCCCTGTAGGCCTGACGCATTCGGCACCATGCGATCAAGTGCCAGTGCCAGCTGTAGTAAAAAAGCCCGATGGGCTCAATTGTCCGGATGCTTTCGTGATTGCTGCTCAGGGCAGTGTATTCAATTTCAATGACTTGTCGTCGCACCAGCGCACTTCGACACTCTCGTAACCAGCGGTCATCACTGTTCGAGACTCGCTGCATTTTGAGGGGGCCGTGCCCTGCCGCATGACCCAGACCCCGGTCCGTCACGCCAGACAGGCCTTCGTTTTGATTGCTCCTGTTGACATCATCAATCGGAAAATGGCTCCCGGTGGGCAGAACTTCGATGTCTGCTTCAAGCGAACTCAGGTAGTCCTTGCCGGAACTGTCGATAACTGCTCTGACCTTGTTCAGTGCCTGTTTGAAGTCATTCAACGAGTCTGCATCAAGGCTCGACATCACGAGCTTCTCGCCCAGCAACAGGGAAGCGGCTTCATCGGTTGTAAAACTGACCGGGGGCAACCGGTGACCCTTTTCAAGAAAGTACCCAAGGCCCGCCTCGGCGCCTATGGGTACACCGGCCGTTGCAAGGGTTCTGATGTCTCGGTAGATCGTGCGTTCGCTCACGTTGAAATGGGAGGACAAAAACTGTGCTGTAACAACCGATCGTGTTTGCAGCATCAGCAGCAGCGAGGTGACTCGATCAAAGCGGTTCATCATGGGTCAATGGCAGTGACGCACACGCAGCTTCGCAAGTTTGCTCGACATCGCTGACAACGTTGTGGCTGGAGTGAGTAGTTGAGTTTCTAGCGTTTCTTCGAATTGATCGACTTGCTTGCCCTGGTTTCTACCACGGCGCTTGCTGATCCACTTCGCTTGACGGTCTCTATTGGCTTGCGCGCCGCCATCGCTGCGGTCATGGCCAAACCAGCCCAAGGCTGCATGGAGGCGGGGACTCAAGTGCGTTCTCGGGAGCGGTGTGGTACTGCATTCGCCTGGTTCTGCCTTTGGCAACATGCTCGAACACTTGATCGCCGCCCGGGCACCCCGCTCAGGCCGGTCGACATTCATTCGGCCTTTCACCGCGTTTGTCGGAGTAATCTTGCTTCCATCGAAAGACCGTCGCGCAGCGGCCCACGGCCGAAGAGACTGACCGGGTCGGACGCCAAGCAGGGCGTCTCGACGGTCCATCAATCCGAGCAAGGAATTCCCCATGTCACTCACCTCCAGCCGCTGGTTTCCTCCCGTCGCCAGTGCCACTGCCGCCATCGCGGTGTTGTTCCTGATGGGCGCCAAGTCGCCACCGACGCGTTTCGACGAGATCGATGTCGGTCGGATCAATGTGCGCGAGCCGGATGGAACCTTGCGCATGGTCATCTCGAACCGCGCCCAGTTTCCGGGTTCGCCCTGGAAGGGCGGTGAAGTGGCGCGGCCCGACCGAACCAGCTTTGCCGGCATGCTGTTCATCAATGACGAAGGCACGGAGAACGGTGGCCTGATCCAGAAGGGCGCGATCGATGCCGACGGCAAGGCCAGCGCCGGACTCAGCCTAACATTCGACCGTTTTCGGCAAGACCAGGTGATTCAGTTGCTGCACCGCGAGTCGGGAGGGCGCGCCACCAGCACGCTGGCCTTCAATGACGAAGCCGACGGCACAGAGATCGACCTCATGCAGCGCACCGCGCGCATGGCAGAGCTCAGGAAACTGAAGCCAGAGGAGCAAGAAGCCGCGTTCGCAAAAATGAAGGCGGCCGGGCAGCTGCCGACCAACCGGATTCGACTGGGCACGACGGGTGACCGCGCGGCTGCGTTGGCACTCGCAGATGCCCAAGGGCGCCCTCGGCTCATGCTGATCGTGACGGCCGATGGCCAGCCCAGCGTGGTGCTGATGGATGAGGCCGGCGCGGTTCGCAAGACAGTCGATCTGCAAACGAAATGAGCACGACCCAGTCAGCCTTCCGACGCCACCGGTAGTGGCGCGATCGCGCCAGCAAGTCACTTGGCCTGGCGCTGTGCTTCGTTGCGCTGCGCGTGGCGGTTTCGTGGTGGGCATTGCTGACCGCAGTGACCGCGGTCTTGAGTCCGCCGGTGGCACTCGTCAACGCGATACTGTTGTATCCGCCGCTGGCGCTGGTGATCGGCATCCGCGCCTCCATCGCCCAGCACCGGGCGCTGAGCGACGCCAGAGCGGGGTGGGCACCCTTGGCGCTTGGTCATCGCCACGCCTTGAGCCTCGACTTGCCGCAAGAACCCGCCCTGCGGATGGCGCGCGGCGTTGTCGAATCGACCTTCGGGTCGGTGGAACAGCGCCTGGCCGATGGCACCCTGTTCGTACGGATCAGCTCAGCGGATTCGCGGTCTTGGTGGACCCGCGCGCTGGGCACCGACCTACTGACGGTCACGATCAACGAGGAGGGCCCCGGGCACAGCGCCATCGAGTTGGCGGGCGAGCCCGCGCAGCGCTGGTTCTACCGTTTCTTGTGGGTGGACGGGGGCCGCTGCCGCGCCCGAGTGGAGGCCCTCGCGTACGCAGTCCGCGGCCACCAGCGCGCCCAGCGTGAGGTAAACCTTGCGACGGCGCATCGTGATGCACTGCAGACACGCTTGTCGCAGGCGGAGCTACTGCTGCTGCGCGCCCAGATCGAGCCGCACTTTCTCTTCAACACGCTGGCCCACCTGCGCAGCAGCATCCAGAGCGATCCGGACGCGGCCTGCGCCATGCTCGACCAACTGGTGGAGTTTCTGCGAGCCACCAGCCGTGTGGCAACCCACGCGTTGACGCCCCTGTCGGCCGAGCTTTCACGCGTGGAGACTTACTTCAAGCTGATGGCGACCCGGCTCGGCGGGCGCTTCCGGTTCACGATCGACTGCGAACCTGATCTGGGCTCGTGCGAGGTGCCTGCGGCGAGCGTCCTGATCCTGGCTGAGAACGCCATCAAGCATGGGATCGAGCGCATCGATACGCCTGGTGCTGTGGCCGTTTCATGCCGGCGCGAAGACGACCGTCTCGTGATCACCGTCCACAACGACGGCCCGCCCCTGGCCCCTGGCGTCAGCAGCGGGGTGGGTTTGAGCAACCTGCGGGCGCGCCTGGACTTGTGTTTCGGCTCAGGGGCAGACCTGTGCATCGAGGACGGGGAGCACACAGGCGTGCAGGTGTCGATGCGCGTGCCGATGCGCGTGCCAGTGCGGGGTGATGAGCATGCGCGATGACGGCCCTTCACTGAGCAAAGATGAACGCTGGGTGCTGGTGCTCGAGGATGAGCAGCGCCTGCGCGACGACCTCGCTGGACGACTCAGCGCCATCGCTGCCGACTTGGGGCCTGTGTCGGTGGCCGCGTCTGCCGAAGAGGCCTTGCAGTTGTGCCAGCACGCCTGGCCGCACATCGCCTTTGTGGACATCCGCTTGCCAGGACAGTCCGGCCTTGCGTTCGTCAAAGCCCTACACCCGGACACGAGTGTCGTGTTCGTCACCGCCCACGAAGAGCATGCCGTTGAGGCCTTCGAACAAGGCGCGGTGGACTATCTGCTCAAGCCGGTGGTTGAAGAACGGTTGCAGCTTTGTGTCGATCGCTTGCGAGCCAAGAGCACGGCGCCACTGTCGCAGGTTCTGGCTGTGTTGGATGGCTTGCAGTCGCGCGCGGCGTTGCAAGTTCAACAAGCGCCGCAAACAGCTTTCGCGCGCTGGATCAGCGCGAGCGCCGGGCGTCGCATGCGACTCGTCTCGGTGCATGACTTGATCTACCTGCAGTCAGACAACAAGTACACCCGGTTGATCACCCGCGACGGCGAGCACTTTGTGGAAGAGGCCATCCGCAACCTGGCACCGCGTCTGGATCCCGCCGAGTTCCGCCAGATCAGTCGCTCCGTCATCGTCAGCCTTCGTGACGTGTTGCTGGTAGAGCGGGACGACTCGGGCGGTGGGCAGTTGCACCTGCGCGACCGTGAAGACGTACTGCGGGTGAGCCCGCTGTTCATGCGTGCGTTCAAGGCGTTTGTCGGCTGACAGAAGGTTCGCTGACCTGGACTGAATGCAGGGCTCGACAGCGAGCCTGCCCGCCCATTAGCTGGCGCGAGCGTGGGGCGCGGCATTGCAGGTTCCGGGTTCCTAAATGAATGCGGCGCTGCTCATGGTGTGGACGTGTCTTCGCGGGGATGCCGACACCAACCGCGCTAAGTCCTTGATTTGCCTAGTAGCGCCCTTCAAGTGCGCCACTACAGCAAGGAAATTTGAGCGTTCAGAGTGGGTCTCTTGACCTTCAATGCAGCCAGCGTGCTGGCCTGTTCGGTGTTGATGGTGGAGATGTCGGTGACGGGTGCGGCGTCGTCGATGCACACCTCATGGCGCTGGATTCGGCGTAATTGCTTCAACGCGGCGTCTGGCGACAATTGGCTACCGGCTATCTTTAGCCACTGACGCATCACCCGGTGCAACACCAGCGCCATGAAGCAGATGCTAGCGTGCGCGCGGATGCGTTCTGGCAGCCGGTGGAAGACCGGCGCAATCTCGATCTCGGACTTCAGCACATGGAAGCCCCGCTCGATGTCAGCCAGGCTCTTTTAGCGCGCCACGATCTCTTCCTTCTTGAGATCGGGTACGTTGGTTGCCAACAGCAGCTTGCCGTCCATGGCTTCGGCACGCTGCTGCGCCGCCGGGTCGATCTCAAAAGTGAACAGCTCGGATTTCAGGTCCACCCGGACGATGTGGGCCAGCCGGGCTTCGCTGGCCTCGTGCAAGAACCTGGCTTTGGCGCCGATGTCTGAGAGCTTGCGTCCCCGTTTGACCTGGCCGCCATCCTGCGCATCCAAGTTACCCGCCTGCGTTTGTGCGCGCGCCACCAACGTTGTGATGCGGTCTTGTCGGCGCTCGGTCTGCACTTGGGCCCGTTCGGGGTTGTGCGCCACCACCAGGCGGTGACCCTTCCAGCGCAGCTCATCAATCACCTCAGCCGTGGCCGCCTCGTGCTTGGCCTGCAGCGGCTGTAGCAACTCCACGAAGTCCCCATGCCGCCTTCCGGGCACAGCCAGAACGAACTCCAGCGTGCGCTCGCCCGGTAGCTTTAACTCGGTGAGCATCTGCAAATTGTCCAGCGACAGCAACCCCCGGTCAGCCATCACTACCAAGCGGCGCACATGCGGGTAACGATGCAGCACCCGCTCTAGCGTGGGCTTCAATGTAGGCCCCTCACTCGCGTTGCCACCAAATACCTCGCAGAACACGCATTTCAACTATTCGCAGTGTCAGCAATCAGCCAACACTCATCTGCATCCCAACCGCAGTGCAAGGTCAACCACTTCCACATCTTGAACGTAGTGTGCGCTTCGCGCGGGCGGCTGAGGCAGCGCAGTCAGTTTGGTCAAGGCCGCCAGAGGCGGCCAGGAAAGACGGTGGTGTAGCACCGGAAGCGCTTCAGTATGAGAAGGACAACGGTCTTGGGGTCGGCCGCCGTCCCTTCAGCGCAGTGCGGCGAGCCAGAATCAGCCTCACCCGTCGTTCACGCCTAGACTCTTGGCGTCGGTCCAACGTACAGAGAGAACTTCAGCAACGCTGCAGCAATCGCGTCTTTGAGTGTCGGCTATACGGCCACCGGCGGCATCCTCCACCAGCGCGGCCTAACCAGTCGCTCAGGCGGGCCGCCAACGGCAGGCCACCGGGCCCGCGCGGCGGCTCTGTTTATCATCCGCCGCGCGGGCCCGGTACCCTGCCGCCGGCGGCCGCTTAGCTCCAACGTTAGGCCGCACGAAACGGCTTGGTCTGCAGCTCATCCGCCCCAAATGCAATCTGTCGCAAGCCGGCCTTGGAGGCGCAGCCTAGACCAGAATGCGGGAACCTTCTTGCTCAAGGAGCACCCTTGGCCAATATCGACAAATCGAAACCAACATTCGGGCCGCTCGGCGGACTCTTTCGACTACAACGAGTAGTCATCTTCGCGCTAGCTGGTCTGCTTGTTTTCTACCACACGTACACTCTCTTCGCGTTGTACGTTGGCTCAGGCCTTGACCTTTACGGAGGCCCGAGCGCTAACGGACACCCCTTGTATATGCACACACACTCTATTCTTCGCCTCCTAATCATTGTCAGCTTAGTTCTTGTTGCCATGAATAGACGATCCGCGTTGTATGGAATGTGGGCTGCAATCGGCGCATTGGTAGCCACGCACTACTGGGCATACTTCTTCGATCTTCCGTTCCCTTTCTTGGAGGGAAGGCATCCGCTCTCATTCCTGAAAGGCTTCATCATCCCTACGGTGATCACGCTGTTGTACTTGTCGACAAACTTCCGCCGCAACCTCCGGGGTGCGGCCTAACCCCTCGTTCAAGCCGAGCCCCAACGGCAAGCCACCGGGCCGGCGCTACAGTGCAGTACTGCATTTTCTGCAGCGCCGGCCCGGCGTCTCGCCGTCGGTGCCGGCTTAACTCGAACGTTAGGCCGACATGAAAGATCATGACCCAGTTGCAGATTCTCTGCTCCCTGACTCACCCCTATCCAGCAAAGATGCCATGTCTTCTGATCGTTTCGACCCGAGCCGCACCCTTCCTGCGGAACCGGAAGGCATCGCTCGCCAGCGCATACGCGTCACCCTCCGGATGCTGGGCTCGCTCCTGCTGGGCGGGGTGGCGATCATGGGTTCGGTACTGGTCTTTCGGCAAGGCCTGCTGCCGCTGATCGATACGGTGTTCCAGCCTGGGCCCGCATGGCTCAGCGTGTTCAGACGTGCCGGCATCATCCTGGTGGCCATGGCGGGCTACTGGGCCTATGTGCACTGGCATGAAAAGCGCAAAGCGACCGAGCTGCAGCTGCAGCCGGTTCCCCTGATACTTGGCGGTGTAGGCGGCGGCGCCCTGGTGGCGTTGCCGATCGCCATGCTGTTCGCGTTCGGCGCCTACGAACTGGTGCTGTTCCGCGGCGCCTCGCCGGCGCTGTTGGGCGTGGCGGCTCTCATCGGAATTGCGGCCACCTTGGAAGAGCTGGTCCACCGCTGCCTGTTGTTTCGGCTGCTGGAGCGGGCCTGGGGAACGGTGGTGGCATTGGCGGTGCAAGCGGTGCTGTTCGCCCTGCCGCACTTGGAGAACGTGGCGCACGGTGGACCCGGCGATATCGTGGCCATGCTGATGTCGGTGACAGTGCTGGGCCTGCTGTGGGGCGGGCTGTTCGTCCTGACGCGCAACCTGTGGGTGGTGGCCGCCAATCACGCGGCATGGAACTTCACCATCTTGCTCAGTGGCGTGCCGCTTTCCGGCATCGAGGACTGGCGCGCCGTAGCGCCGCTCGAAAGCCGCTATGTCGGGCCCGACTGGCTGACCGGCGGAATGTTCGGTCCGGAAAGTTCGCTGCTGGTGATCGTGTCGGCCACAGTCGCGGTTGTGCTGTTGCTGCGCGCGGCACGACGGCGTGGGGCCTTCCTCAAGCCGGCGGCCTAACAATTCGTTCAAGGCGACGTGCGTACCGCACGCGCCTTAACTCCGGCGTTAGGCGTCACGAAACACCAGCCGTTGCGATCCCAACGATGTCGAAAACCGCAGCTCAACTTTTCATCCTGGCTTCGGCCGGCGTAGGCGTCTTTCAAGTCGCACTGGCACTGGGTGCACCTTGGGGCGAGTTCACTTTGGGCGGCCGATGGAAAGGAAAACTCCCACCAAGAGCCCGGATAATTCCAGTACTATCGGTATTGATCCTGACTTTCTTCTGCGCAGTGGTCCTCGCCCGCGCCGGGTTTGAGCTGCCACTCCTTCAACAATACTCGCACTTTCTTGCGTGGGTCGTCGTCGGCTACTGTGTTATCGGAACGGTCGCCAACGCCGCTACACCGAGTAAACGTGAACGCAACCTATGGCTTCCAGTAGTATTACTGATGCTTGCCTCAAGTTTGGCAGTTGCAACCTCGTGACCTCACGTTCGGTTTTATCCCCAAACGCGACGCCTAACCCGTCTACAAGGACTTCCCGATAGGTCAAGCGCTTCATTGCATTTGGCTGTTCCCCCTTGATTGGCTGAAATTCGTATTCGGTTTGTTCGTGAGCGTGGGGCGTGCTGGCAAGAAGGTGCGGTGCGACAGAAAAACAGACTGCACATCTACAAACGGCCTTGTTGCGGTCACCTAACCGAGGGCTGGCGCCGCGGACCCAGATACGAACCGCTCAATTGGGCTCCATTCGCCCCACGGGGTTGGGCATGATCGCCGCCACGCAGGGTTAGCCGAGTTCACCAATTGCCGGTCTGACCTGTCAATGCATCTTCGAGAGCACGTCTACGCTGGAGGGTGTGATGGGTTGGTTGGGGCTGGGTTGATCGGTGGGCGTGTGGCGCTCGCTCGGTCAGGCCGGGCAGGCAATAGCCTGGCGTGGTGCCACTGGCACCGCGCTGGCAGCCGGCTGCTTGCACTTGGCCTGCGGCTTTTGGCTGACGTGCTGAGGGTCGAATCCCTGCTCGCGCGTCATCACCGCCCACAGGATGCGAGCGTTCTTGTTGGCCATCGCAACACATGCTTTCTGCCAGCCCACCCGGGCCACCAGTTGCTGCAGCCAACGCGATGTCGGGTCGTCGCGTTTGCCCGCGCTCATCACCGCGGACTTCGCGCCCTGGATCAGCAGCGTGCGCAGGTAGTCGTCTCCCCGTTTGGTGATGCGCCCCAGGCTGGCCTTGCCGCCGCTGGAGTTCTGGCTCGGCACGATGCCCAGCCAGGCACCGAACTGGTGGCCGCCCTTGAACTGTTTGAAGTCGCCCACGCCGGCTATAAAGGCCGATGCGCCGATCTCGCCGATGCCGGTGATCTTGGCCGCTCGCTTGGCATCGTCGCTGCCGCGCACGTGCGCACCGATCTGCTGGTCGCACCACTTCATGTGCTCGTCAAGCTCGCGCCAGTGTTCGAAGGCGCGTTGGACCACCAGGCGCGCCAAGCCAGTCATCTCGTTGCTTGCGTCCTCGATCACGTCGGCCAGCTCCGCGCGCAGCACCTTCGGGCTTTTGCCGAACACCAGGCCGTGCTCTGCCAGCACGCCGCGGATGCGGTTGATGCAGGCAGTACGTTCTTCCTTCAAACCCTCGCGTACGCGGTGCAGGCTCATCACCGCCTGCTGCTCGAAGGTCTTGATCGGCACGAAGCGCATCGTCGAACGCGACGCGGCCTCGCAGATCGCCGCCGCGTCGGTCATGTCGTTCTTGCCGCTCTTGCCCTCCATGCGGTACGGACTGACGAAGCTGGCCGCGATCAGCCGCGCATCCAGCCCCATCGCGAACAGTCGGCGACCCCAGTGGTGGGAACCCGAGCACGCCTCCATCGCCACCAGGCAGCCCGCCGGCAGCTGCGCACACCAGGCCAGAAACTGGTCCCGCTTGATCGGGCGCTACACAAGCCGCCGGCCCGCACGATCCACTGCGTGGACCTGAATCACGTTCTTCGCCAGGTCCACACCGACACGCACGATCAGCGCAAACAAAACCCGTGTAATC
>Ga0209490_10000894_pt1 | contig 29523 bp, 27 predicted proteins | sample MAT06_FD_187209 | JGI IMG/M metagenome (GOLD analysis project Ga0209490, IMG submission 187209) | Freshwater microbial communities from Lake Fryxell liftoff mats and glacier meltwater in Antarctica - MAT-06 (SPAdes) (version 2) | ecosystem: Environmental > Aquatic > Freshwater > Ice > Liftoff... | reverse complement strand
CGGACCACCCGCACCACCGCCCACGCAGCCACTACTGCGCCCACCACGACGAAGGAGGATTGCGACTGTCCCGCGGCGAGGCAGAACAGGGCCAGGCCGAGATCTCCGTTCACGGCATGTCGGGACCGCAGTCCACGCGTCGCCCATGCGGTGACGAGCGCGAGGGTGGAGACGAACGCGAAGAGGTTCCTGTGGTTGAAGATTCCCTTGACCGCACCCGCCTCGTAGGACTCCGTGACGAGCCCGAGGTCGGGGCGGATGAGCGCCAGCATCAGCGACACGACCAGCAGCATCCGGAACGCCACGGCCGCGGCCAGGACGATCTCGTCGAGGGTGTGCGTGCGGGCGACGTTCCACGCGGCGGCGGCCAGTAGCAGCAGCTGGCCACCGCCGCGGAGGGTGTTCAGCGGGAGTAGCGACCACACGGCGCTGGATGTCGCCAGCACCGCGAGCACGATCGGCAGCGCGCACTGCACGGATGCCCGGCGGGCGGGGTCGACCGCAAGGGCCGCCAGGATCACCAGGCCGACCGCGAGCGGGACGACGACGTCCGCACCGGGATACGGCACGGGCGCGACAGCGCAGACGAGCACGACGAGAGAGGCGCGTCTGGCTCGGACACCGGACTCCGGGTGCAGGGTCATTGCGTTCATCGTTGCCCGGCAGGCGCGAACTCGATGACGCTGTCCGACCGGAATGCCCTGGCGATCGTGAAAGCGGCCAGAATGAGCGCTCCGGCGGCTTGGGCGACCGCGCCGCCCGCAGCCGCGGACCAAGCGGAGGCGAGAACGATGACGACCAGGATTCCCGGAGCGGTGAGAGTCTTCACCAGCACCTCGTAGTTCAGACCTCCGACGGCACGGAGGAACGGGCCGTACGATGCCGAGAGTGCCGCCCCCACGAGACCGAGCGAGACGAGGGGAACCAGCTCCCGGGCCGCCGGCCAGTTGAACCCGAATACCGTGGTCATCACGTCGGCGGGCGCCAGATACGCCACACCGGTGACGACGACGAGCACGCCGATCATGCCGCTCGCGGCGAGCGCGCTCAGGCGCCGGGCCCTCTTGTGACGCCGGCAGGCCACCTCGACGACCATCGTCGGCTGGAGCAGCGCGACCGTTCCTGTGATCGCGACCTGGACGAACGCGAGCGGCAGCTGCGCGACCCGCAGGGTGCCGTACGCCGCGGCTCCGGCCACCATGGCGATGAGCAGCCCGCCACCGGCGCCGATGGCCTGGGTGAGAACGTAGTCCAGCGCGATGCGCGTCCCCGAGTACCGAGCCTCACGGAGCCATTTCGTCACGCCGTGGAAGCACGGCACCAGCCGTGTCCGCACGACGGTGACCAACACGGCGACACCGGCCGATCCACCCCAGACCGCCAGCAGCGCAGTCGTGGACGACGCGTCATGGACGAGGAGGAGCCCTGCCCCGACGACCGTCCCCGCGGTCCATGTCCCGGTGTTCAGCAGCGCGCTGCCGAGGTCGTTCTCGACGTAAGCGATCCAGCGGAGTGAATCCTGCGCGATCAGCAGCGGGAACGTCAGGCCCAGTACCGCGATCGGGTAGCCGATCAGCAGCTGTGGACCGACGACGACACCGACACCGACGACAACCACCGCCGCCGCAGATCCGACAAGGACCGCGGATCCGAGCACTCTGCGGCCGGTCTCCCGGCGGGTCGCGTGCTCGGCAGCGCTGTAGCGCAACGTGAACGCATCGACCAACCCGACCTTGCTGACACCTACCGCCAGGATGGCGATCACCAGTAGTGAGGCCAGGACACCGAAATCGTCGAGATCCAGTGACCGTGCCCCGGCGATCGAGATGACCAGATTGCCGAGGCTGGAAAGACCCGCGTCGGCCACACTGAGCACCGCTCGTCCCCGGAGCCTCATCTGCGGTCGGTGAGTACTCTTCATACCGTTCACGACGACCGCATGCCTCTCCGTCTCGTGACCCGGACCCTGATGCCGGAGTCGCCCGTCACTCGGCAGCCCGTCGAGCCCCGAGCCCCTCGGCGGACCGCTTCGAGGTCTGCAGCACCGTCGAACACAGCTAGTGCCGGCTGCGAACGGTCGGGCTGGGCCTCGGCGCCGGGGCCGCACCCACCGGAGGGGCAGGAGTCGGCCGACGCCCCTTGCCCGCGACGGGTGGTGCGGCGGGTGGAACGGGCGAATCCGTTCGGTAGTAGGCGTTGTACTGCGCATACGCGCGTGGACCGGAGCTGGGCACCATCGTGAACACGGTCCCGAGCAGGGGCGCGGAGACGGCGGCCAGGGCCTGAACCGCCGACTCCACGTGGGCGCGGCTGGTCTGCTTGAAACGACAGACCAGTATCGCGCCGTCGGTCGCCTGGACGACGGCGGCAGCGTCGGTCACCGGGAGCAGCGGCGGTGTGTCTACCAGCACCACGTCGTACTGCTCGCGCAGCTCCCGGAGCATCACCTCCATGTGCCTGGACGCGAGGAGCTCGCTCGGGTTGGGAGGGAGGGGGCCGCTGGCGAGCATGTCGAACACTCCACCGCCCCAGGGTTGTATCACCTGCTCTGCGCTCACCCGACCGGTCAGCACGCTGGTCAGCCCGACGGTGCGCTCGAGGCCGAGCAGGGCGCTCGCTTTCGGGCGACGAAGGTCTGCCTCGATGACCAGCACGCGGCTGCCGGCCGATGCCATCGCGATCGCGAGGTTCACGACGGTGGTCGTCTTGCCCTCACCCGGCATCGAACTGGTGACGAGCAGAACCTTGCATGGGTTGTCGACGTCGATGAACTGCAGGTTGGTGCGCAGCTGCCGGAACGCCTCCGACCGCGGCGACTGGGGATCCTCGTGCACGGTCAGTGGGCGCTTCGGCACGTCGGAGTCGTGCGCGATGGTGCCCAGAATCGGGGCGCCCGACGCATCCCGCAGCTGGTCCGGCGACTTCACGGACACATCGAGGGCGTTGCGCGCCAGCGCGACGCCGACGCCGACCGCGAGACCGGCGAGCAGGCCGAGCGGGAGTGTGATCGGCAAGCCGGTGGACGACGGGAGGATCGGCACGGTCGCGGGCTGGACCACCCGCACCGCGACGGCTTGGGGCGCGCCCGGCTCGACCGGTCGCTCCAGCTCGTCGACGAGGCGGGTGAACACCTCACCCACCGAGTTGGCGAGCTCGGCGGCCCGCTCCGCGGACTCGTCGACCACTGCGACGTCGATGAGCACCGAGTCCAACGCGCTCGTCGCGGCGATCTTCTTCGCCAGGGCCTCGGGCGTCTCGGAAAGCCGTAGTCGTCGGATGACGTCTCCGCTGACGCGCTGCCCGCCCACCAGCTCGACGTAGGACGTCACGCGCTGCTGTGACAGTTGTGCCCCTTGGTAGGCGGCGCTCGTGGTGTCGCCACCCTGCGACGACACGTACATCGTGAGCGTGGCGGTGTACTCCGCGGGGCGGACGAAGAACGCGACGACGGCCCCGGTCGCACCGAGCACGAGAGCTATCACCACGACGAGCCACTGCTCGCGAAGTACTCGCACGTAGGTCTGGATCGTCATGCTGTGACTCCGTTCGTAGACGTGGAGCGTCGCCCGGACGGCGAGGAGCAGCGGCGACCGCGACAACGAGCCACGCGCCGTCGTGAACCGTGGGTCGGCGTGTCACCTGTCACGGAGGGGCGTCGCCCAACGAGTCCGCGGGATTCAGCGTCGCGTAGTCGTCCACGGAACCGGTCCGAATGGCCTGCCACAGCGCGGCCGCGCGCTCCTCGTCGAGGTACACCACCGACTGCTCGCCCTCCCGGCCCTGACCACCGACCGGCGCGCCGAGGAACCTCACCCCCGACGGCCGCAGGCTCCGCATGTCGATCCCGAGCTGCCGTATCCCGTCGTTGCTCAACGTGTCGTCGATGCTCACCGAGCGGCTGACCGCGTCGAGCAGGCGGTAGAGCTGCACCGGGTCGGCCAGCAGGCCACTCGACACCGCCTTGTCGAGCAGGGCGCGCAGGGCGTTCTGCTGGCGCTGGGCCCGGTCGATGTCACCGCGCGGCAGGTCGTAACGCTGCCGGACGTAGGCGAGCGCCCGAGCGCCGTCGAGCTGGTTCAGACCCTGCGTGAATGCCACCCCCTCGTTGCCGGTGGCCTCTGCGACCTGCACCTCGATGCCGCCCACGGCATCCACCATGCCCCGGAAGCCGGCAAAGTCGATCACTGCGAAGCGGTCGATCCGGACTCCGGTCAGCTGCTCGACGGTCTGCACGAGCAAGGGGGGACCGCCGAAGGCGTAGGCCGCGTTGATCTTGCCCGGGCCGCGGCCGGGAATGTCCACCCAGCTGTCACGGGGGATGGACACCACGGACGCGCCCGTCCGGGCGGGGTCGACGCGGGCGAGCATCAGCACGTCGCTGCGCTCCGAACCCGGGTCGACACCGGGTCCGGCGTCGGTGCCCGTGGTGGGGGTGTCCGAGCGGGAGTCGGTGCCGACGAGCAGGAACGTCACCGCGTCGTTGACCGGGGGCCGGGTGCCGGCGTCGAGGATGCCGAACACGTTCGGCACTCGATCGACGTTGTTGTCCAGTGTCTCCGCGAGGAGGTACACGGCGGCGGCCGTCAGGCCGCCGAGCAACAGGATCATCAGCAGCAACACGCCGAGGACACGCCGCACTCTCCGCCGTTGCCGTGGCGGTTCGGTACATCCGGGTTCGGGAACGATCAGGCTCGGATCGTCCAGGCTCGGATCGTCGTCGACGACCTGAGTCGCCGCGCGCCGTCCACGCGTCTGATCAGCCATGACGTCCTTCCGCTTCCTGCGCGGGCAGCCCTTCCGCAGTCCCCCGTGTCTCCGACGGCGACTGCTCAGCGTTACCGGGACCGGCCGGACGTCACCACATCTGATGAAACTGAGGCCAGACCCACCACGTTCGGTAATGACGATGGCGGGCGTCCCGAGGAGCGGGGCACACCGTCATTCGTTCGAGTACTCCGGCGCGCCGCTCCCGACGTCGCACGCGTGCCGGATCCACGTCCATCGTTCTAGGAGTTCGGCTTCGTGACGACCTACCCCGACGCACCCCGCCCCACCCTGCCTCCGCCGCGGTGTCGCCCTCTCCAGCCGATCCCGCTGCCCCGGCCGACCGATTTCGACGGGCAGGTCGACGGCCCGCCCACCCCGACCCGACCGAGGTCGCCGCACGCGCGCTGGCAGGAGCGCTACGCAGCCGTCACCGCGACCGTCGACGTCGGACTGCTCGTCCTCTGCGTGATCGCCGGCATGCTGCTGCCGGCCGGGTCGGTACTCGCACTCGTCGGCAGCCCGCAACCGCTCGTCGGGCTCGCAGCGGGCCTCCTCGTGCTCGGCGCGTTCCCGGTGGTCCGCGCATGGGAGGCGCGCGTCCTGGGCAACGGCCCCGAGGAGTTCCGGCGGCTCGCCCGCGCGGTCGGCGGTAGCGCTGTCGTGCTGGCGCTGACCGGGCTCGCACTGCAGGCCGCGGAGTCCGTGCGCCTGTGGGTGTTCCTGGTGCTGCCCGTGTACGGGGTGGTGAGCCTGGCGTGCAGGTACGCCTTGCGGCGCCGACTCCACCACGAACGGCGCGGGGAACGCTGCATGCTGCCGGTGCTCGTCGTAGGAAGCAACGACGCCGTCGCCGACATGATCCGCCGCACCCGCCGCGACCGGCACTTCGGCTGGACCGTCACCGGGGCGTGCACCTCCACCGGCACCGGGCCCGACGGGACCTCGCACATCGACGGCGTGCCCGTCATCGGCGATCTCGAGTCGGTCAGTGGCGCTGTCCGCGGCACCGGCTACCGCGTCGTCGCTGTCGCACCCGGCCCGGGCTGGGGCCCACGCCGGCTGCACGAGCTGGCGTGGCAACTCGAGGGCACCGACACCGAACTCGCCGTCGACCCCGGCTTGATGGAGATCGCCGGCCCGCGCCTGCACATCACACCGGTGGACGGCCTGCCCCTCGTGCGGCTCAGCCAGCCCAGCTTCACCGGCGGTCGGCGGCTGATCAAGAACGTCGTCGACCGCGTGGGGGCCGCAGTCCTCCTGCTGCTGGTACTCCCCCTCGCGCTCGCCCTCGCCGTTGCCGTGCGGGCCGACGGCGGGCCCGTGCTCTACCGGCAACAGCGGGTGGGCGCCCGAGGCCGGAAGTTCGACATGGTCAAGTTCCGGTCCATGCGGGTCGGCGCCGACGCCGAGACGGACGCGCTCACGGCCTCCGACTGCGGGGCGGGACCGCTGTTCAAGATGCGTGCCGACCCCCGCATCACCCGCATCGGGGCCATGCTGCGGCGCCACTCGCTCGACGAGCTACCTCAGCTCCTCAACGTCCTCGGCGGATCGATGTCACTGGTCGGGCCGCGCCCGCCGCTCCCGACCGAGGTCGAGACCTACGGCGCCGACGCCCGCAGGAGGCTGCTCGTCCGCCCGGGAATGACCGGGCTGTGGCAGGTCAGCGGGCGTAGTGACCTCTCCTGGGAGGAGTCGGTGCGGCTCGATCTGCGCTACGTCGAGAACTGGTCGGTGATGCTCGACGCGACGATCCTGTGGAAGACCGTCGGCGCCGTCGTCCACGGCCGCGGCGCCTACTGAGCGGCGCCTTCGGGTGGCGCCGATCAGGTGGCGCCGATCAGGTGGCGCCGATCAGGTGGCGCGCAGCCGCGGCGCGATCACATCGACGATCGTGGCGACGGCCTCGTGGATCAGCCCGGCCGCCTCCCGATGAGCCGCCTGGTCGAGACCCATCGGGTCCGGGATGCGGTCCGCGTCGGGCCGGGTGGGCGGGGAGAACCCGCGACGTCGCCGCGCCTCCTCCACGAGTGCGTGTGCACGCAGCACCGGCTCGGCGGGCAGCGCCGTCCGGTCGACCTCGTCTGCCAGCCGGGCGAACTCGCGCAGGCCGAAGCTCGTGGCCAGTGCCGCGGGCTCGCGCTCCACGACGGCCGACCGGTGGCGCACGTTCGCGCCCAACACGAGGTCGGCGGGCGTGATGAGGACGGACCGCAGCTGACGCGCCACGAACCGGTCCGACGAGGCACCGTCCAGCCCCCACGGCGCCAGCTCCAGACGCGCGCGGGCGTTCATCGGCGACCCGACGACGGCGTGCACCCCCGCGCTCGACACGTCGAACGCCGCCGCCGCAGTGCCCCCGAGGCGGCCGATCAGCAGGTGCCTGGTCAGGATCTCCGCGAACGGTGAGCGGCAGACGTTGCCGGTACAGACGAACAACAGGCGGAACCCGCTGCTACCCTGCCTGTGCTGGCCCACGTTGAACAGTGTCCCGCAAGAATGCGACCACGAACACCTACCGCCACGCCGCGGTCGACGGCCGCGGCGTGTATGCGCTTGGTGCTCCCTACTCGCCGCGCCGCCGCGCCTCGCGGTAGAGCGCGGTCGCCTCCTCCTGGGAGTTGACGTCGAGCTTGCCGAGAATCGCATGGATCTGGGTGCGCACGGTGCTCATGGCGACTACGGCATCCTTGGTGATGTCGGCGGCCCTCTTGCCGCGTTCCAGCAGCTGCAGGATCGTGAACTCGCGGTCGGTCAGGGTGTCGAGCCGGCGACGCCGGTCGGCGTGCTCGGCACGCCGGGTGCGATCGATGTCGAGCCACACCGCCTGCTCCTCGACGTGCATCGCGGAACGCCCGGCCAGGACTTCATGCACGGCGCCGACCAGCACCTGCACCGGCGCGGTCGTCGGGACCGCAACCCGATGCCTTCCGCGGCATCGCACCGGTCGGTCGGGGCACGAGGAGGTCGGCACCCTCGGCCGCGAACCCGGCCGTCCGCAGTGCACTCACCATCGACGTCGTGGCCAAATCATGCGGTCCTACGACGATCACCGGTACCGGCCGGATCCTGCTGTCGATCATCAGTGCTCCCCACCCCCGGTGCGGACCTGCCCGGGGACGGTGTCCGAACGCGTGTAACCACTGACGGCAGTGTCGAGCGGCCCTCGTCCACAGCCGCGTATCAGTCACAGCCGATGTTGGTCAGCTCGATCCCGCCGTCGGCGGTGTTGTCGCAGCGCACCACGTTTCCGCCCTCGGGGCGCAGGGCGATGCCGTACCCGGGCTTGCCCTTCTCGGTGGTCGTGGCGGCGCCGGTGATCGTGTTGCCCTCGAACACGTTCCGTTCGCCCCAGCGGTCCTCGATCTGGTGGGTCTGGAAGCCGTCGACCGGGGCGTTCGTCCCTCGGTTGCCCCGGATCGTCCACGCCGTGCCCTTGACGTCCACTCAGGAGTCGGCCGCCGCGGTGGCCGAGCCGTCGAAGGTGTTGTCGACCAGCAGCCCCCCGGTCGTGCCCTCCTTGATGTCGACGCCCTCCGAGGTGGTGTCCCGGATCGCGTTCCGGGCGACGACGTTGCGGTCGCTCCGGTCGGGGAGACAGCCGGAGACCGTGCACCAGTTGCTCACGGCCGTACCGATGTAGACGCCTTCACCGAACTTCTCCTTGCGCAGGCCGGTGCCGCTGATCTCGTTGCCGATGACCAGGTTGTCGGTGCTGGCCCGGCGCAGGTGGACCGCCTCGTCCCCGATCCCGGTGACCGACAGGCCCTGCACGACGGACCACACGGTCCCTTCGGCCATGAGCCCCTTCTGACCGTTGCGGATCGAGAACCCGACCAGGCGCCAGTGCGTCGCCCCGTCCAGATGCAGGACGTAGCCCGACTCGACGTCGCCCCCGTCCAGTACCGCGCCCCGTCCGCCGCACAGGAAGATCGGCTCCTCCGGCGAGGCGGCGGTGGTGGCCACGAAGTTCCCCACGTAGACGCCGTCGGCCAGCGCGATCACCTGGCCGGGGCGTGCGCCCGCGAGAGCCGCCGTCAGCTCGTCGGCCGAGGACACGGTGACGGTGGCGGCCGGGCACCGCACCTCCTCGACCGCCGGCAGGGGCAGCTGCCCGGCGCGGGCGTCCACCTCGATGCCCGGCTCGTTGCGCGGCTCCCCGTCCACGTCCGCCTCGTCCTTGCCCTTCTTCTCGTCGGCGTCCTCGGCGCCGTCGGGCCCGGAGCCGTCCTGCGGTGAACCGGCGGAGGCCGGGGGCAGGTCCCGAGCCGCGGGGACCTCCGGTGCCCCGGTGGGCTCCGGGGCGTCACCGCTCGTGCCGCACGCCACCGCACCGAACACCATCACCACACCGAGCAGTGTCGTCCTCACGACCCGCCGCCGGGTGGCCCGCATCCCCGCCGGGCTCATCGGGACCCGGCGGGCGCCGGCACGACGACATCGGCGGCGGTGGTCAGCGACCGGCTGTCCGCGTGGGGATGAACGACGCCGGTGCGCCTGCGCGCGCCGCGCAACGCGGTGACGATCACGATGACGGCGAGCGTCGCCCACAGCAGGTTGAGAGGCTGCAGCACCCGCTTGAGGGTGACGAGCCACGGGGTGGTGTCCGACCACCCGCCCAGGTCGTTGTCGAACTCGCGCCGGTCCACGCCGTCCGCGCGCTGGACGTCCAGCGCGCTCGGGCCCCGACCGCTGACGGTGTTCTACTGCAGTGTGGAGCCCTCGACGTCACCGACCAGGGCGATGCCGTGCACGGAGGCGTCGGCGAGGGTGTTGCGGACGACCTCAATGCCGTAGCGGCCGTTGCCCTCGGCCCGGCTGTCGGACACGGAGTTGTTGCCGTAGTCGCCGCTCGACGTGCCGGTGGCGTTCGGGCCGTTCGCCAGCGGCAGGCCCGACATGGAGATCCCGTTGCGGGTGTTGCGGGCGGATCTGGCCCCACCGTCCAACGGGCGCCGCTGCCCGATCGGAACATCACGCGCTGTTCGCACAATTGTTCATCCTGCTGACATCCGAGCACGCGCAGCGACCCGATCGGGCGCGCTCGGAGCAGATGATCTCACCCGTCGTGACGTCGACCTCGATCGGGTGGTCAGGCGACGGCGCCGAGCCAGGGCTCCCACGACGGCAGCGGCTCGACGGCCAGCACGAGCACGCCGCCGGCGGCCCGGTTCGGGGCACGCGGTGGTGTGGCGAGGCACCAGCCGAGCTCCTCGAGGAGCTTGTCGGCCTTGCGGGAGTTGCACGTGCGGCACGCCGCGACGCAGTTCTCCCAGGTGTGAGGCCCACCGCGGCTGCGCGGAACGACGTGGTCGATGGTGTCGGCGCGCCTGCTGCAGTAGGCGCAGCGGCGCCCGTCACGGCGCAGGACGCCGGCGCGGGTCATCGGCACCGCGCGGCGGTACGGCACGCGGACGTAGCGCGACAGGCGCATGACCGACGGCGCGGGGATGGTGAGGTTCTCGGAGTGGAAGGCGCCGTCGATGTTGATTTCCACGCACTCGGCCTTGCCGGTGAGCATCAGAACCACGGCGCGCTTGGCCGTGACGACGGCGAGCGGCTCGAAGGTCGCGTTGAGCAGCAGGACCCGGGACCCCGTCGGGAACACGCTCGGGTGCGGCGTGACCCCAGGCGCCGCCCGTGGCTCGGAGGCGCCGGGGTCGGGTTGTCGATGCTTCACGCGACCACCTCCCTGCACAGAAAACCATAGCGGGGCCAGGTGACGCACGCGTGATGTCCGCATGGCCGGCGCGGGCCGGACGCGCACCGGTCAGCCGGCCACTGCGGCATCGAGTGCGGCCCGCACGTCGGCGACCAGGTCGTCGGTGTCCTCGCAACCCGCCGAGAGCCGGATCAGCCCCGGATCCACGTCGTCGCCCCAACGCTGCCTGCGGTCGGCGGTGGAGCGCAGCCCGCCGAAGCTCGTGGCCGACCCGACCAGCGTCGACGTCGCGAGGAACCGCCCCACGGCGGCCACCGACGGCAGGGTGAACCGCAGGACCCCGTTCCACCGCCGCATCTGCCGCGACGCCACCGCGTACGCCGGGTCGCCCGGATGTCCGGGCCACCGGACGTCGGTCACCGCGGCGTTCGTCACCAGCAGCCCGACCAGCGCCGCCGCGTTGGCGGTCTGCCGTGCGAGCCGCAGGTCGAGCGTGCCCAGCCCCCGGTGGGCGAGCCAGGCCTCCATCGGGCCGGGCACGGCGCCGCTGAGGGACCGGGCCTCCCGCAGCCGGGTGAGCAGGTCGGAGTCACGGACAGTGACGTGACCGAGGACCACGTCACCGTGCCCGGCCGGCGCCTTCGTGTCGCTCGCGATCGTCAGGTCGGCACCGAGCGCGAGAGGTACCTGGCCCAGCGGCGTCGCCGTGGTGTTGTCGACGGCCAGCAGCGCCCCGGCGGCATGGGCGGCGACCGCGGCGGCCGCGATGTCGGCGACGTCCAACCCGGGGTTGGACGGCGACTCCACCAGAACGAGCCCGGCCCCGTCCAACACCCCGGGCGGCCACGGTCCGGCGGTTGGGACCTCCCGCACCTGGACCCCGAGCGCGACGAGCTCCCCTCGGGCCAGTGAGCGGGCCAGGTAGTAGCCGTCCGACGGCAGCACGATCGCCCCGCGCGGGGCGGCCAGCCTGAGCACGGCCGCGATCGCGGCCATGCCCGAGGCGAACACCACGCACTCGCCGCCGTCCAGCTCGCCGAGCGCGGCTTCCAGGGCCCGCCAGGTGGGGTTGCCGGCGCGGCCGTAGAAGTCGGGCGGTGTGGGGTCCTCCGGTGCCCCCAGGTGGAACGCCGAGGACAGCACCGGCCCCGGATGCAGCGGCGCCCCGAGCGTCGCCTCGGGGTGCCCCCCGTGCACGCACCGCGTCCCGTCCCCCGTCACCGGGAGGACCTTACGGCGCCCCTACTCGGGGCGCGGGGTGCGGCTGATCAGCTCCTTGCCCATCTCCGCGGCGGACAGGCCGTCGTGGCAGACACGGCGAACGGCGTCGGCGATGGGGAGCTCCACCCCGTTCCGGGCGCCCAGCTCACAGATCGACACCGACGACTTGACGCCTTCGGCGACCTGGCCGTGTCCTGCCGCCTCGGCCTGCGCGAGGGACTCGCCCCGGCCGAGGCGTTCTCCGAACGTCCGGTTGCGCGACAGCGGCGACGAGCAGGTGGCGACGAGGTCACCGAGCCCGGCGAGCCCGGCGAACGTCATGGGGTCGGCACCCAGTGCCCGGCCCAGCCGCGCGGTCTCGGCGAGCCCGCGGGTGATCAGCGACGCGCGGGTGTTGTCGCCGAACCCCATCCCGGCGGCGATCCCGCAGGCCAGCGCGATGACGTTCTTGCCGGCCCCGCCGAGCTCGCAGCCGACGACATCGGTGTTGGTGTAGGAGCGGAAGTAGCCCGTGGTGCAGGCGTTCTGGAGCGCGACGGCCCGGTCGTGGTCGGCGCACGCGATCACGGTGGCCGTCGGTTCCTCGGCCGCGATCTCGCGCGCCAGGTTGGGTCCGGACACCACCGCGACCTGGTCGGGCGCGACGCCCGCGACGTCGGCGATCACCTCGCTCATCCGCTTGAGCGTGCCCAGCTCGACGCCCTTGGCCAGGCTCACCAGCGTCCGGCCGGGGGGCAGGAACTCGCGCCACGCGCCGAGGTTGGCCCGCAACGTCTGTGACGGCACGGCCAACACCACAGCGTCGGCGCCGGACAGGGCGGCGGCGGCGTCGACGGTGGCCGACACCAGGCCCGGCAGCGTGACGCCGGGCAGGTAGTCGGGGTTGGCGTGCCGGTCGTTGACCGCGGCGGCCACGTCGGGGCGCCGCGCCCACAGCACCACCTCACGTCCGGCGTCGGCCATCACCTTCGCGAACGTCGTGCCCCACGAGCCGGCCCCGAGCACCGCGACGCGACGGACCTCGGTCGTCACGACGCCCCCTCCGCGGGAGATCACGCCGCACCCCGACGGAAGAACTCCGCCGGTGCGGGCTCGCCGCGGACCTCGGCCAGGAGCGCCCGCACCCGCCCCATCAGCAGGTCGGTCACCTCGCGCAGCAGCGCGGCGTCCACCGGCCGGTCGCGGTAACCCGAGAGATCGACGGGCTCGCCGCAGCGCACCGTGATCGGTTTGCGGGGCAGCGGCCGGAACTTCTTGCCGTAGGCGTCGAGGACGGCCCGGGTGCCCCAGTGCACGGTCGGGATCACGGGCACGTCGGCCGACAGCGCGAGCCGCGCCACGCCGGTGCGGGACCGCATGGGCCAGCCGTGCGGGTCACGCGTGATCGTCCCCTCGGGATAGATGATCACGACCTTGCCGTCGTTCAGCGCGACAGTCGCGTCGCGCAGGCTCTGCTGGGCATCGGCCGACTCGCGGTAGACCGGGATCTGGCCGCTGCCGGCCAGTGCCTGCCCGAGCACCGGGGTGCTCCACAGGCTGTGCTTGGCCATGAAGCGCGGCACCCGCCGCGAGCGCTCCACCTGGAGCCCCGTGAAGATCGGGTCCAGGTGCGAGATGTGGTTGGCGACGATCAGCGCGCCACCCTCCGCGGGGATGTGCCGGCGGCCCTCGAAACGGCTGCGGCCCGCCAGCCACGCGATCGGGTAGAAGAAGCCCGCGCAGAAGGTGATCCAGAAACCGCGCGGCTCACGCCGCGCCCGGGGTCCCGCGATCCGTCCGTTCACAGCGTGAGTCTCGCCCCCCGGGCGCCACTGGTCCACCGCCGGGGCGGTCTCGACGCGCCGCGCCCGCGTCCCACGGTCCCGACGCGCGCTCCGCCGACTCCCTGCGCGGTGGCAGCATGGGTGGCGTGGGGTCGAGTGAGCGGACCGTGGACCTGGTCGTCCCGGTCAAGATGTTGGGGGTGGCCAAGTCGCGCCTGCGCGGGGCGGCCGACCGCGGTGTCGGCGAGCAGGAGGCACACGCGGCGCTGGCGCTGGCGCTGGCGCACGACACGATCGCCGCGGTCCGCGCGTCCGCCCGGGTGCGGGCGCTGATCGTCGTCAGCTCCGATCCGGTGGTGGCCGCCGAGCTCGCCGCGGTGGGCGTCGAGGTGGCGGCGGAGGGCCCGGTCCCGGGCCTCAACCCGGCCTACGAGCGCGGCGCGGCCCTCCTGGCCGCCCGTGACCGCACGGCCGTGATCGGCGCCCTGCAGGCCGACCTCCCCGCCCTGCTTCCCGCCGAGCTGGACGGCGCCATCACCGAGTTCCTGGCAGGCGGAGCCGCCCGCGCCTTCTGCGCCGACGCCGACGGCACGGGTACGACGCTCCTGCTCGCCGCCCCACCCGCGGCACTGGATCCCCGCTTCGGTGTCGGATCGGCGCGGCGCCACGAGGAGTCCGGCGCCCGTCCCCTGGACGGCGGGTGGCCCGGCCTGCGCCGGGACGTGGACACCTCGACGGACCTGCGCGACGCCGCGGCACTCGGCCTCGGCACGCACACGAGCGCCGTCCTGGCCCCCGCGACCGGGCGCTGAACCGCGCCGGACGTCGACCCCGGGCACGTCTCCGGTGGCGTCCACTGCGTCGTAGTTCACCCGGATGTCATGGGGCCACCTGGGGCATCCGGGGCGGCCGGTGGGGAACAATCGCCACCGTGGGTGATGACGTGAGCAGGCCGCCGGGTGTGGAGTCCGAGCCGACCGCCCGGACGGCACAGACGCAGACCTCCCGGCGTCGCCCGCCCCGGCCACCGACGCGACGGGTACACGCCGCCGCGCGGCCGGCCACGGCGACGAGTACCAGCGCGACCCGCGCTCCCAACGGCGCCCGGTCCGCCGACCAGCCCCGCCCGGCCCCCGCGTCCGACGGCGCCCGCACCGCCACCGCGGCCACCGCGGCCGTGCCCGTGAGCCCGCCCGCCCGCACCCCCGCACCGATCTCGGAGCTGCCCGACGACCGCTACCTCAACCGGGAGCTGTCGTGGCTGGACTTCAACGCTCGCGTGCTCGCGCTCGCCGAGGACCACAGCCAGCCGCTGCTGGAGCGCGCCAAGTTCCTGGCGATCTTCGCGTCCAACCTCGACGAGTTCTACATGGTCCGCGTCGCCGGGCTGAAGCGCCGCGACGACACCGGCCTGGCCGTCCGCAGCGCCGACGGCATGTCGCCGCGCGAGCAGCTGGTGCGGATCGCGGCCCGCAGCCAGGCCATCGCCGACGCCCACGCACGCGTGTTCCTCGACCAGGTCCGCCCCGAGCTGGAGGCCGAGGGCATCCGCATCCTGCGCTGGGACGACCTCGGCGAGGACCAGCGCCTGCGGCTGTCGGACTACTTCTCCGCCCAGGTGTTCCCGGTGCTGACACCGCTCGCCGTCGACCCCGCGCACCCGTTCCCCTACATCTCCGGGCTGTCGCTGAACCTGGCCGTCACCGTCCGCGATCCCGAGGGCCGCACCGAACGCTTCGCCCGGGTCAAGGTGCCCAGCAACGTGCCGCGCCTCGTGCACGTGGACGGCTCGGACGGCATCACGTTCCTCCCCGTCGAGGACCTGATCGCCGCCCATCTGGGAGACCTGTTCACCGGCATGGACGTGGCCGAGGTGCACGCCTTCCGCGTCACCCGCAACGCCGACCTGGAGATGGAGGAGGACCGCGACGAGGACCTCCTGCAGTCCCTCGAGCGGGAGCTGGCGCGGCGCCGGTTCGGGCCGCCGGTGCGGCTCGAGGTCACCGACACGATGAGCGAGCACGTCCTGGAGCTGCTGCTGCGCGAGCTCGACGTCGATCCCGGCGACGTCGTCACCGTCCCGGGGCTGCTGGACCTGACGGCGTTGTGGGGGCTGCACGGCGTCGACCGCCCGGACCTCAAGGACGACCCGTTCGTCCCCGCCACGCACCCCGCGTTCGCCGACCGCGAGAGCCCCCGCAGCATCTTCGCCACCCTCCGCGAGGGCGACGTGCTCGTCCACCACCCGTACGACTCGTTCTCCACGAGCGTGCAGCGGTTCATCGAGCAGGCCGCGTCCGACCCGCACGTCCTGGCGATCAAGCAGACGCTCTACCGCACGTCGGGCGACTCCCCGATCGTCGACGCCCTGATCGACGCGGCGGCGGCCGGCAAGCAGGTCGTCGCACTGGTGGAGATCAAGGCGCGTTTCGACGAGCAGGCCAACATCCGCTGGGCGCGCGAGCTGGAGAAGGCGGGCGTGCACGTCGTCTACGGGTTGGTGGGGCTCAAGACGCACTGCAAGACCTCGCTGGTGGTGCGCCAGGAGGGCTCGACGATCCGGCGCTACTGCCACGTCGGCACCGGCAACTACAACCCCAAGACCGCGCGGCTCTACGAGGACCTGGGCGTCCTGACCGCCGACCCGACGATCGGCGCCGACCTGGCCGACCTGTTCAACTCCCTCACCGGCTACTCCCGCCAGACCTCCTACCGCAGCCTGCTCGTGGCCCCGTACGGGGTGCGGCGCGGCATCGTCCGGCGCATCGACGACGAGATCGACGCCCACCGCGGGGGTGACGGTCCGGCCCGGATCCGCATCAAGGTCAACTCCATCGTCGACGAGCAGGTCATCGACGCCCTCTACCGCGCGTCGCAGGCCGGGGTGCCGGTGGAGGCGGTGGTGCGCGGGATCTGCGCGATCCGCCCGGGCCGCGCGGGGCTCAGTGAGAACATCCACGTCCGGTCGATCCTCGGCCGGTTCCTGGAGCACTCCCGGGTCTTCCACTTCGGCTCGGCCGACGAGTACTGGATCGGCAGCGCGGACATGATGCACCGCAACCTCGACCGGCGCGTCGAGGTACTGCTGCGCGTGGCCGACACGGGCCTGGCCGGCAAGCTCGGCGCGATGTTCGACTCCTGCCTGGACCCCGCCACGCGCTGCTGGACGCTGCACACGGACGGCTCCTGGGAGCCCTCCCCCGCGGTCGGCTCGGGCGTGCCGTCGGTGCGCGACCACCAGGCGGAGATGATGCTGCGCCACGCCGTGTCGGCCGCCGAACCCGAATGACCCCGGCCGAGGTCCGCGCCGCAGGTGCGGTCCTGTGGCGCCCGGCGGCGGGCCGTACGGAAACGGCCGAGGTCGAGATCGCGCTCGTGCACCGGCCGCGCTACGACGACTGGTCGTTCCCGAAGGGCAAGCTCGAGTCCGGCGAGTCGACGCCGTTCGCGGCGGTCCGTGAGGTGGCGGAGGAAACCGGGCACGTCGCGCGTCTCGGTCCGGAGCTCGGCGAGGTGCGCTACGACGTCGCCGAGGGTGTCAAGGTCGTGCGGTACTGGGCCGCGCGGTCCCTCGGCGGCGCGTTCGTCGCGAACGACGAGACCGACGGGCTGCGCTGGGTCGCCCCGCCGGTGGCCGCCTCGCTGCTGTCCTACCGGCACGACGTGGACGTGCTGGCGCGCTTCACCTCCCTCGGGCCGCTGACCTCGACGATCCTGCTGGTCCGGCACGCCAAGGCCGGCAACCACCAGCAGTGGGACGGCGACGACGACCTGCGCCCGCTGTCGGGCACCGGCCACGAACAGGCCAGTCACGTGACGGAGTTTCTCGCCCTCTTCGGGCCAGACCGGATCATCAGCGCACCGCCGACCCGTTGCCGCGACACGGTCGCGCCGCTCGCCGCCGCGCTGGGCCTACCCGTGATCGAAGAGGTCCAGCTCGGCGAGGAGGGCTACTGGAAGGACCCCGCCGCCGGTCTCGCCCGTCTCCTCGAACTGGCCGTCGAACCCGGCGTCACGGTGATCAGCAGCCAGGGCGGGGTGATTCCCGACGTGGTCGGGGAGCTGGTCTCGACCCTGCCCGGCTTCGACCCCGACGACGTCGCCGCGCGCAAGGCCAGCACCTGGGTCCTCGGCTTCAACGGCACCCACCTCCGCTCGGCGGAACCGGCTGACTGCGCGGGTCGACGACGCAGCGGGTCGACGACGCAGCGGGTCGACGACGCAGCGGGTCGACGACGCGGCGGATGGGCCGGTCAGGTGCGGTCGAACTCGCCCGCCCGCACCGCGGCGAGGAACTCGTCCCACGCCCGGGGGGTGTGGTGGTGGGCGGCGCGGGTCCGGTCCTTCGCGTCGCGCACCGCGACGCCCCCGCCGGGGACGCCCGCCACCTCGACGCAGTTGTTGCCGTTGTCACCGCTGAAGCTGCTGGTCCGCCAGTCGAGTGCGTCGGTGTCCACGGGCTCCTCCTACGTCTGGTCCGCCACCCGCTCGACGAGTGCCTGCGACTGCGCCGGGCCCAGCGCGCGGGCGAGTAGCTGGTCGAACTTGAGTCCAGCCAGCGCGACGTCCTCCCGGTTCTGCAGATGGACGGCCCCGAGGGCCTGCTCGACGTAGGCGATGTCGGGTTCGCCCAGGTCACCGAAGCTCAGTAGCGTGAATCCCGACGCGAGCGAGCGGCGGCCACGGCCCGCAAGGAGTTCGACCGCCTCGACCGACCGGTCCGAGCCCGCGAAGTCCATCGAACGCCCCGATTGGACCGGTGAGGTCGACGGAGTGGCGCACGTCGTTGTCGGCCTGGAGCGGGTCATGATGGAACGGCTGTCGATCAGGAAGGAAACAGCGTGCGCATCACCCACCTGACGCTGCGCAACTGGCGCACGTCCAAGAACCTGGACATCCCGGTCGGCACCAGCGGTGCGCGGCAGGACGAGCGCGATCTCAGCGACGGCACGCTGCGGCTCATCGGGCTCCTGTGGTCGCTGGTGGAAGTCGGCCGGAAGGGGGGGCCCGCCCCCCGGTGCTGCTGGAGGAACCGGAGCTGTCACTGCATCCCGCCGTCATCCGAATGCTCCCGACCGTGCTTGCAACCGCCCAGAGATCCAACCGTGCGCAGATCATCCTCACGACCCACAGCCCCGAGCTGCTCAGCGACGAGGGGGATCCGGGCCGACGAGGTCCTGCTGCTCATCCCCACCGTGGACGGCACATCGGGCCTGGTGCTCGGCGCCGACGAACAAGCCGTTCAGCTGCTCGCCAGCGGGCTGACCGTGGCCGAGGTCGCCCTCCCGCGCACCGAGCCGACGAACATCGAGTCCCTGGCCGACGTGACCCTGGGGCGGCGTTGAGCGCACAACCCATCGGGGTGGTGGTGGAGGGCCAGATCGACCGGGTGGCCGTGGAGAACATCCTCGCCACTCGATCGCTGGCGGTCGATCCGAACCGTGTGATCATCACCGGGGGCAGGCGGCGGTTCGACGCACGGCTGACCAAGTACAACCTGGCGGCCCGCCACGGCCCGTGGCTCGCCCTTCGCGACGCCGATCACGACGCCGGCGGCTGCCCGGTCACGTTGCGCCGTGCGTTGCTGATGGTGCAGCAGAGTCCAGCGCTGTGTCTCCGGCTTGCCGTCCGCACCCTGGAGGCATGGCTCCTTGCCGACGTCGATGCCTTCGCGGCGCACTTCTCGGTACCGCGGTACACCGTCCCGAGGGATCCGGAAGAACCTGGACCGGCCGAAGGAGACCCGCGTCAACGCCTGTCGGTCCTCGAAGCGTCGGGAGGTGCGAACGGCGATGGTGCCCCCGCCGGGTACGAACGGACCAGGCCCTGAGTACACCGCGTTCATCAGTCGGTACTGCCGTGAGGCGTGGCGGCCGGACGTCGCCGCGAACGCGGCTCCCAGCCTGCGGCGAACGCTGCGCGAGATCGACCGGTTGATCGCGGCCGGGGTGTGGTGAGCGCGCACGGAGATTTCGAATCCGGGTCGTCGTCTCGTGCGGCGATGACCGTGAGCACGGGCTACTTCTTGCCCTTGGACGACTTCCCCTTGTCCCCGTCGGTGGACTTCGCCTTCGCCTTCGGGGCAGCCTTGGCTGCTTTCGCCTCCGACTTCGCCGCCGCGGACCCGGCGGCCTTCGTCTTGGCAGGGCGCTTCGCCGGATCGGGGTCCGTCGGGGGCACCGCGGCTCGGCGGGCCGGGGTCGAGCGGAGGGCCGGGGCCCCGCCCCCACCGACCTTGGTCCGGAACCCCGCCCCGGCGCGGAACGCGGGGACCGTCGTCGCGGGCACCTCGACGGCCTCCCCGGTACGCGGGTTGCGGGCCACCCGCGCAGCGCGGGCGCGGCTCTCGAACACGCCGAAACCGGTGATGGACACCGACTCCCCCGCGCCGACGGTGTCCACGATGGTGTCGAGCAGGCCGTCGACGGCGGTGGCCGCGGTGCGACGGTCCCCGATGCGCGCCGCCAACGCGTCCACGAGCTGGGTCTTGTTCATGCTGCGAGACCGTAGCCGCAGGTCAGAGCGGTGCGCCACCCGAAGACCGGGCACAATCCCTTGTGTCGCAACGGGATAGGGGCCATCCCCGCAGGTCAGGGGCTGCGGGTCGGGGTGGGCCCGGCGAGGCGGCCACCACGATCAGCGGGGCGTCGTCACCGGGAGGCGGGTCGGTCGGGACGCCTCGAACGTCGCGATCTCCGTCTCGTGACGCAGGGTCAGGCCGATGTCGTCGAGGCCCTCCAGCAGCCGCCAGCGGGTGTAGTCGTCGATCTCGAACGCCACGGTGAGGTCGCGGGCCTGCACCGTCTTCTCCCTGAGGTCGACGGTGACCTCGGTGCCCGGCTCGTTCTCCAGCAGCTTCCACAGCAGCTCGACGTCGGGCTGCGCCACCTCCGCGGCGAGCAGCCCCTGCTTGGCGGAGTTGCCGCGGAAGATGTCGGCGAACCGCGAGGAGACCACGACGCGGAAGCCGTAGTTCATCAGCGCCCACACGGCGTGCTCGCGCGAGGACCCGGTGCCGAAGTCGGGGCCGGCCACCAGCACCGATCCGCGCGAGAACGGCTCCTGGTTCAGGACGAACGACGGGTCGGAACGCCATGCGGAGAACAGGCCGTCCTCGAACCCCGTGCGCGTGACGCGCTTGAGGTACACCGCCGGGATGATCTGGTCGGTGTCGACGTTGCCGCGGCGCAGCGGCACCCCGATGCCGGTGTGGGTGGTGTAGGCGTCCATCAGTCCAGGTCCCCCAACGGGTCGAGGTCCTCGGGTGAGCTGAGCGTGCCGCGCACGGCCGTCGCGGCCGCGACGAGCGGTGAGACGAGGTGGGTCCGGCCACCCTTGCCCTGGCGGCCCTCGAAGTTGCGGTTGGACGTGGACGCGCTGCGCTCACCCGGGGCCAGCTGGTCGGGGTTCATGCCCAGGCACATCGAGCAGCCCGCGGACCGCCACTCGGCACCGGCCGCGGTGAACACCTTGTCCAGCCCCTCGGCCTCGGCCTGGAACCGCACCCGCATCGAGCCCGGCACCACCAGCATCCGCACGCCGTCGGCGACCGTCCGCCCGTCGATGACCTCCGCGACGGCGCGCAGATCCTCGATCCGGCCGTTGGTGCACGAGCCGACGAACACCGTGTCGACGGCCACCTCACGCAGCGGCGTACCCGCGGCGAGCCCCATGTAGGTGAGCGCCTTCTCGGCAGCGACGCGCTCGTTCTCGTCGACGATCGCGGCCGGGTCGGGCACGCTCGCCGAGAGCGGCAGCCCCTGGCCGGGGTTGGTGCCCCAGGTGACGAACGGGGTGAGCGCGTCGGCGTCGATGTCGACCTCGGCGTCGAACGCCGCGCCGTCGTCGGTGCGCAGCTCCCGCCAGGCCGCAAGGGCCTCGCCCCACTGCTCGCCCGACGGCGCGTGGTCGCGGCCGTGCAGGTAGGCGAACGTCGTCTCGTCCGGGGCGATCATGCCGGCCCGGGCGCCCGCCTCGATCGACATGTTGCAGATCGTCATCCGGGCCTCCATCGAGAGGTTCTCGACGACGTTGCCGCGGTACTCCAGGACGTATCCCTGCCCGCCGCCCGTGCCGATCCGCGCGATGACGGCGAGCACGACGTCCTTGCTCGTGACGCCGGGGCGCAGCAGTCCGTCGGAGCTGTGGATGTTGACCGCCATGGTCCGGAACCGTCGCAGCGGCAGCGTCTGGGTGGCGAGCACGTGCTCGACCTCGGAGGTGCCGATGCCGAACGCCATCGCCCCGAACGCGCCGTGGGTGGAGGTGTGGCTGTCGCCGCAGACGACCGTGGTGCCCGGCTGGGTCAGACCCAGCTGCGGGCCGACGACGTGCACGATGCCCTGCTCGGCGTGGTTCATCGGATAGAGCGTGACGCCGAAGTCAGCGCAGTTGCGGCGCAGCGTCTCCACCTGGGTGCGTGACACCTCGTCGGCGATCGGCTCCAGCACGTCGAGCGTGGGGACGTTGTGGTCCTCCGTCGCCAGGGTGAGGTCGGGCCGGCGTACCGGACGGCCCGCGAGCCGCAACCCGTCGAAGGCCTGGGGGCTCGTGACCTCGTGCACCAGGTGCAGGTCGATGTAGAGGAGATCGGGTTCGTCCCCCTGTCCGCTCCGGACGAGGTGCTGATCCCAGACCTTCTCGGCCAGCGTGCGTGCCACGCCTACCGCCTCCTCAGAACGCTCACTGGACGTCTCACATGTCGGGAAGTTAGTATCGAAACGTGAGACAGCATAGCCCGGCCGGCCACCCCGTGGGTAGCGGCGCCGGGTCGGGAGTCGACACCCGACCCGGCGACACCAGGCAGAGCGGCATCGGTGTACTGGACAAGGCCGTCGGGGTGCTCCGCGCCGCCGCGGAGGAGCCGTGCGGCCTCTCCGAGCTGTGTCAACGCACCGGCCTGCCCCGGGCCACCGCCCATCGCCTCGCGGTGGGGATGGAGGTGCACGGCCTGCTCCGGCGGGGCACCGACGGCCGCTGGCGGCCCGGCCCGGCTCTCGGCGAGCTCGCCGCGGGCGGAGTCGACCCGCTGCTCGAGGCCGCCGCGGCCGTGCTGCCCAGGCTGCGCGACATCACCGGCGAGAGCGTGCAGCTCTACCGCCGCGAGGGCGTCCAGCGGGTCTGCGTGGCCACCGCCGAGCCGTCCAGCGGGCTGCGGGACACCGTGCCCGTCGGCGCCCGGCTGCCGATGACCGCCGGCTCCGGCGCCAAGGTGCTCGCCGCGTGGGCCGAGCCGGTCGTGCAGCGTGCCGTACTGGCCGAGGCCACGTTCGGCGAACGCGTCCTGCTCGACGTCCGTCGCCGAGGGTGGGCGCAGAGCGTGGCGGAGCGCGAGTCGGGAGTGGCGAGCGTGTCCGCGCCGGTCCGCGACGGATCCGGGCAGGTCGTCGCGGCGGTGTCGGTGTCCGGCCCCGTCGACCGCATCGGGCGACGGCCCGGGGTGCGGTGGGCGGCTGATCTGTTGGCGGCGGCGGAAGCCCTGCAGCACCGGATGTGACGACGCGCCCGCGTGACGGTGTCTACCGGTCGAACACACCCGCCCGATCGGCGTAACCACATCACGCTAACGTGACCGTCCATCGACCCGATGGCGTACACAAGAGTCGCCGGGAGCAAAGCCGGTCGACGACGGGCGATCACCGACGCGGAGTCCCCGGGAAGCGCCTACCGGCGCAGCGAGGGAGAGCGATGAGTTATCTGCTCGGCATCGACGCCGGCACCACCCGGACCGCGGCCGCCATCAGCCGGGCCGGCAGCCGGCCCGGCGAGATCGAGATCGTCAACCTCGGTGACCGGTCCAGCGCGGTGCCGTCCGTGCTGTACCTGGGCGACGACGGAGCCGTCCTGGTCGGCGAGGCCGCCGAGCGGCGCGCCATGACCGACCCCGACCACATCGTGCGCGAGTTCAAGCGCCGCATCGGCGATCCGACCCCGGTCGTGGTCTCCGGCCGTCCGTGGGCGCCGGAGGAGCTGTCCGCGCGTCTGGTGCGTTGGGTGGTCGAGCGGGTCGCGCAGCGCGAGGGCGGCCCCGCCTCGCGCATCGCCGTCACACACCCCGCCTCATGGGGACCCCACAAGAAGGACCTGCTCGGCGCGGCACTGTCCTACCAGGGACTGCCCGTCACGTTCCTGGCCGAGCCGCAGGCCGCCGCGATCCACTACGCGGCCGCCGAGCGGGTGGAGCCCGGCTCCACCATCGCGGTGTACGACTTCGGCGGCGGAACGTTCGACGCCGCACTGGTGCACAAGGACCCTTCGGGTTCGTTCGGGCTGATCGGGCGGCCGGAGGGCCTGGAGCGCCTCGGTGGCATCGACTTCGACGAGGTCGTGTTCGAGCACGTCCGCGCGGGAAGGCCCGAGGCGTTCGACGGGCTCGACGAGACCGATCCGGCGGTGCTCTCGGCGGTCGCGGCCGTCCGGCGGGAATGCACGGAGGCCAAGGAGGCGCTGAGCAGCGACACCGAGGTCTCGATCTCCGTGCTGACGCCCGCCGCACAGGGCTCGGTACGGCTGCACCGCAGCGAGTTCGAGGCGATCATCCGGCCGCACGTGGAGGAGACGGTCGACGCGCTTCGGCGCGCCGTCTCGTCGGCGGGCCTGTCGCCCGAACAGCTCTCCGCGGTGCTCCTCGTCGGTGGGTCCTCGCGGATACCGTTGGTGGCACAGTTGGTCTCCGAGCAGCTCAGACGTCCGGTCGCGGTCGACACCGACCCGAAGAACGCCATCGCCAAGGGCGCCGCACTCTCGATGATGCCCGCGCAGGCCCAGGTGCCGCCCCCGCGCGGACCGCTCCGCAACCCGATCGGCGCGCCCGGCGGTTTCCACCCCGCCTCCGGCGGGTTCCGGCCCGGCGGTACGGGCGGGCCCCGGGCGGGGGCGGCAGGTGTGCTCGGAGCGGGTGCGTTCGCCGGCGGCCTGGCCGCCGGCACCGGCGCCCAGCAGGCTCAGGGCGCGCTGCCCACCCAACGGCTCTCCGCCACCAGTGGCCTGCCGGCACGGGCCGCCCCGGCGGCGCCGCCGCGTCCCTACTCCGACCAAGCGGTCTACTCCGACCAGCCGGCCTACGTGGCCGGCCCCGACGACGAGTTCGAGGATGAGCCGCGTAAGCGCCGGAACCCCGCCCTGCTGGTGACCGCGGGCGCGGTGGCGGCGGCGCTCGTGGCGGTGTCGGTCGTCTTCCTGATACCGGACCGCTCGAGCGCCACGAACACGAGTGGCCAGATCTCGGAGAACACCATTCCCGCGGCGCCCAGCTCCGCGCCCGCACTGGACACGACCGACCCGGACGACGTCCCGACCACCGACGCGGACCCGACGTCGACCAAGGACGAGGAGGAGCCGATCGCCCCGGTCCCGCGGACCACGCGCGCTCCGGCGACCACCCGGCCCCCGGCGACGACGAGGCCGCCGGCCACCACGGCGCCGCCGGTCACGACGACCGTGCCGCCGGTCACGACGACCGTGCCGCCGGTCACGCCGACCGCGCCGGGGGACACGCTGGTACCGCTGCCGGGCGGATAGCCGACACATCAGCCGCCGTCTCGGCCAGCGTGCTCAGCTCCGGGATCTGCGCGTTGGCGCACCAGCGGTAGAACGCGTAGAGCAGTATCCGGATCTCGCCCGGGTCCCCGCCGCGCGCGGCGGTGGCGCACAGCGCGCGCAGTTCCTCCTCGCGATCCACGCCGAGAGCACAGCCCCGGACGGGTCGTGATCGACGCACCCGTTCCACATCCGCGCCAACGCCCGCTCGGACAGCCGCTCGCGTCCGCGCAGCAGCAGCCGCCGATTCGCCCACTCCGGGTCGAGCTTGCGCCCGCGGCGCCCGTGCCGCTCGCGGTGACGCGCTGGCGCACCACGGTCACCGCCTTGTTGCCGAGCATGATCAGGTGGAAGTGATCCACCGCGATGAGCGCATCGGGTAGCGCGGCGCGCACGGCGGCGGCGTAGCCCGCGTCCGGGTCGATCACCACCACGTCGATCCCGGCCCGGAACGCAGGCGTGCGCGCCGCGAGCCAGGCCTGCACCGCGGCACTGCTACGCCCATCGACCTGCCCCAACAGCGACTGATCGCCGGTGATGTCGACGAAACCGGTCTCCCACGGATCCGTGCGCTTCCACCGAATCCGGCCGTCGTCATGGACACCGTCGGGCAGCCACCGCGGACGGCCGAACCGGGTCTCGTCCATCCCCAGCACCGGCTCGGGCTCGGGGTCGGGCTCGGGGTCGGGCTCGAAAAGCTCCGCCGCGCCGTGGGTGACCACCGCCCGCTACATCGTCGGCCACGACACCTGATGCGCCGCAGCGACCTCGGACTGGTCCCGGCCGTCCTCCACCGCCCACGCCGACGCCGCCCGCAACCGCATCGTCGTGCGCATCCCCGCCCGAACCTGGGCGACCTGCTCGGTGAACGACTGCCGCTCGCACACGGCCGTGCGGCAACGCCAACGTCGTTCGCGCCACTGCGTCGCCGCGAACTCGCCCCCGACCGGCAGGTCACGTGGGCGGGTCAGCACCCAGTCCTTTCCCGAGCTCGACAGCGACCCGCATGACGGACACCGCGCCGCGGCCGGATCGTCGGTCACCAACTGCACGATCTTGAGCCCGGACCCGGCGAGCACGACACGCTCCACCGCCAAACCCTCGAGTCCCAGCAAGCACGACGCATCATCACCACGGTCAACCATGGTCCGCGGCTCTCCCTTCGCTGCTCCAGAACACAGCGAGGATCACCGAGCCGCGGGCCGCCATCGATCAGGCACGCCGCACGGCTCCAACCTCGGGTTGCCCGGTCAAGATCGAAGAGCCGGCAAACCCGGCGAAGAAGCCCAAGGGAGCGGGAAGAGCCACCAGCAGCAGGGCTGCGACGGCTGTGGGAGTCACGTGTCAAGCTCGACCCATGGTCGGCGCAGGTCCGGCCGACACGGCGCGCAAAATACACAGTCGAGCCACGGGGTTGACGGTAGAGGAAGCCCGGCCGGGTCGAGGTGGCAGGAATCATCTCAAGACCTGCCTGACAGCAAAAGATCCCGTTCCGGTGTTCCGGAACGGGATCTTTCGTGTGTAGCCCCGACGGGATTTGAACCCGCGCTACCGCCGTGAGAGGGCGGCGTCCTAGGCCGCTAGACGACGGGGCCGTGGAGACGCTGAAACAATATCAAGCTGTTCTGAAGCGACCCGCTGGGGTACCAGGACTCGAACCTAGACTAACTGGACCAGAACCAGTCGTGCTGCCAATTACACCATACCCCAAGGAGTCATGAGACCTCCGCGTTCCGCCGAGCGGAACCGGCGGCCATGTCCTGCACCTTACTCTAGCCGAGGCCGCCCGCCCGCTCCACACCGGCCCGCAGGCGCGCGAGCGAACGCTCGCGGCCCAGCAGCTCCATGGACTCGTACAGCGGCGGCGACACCGTGCGGCCGCTGACCGCCACCCGCACCGGCGCGAAGGCCTTGCGCGGCTTGAGACCCAGGCCGTCGACCAACGCCACCTTGAGTGCCGCCTCGATCTCACCGGTGGACCAGTCGGCCACGACGTCCAGGCCGCTCAGGGCGGCCTGCAGCACCGGGGCGGCGTCCGCACCGAGGTTCTTGGCCGCCGCCTCCTCCTCGGGCGCGAACCCGTCCTCGGCGACGAAGAGGAACCGCAGCATGCGCGCGGCGTCGGACAGCACGACGCTGCGCTCCTGCACCAGCGGTGCCGCCGCGGCCAGCAGCTCGCGTTGCTGCGCGGTCAGGGTGGCGGTGGTCCCGGGGTCCGCATCGGACAGCACCTCGACGAGATAGGGCTCGACGCGCCGCGCGAACTCCTCGACGGGCAGCGCCCGCAGATGTGCGGAGTTGATCGCCTCGGCCTTCTTGAGGTCGAATCGGGCGGCATTGCGCGACACCCGCGAGATGTCGAACGCGGCGACCATCTCGTCCATCGTGAAGACGTCGCGGTCCTCGGCGATCGACCAGCCGAGCAGGGCCAGATAGTTGAGCAGGCCTTCCGGGGTGAATCCGCGGTCGCGATAGGCGAACAGGTCGGATTCCGGGTCACGCTTGGAGAGCTTGCGATTCCCCTCGCCGGTGACCAGCGGCAGATGCCCGTACCGGAAGGGACCGTTCCCGATCCCGACGCGCGCGAGCGCCTCGAGCAGCGCGATCTGGCGCGGCGTCGAGGAGAGCAGGTCCTCACCGCGCAGCACGTCAGTGACACCCATCAGCGCGTCGTCGACCGGGTTGGTGAGCGGGTAGAGGGGGGTGCCGTCGCCGCGGGCGAGCACGAAGTCGGGGACCGTGCCGGCGCGGAAGGTCACCTCGCCACGCACGAGATCGGTGAAGCTGATGTCCCGGTCGGGCATCCGCAGGCGGTGCACCGGCGCCCGGCCCTCGGCGCGGTAGGCGCTGCGCTGCTCGTCGGTCAGGTCGCGGTCGGCGTTGTCGTAGCCGAGCTTGGGGTCGCGGCCGGCGGCGCGGTGGCGGGCCTCGATCTCCGCGGCGCCGGAGTACGACTCGTAGGCCTCACCCGCGCCGATCAGCCGCGCCAACGCGTCGGCGTAGAGCCCACCGCGCTCGCTCTGCCGGTACGGCGCGTGCGGTCCGCCGATGTCGGGCCCCTCGTCGTAGTCGAGGCCGAGCCACGTCAGTGCGTCGAGCAACGCGGCGTAGGACTCCGCGGAGTCGCGGCTGGCGTCGGTGTCCTCGATCCGGAACACGAACGCGCCGCCGTGATGGCGCGCGTGGGCCCAGTTGAACAGGGCGGTGCGGATGAGACCGACGTGCGGGGTGCCGGTCGGGGACGGGCAGAACCGGACCCGGACGGGGGTGGGAGCACTCATGATGCGGCCCAGCCTATCGGTGAGCGGTCTGGCCTCCGCGGCGCGACAGGCGTAAATTTCAACGCATGACGAATAACGAGCGCGCGACCTGCCTCGTCGTCGGCGTTGGTCCGGCCGGGATGGTTCTCGGACTGATCATGGCCCGCGCCGGGGTCGAGGTGACCGTGCTGGAGAAGCACGCCGACTTCCTTCGCGACTTCCGAGGTGACACCGTCCATGCGTCCACCCTCACGCTGCTCGACGAGCTCGGGCTGGCCGGGCGATTCGCCGGCGTGCCACACCGCACGCTCGACCGGATGCAGGTGCAGCTCGACGGCGGCACGGCGCAGTTCGCCGATCTGCGCCGGTTGCCCGGGGCGCACCAGCACATCGCGCTGGTGCCGCAGTGGGACTTCCTCGACATGCTGGCCGACGCCGCGCGCGACGAGCCCACCTTCACGTTGCGGCGCGATGCCGAGGTGGTCGGGCTGTTGCGCGACGCCGGTCGCGTGGCAGGCGTCCGCTACCGCGACCGGACCGACGGCACCGAGCACGAGATCCGCGCGGGGCTCACGGTGGCCTGCGACGGCCGGCATTCCACGGTGCGCGGCGCCGCGGGGCTCACGCCGCGGTCGTTCGGCGTCCCGATGGACGTGTGGTGGTTCCGGCTGCCGCGCCGCGCCGAGGACCCGGAGGGCGGGGTGGCGCGCTTCTCCACCGGCCACTTCTGCGTCATGATCGACCGCGGGGACTACTGGCAGTGCGCCTACCTCATCCGCAAGGGCACCGACGGCGTGCTGCGCGCGGCCGGGATCGGGGAGCTGCGGCGGCGGTTCGCGGGCCTGCTGCCCTGGATGGCCGACCGGGTCGGCGAGCTGCGGAGCTTCGAGGACGTCAAGCTGCTCGACGTCCGGCTGGACCGGCTGCGGCGCTGGTACGCACCCGGCCTGCTGCTCCTCGGGGACGCCGCGCACGCCATGTCACCGGTGGGCGGGGTCGGCATCAACCTCGCGATCCAGGACGCCGTGGCCGCGGCCCGGATCCTCGGCCCGGCCCTGCGCTCGGGCGGGATCGTCGGGCCGGGCCTGCTGCGCCGGGTACAGCGCCGCCGGTGGGCTCCGACCGTGGCGATCCAGACGTTCCAACGCCTCGCCCACCGGATGATCCTCGGCCCGGCGCTGACCGACCCGGCCCCTCAGGACCAGGCGCCGGCGAACCCCGGGCCGATGGCGGCGCAACCGACGCCCGCGGGACCGCCGCCGCAGGGGTCAGCACCCCGAGTTGCGGCGGCCGGGTCGGCGGCGGCGGGGTC
>Ga0209490_10000892_pt1 | contig 29589 bp, 28 predicted proteins | sample MAT06_FD_187209 | JGI IMG/M metagenome (GOLD analysis project Ga0209490, IMG submission 187209) | Freshwater microbial communities from Lake Fryxell liftoff mats and glacier meltwater in Antarctica - MAT-06 (SPAdes) (version 2) | ecosystem: Environmental > Aquatic > Freshwater > Ice > Liftoff... | reverse complement strand
GAGGCCGAACGGCAGCTCAAGGAAGAAAACGTCGGCCTGAAGGCCCGTCTGCGCCGGCTCACCGAAAAGTAAGCCGTGTTGCACCCTGGCACCACGTAATGGCGCCAGGGGCTGATGCCGCTCACTGTACTATAAAAATAGCACAATGATCCTCAATTTCAGCCTTCCTCGTATGCGGTTCCTACCGAGTATGGCCAGCATACTTTATGGGCACAGAAATGGACTTTTTTGATACGACGAATTTCCCGGCGCGTTGGGATTGCGGTAATCGGAAAGATTGGGGCGGCCTGCTCGGCTGGATGCATATTATCAGCGACCTAGTGATCTTCGCCTCCTATATGGCGATACAGCTGGTCATCGTTGCCTACATGCGCAAGCGCCGCGAAGTGTTGTTTCCGGCGGTGTTTTGGATTTTTTGCATCTTCATTTACCGAAACCAACCATCGCCAATGGGATGTGGTGCTGCTGGACTGGCACATGCCGCATTGTCCCGCTAGCGAGACCCTGGCGCGAACTGGCGCCGCCCGCGGGGATCATCCGCTGGGCATCATCGTTCAGAGCGGCGGCCATCCGGAGATACCCAGTCCAATCCCGGATGGCCTCATCCACTGTGCAACGCTGTTGAAGCCCTTCCGCATGCTTGACCTGATCGAGGCGATCCATCAGGCGATGCCACCGGACCGGCAAACCTGACTTCTGCGACGCGGTCGCAGCTTCAGAAGCTCAATATATCTTCCTGCTTAGCCTTGACCGTCGCGTCGAGTTTGCCCTCCCATTGTTTGAGCAATTCGCTGATCTGTTCGACGGCTTTCTTGGTCGCGTCCTCGGGCAACTTCTGTTCCTTGCCCCGCGCTTCGACAGCCTTGATGCCGTCGCGTCGCGCATTGCGCATCACGACTTTGTGTTTTTCGCCGAATTCCTTGGCTTCGCCGGCCAATTGTTTGCGACGTTCCGAGCTCATCGGCGGCAGTTGCAGGCGAATGACCACGCCATCGTTCTGCGGCGACAGGCCGAGATCGGAAATAACGATCGCCTTTTCGATTTCCTTGAGCAGGGCCTTGTCCCACGGCTTGATCATCAGCTGGGTGGGCTCCGGCACGGTGATTGCCGCGCATTGGGTGATCGGCATACGGCTGCCATAGGCTTCGACTTGGACGTGCTCGATCATCTGCGGATTCGCGCGGCCGGTGCGCAAACGGCGGAAATCCTGCTCGAGGGCGGTCAAACCCTTTTCCAGTTTTGCGCGGGTATCCGTGGTCAGATCGTCGTAGCTCATGGTCATCTCTCCGGTGGGAAGGGCAACGTTGGGTCGGCAGCGTCCGCGAGCAAGGCTCAACCGACGCGGGTTCCCGGTGGGTTCGGGCCGAGGGCCGCAGTGATCGCGCCGGCGCAGGTCATATCGAAGACCCGGATCGGGACCCGGTTTTCGCGACACAGGGCAAAAGCGGCAGCATCCATCACGCCATAGCGCCCCGCAACGGCCTCATCAAAGGTCAGCGTCGCTAGGCGCGTGGCAGCAGGATCTTTTTTCGGATCGGCGGTATAGATGCCATCGACCTTGCTCCCCTTCAGCAATTCCTCGGCGCCGATTTCGGCGGCACGCAGGGCGGCTGCGGTATCGGTGGTGAAAAACGGATGTCCCGTCCCGCCGCCAAAGATCACCACCACACCGTCGCGGAGCCAGGCCATGACCTGAGCCCGGTCATACGGCTTGGCCACGTTGGCCACCGCTTGCGGGCCGACGACCTCGGCGCGGCCACCCAGACGTTCCATGGCGTCCTTCAAGGCCAAAGCATTGAACAGCGTCGCCAGCATGCCGAGATAATCGCCCCGGGTCGGATCCGCACCTTTGCGGAACTCACCGCCGCGGAAAATATTGCCGCCGCCAATGACGATGGCGACGGGCTGACCACCGCGCACGGCGCCAAGGACTTCGCCACAGACGCGGTCGACTTCGACCGGATCGAGCACGCCATCGGAGCTGCCCTTGAGGGCTTCTCCAGAGAGTTTGAGCAGGCGGGGCTGACGCAGGTTAGACATGGGCGGACAGTGTGGCCGCAGGCTCACGCAAGCAACCCGCCCACACTTGCGGCAGCTTTGTTCAGAAGGCGCCCTCCACATCACCCAGAGCGCGACTCCATGCGCCGCCGGGCGATTCTATCGACCCGGAAAACACTGGAATTGGCTACGCCTTCTTTGGCGATGGAGCCGCTGACGAATCACTCTCGCCCGCAGCGGCCCAAAGGATCGCGTTCCGGGTGCAATGCAGGCGCGGTTTATGGGGTGATGGTCACTTGACCGGGACCGGCAACCTGGGCGTTCATCGTGCGCCCGTCGGTCAGGCGACGAACCATGATGGTGTCACCGATCTGGCCGTCGCTCAAAGCGGTGGCGCTGGCGGTCAGGGTGAATCCTGAGGTCATCACCGCCATTTCCACCTGACTGCCTCCGCGCACCACCGGCGGCATACGCACTGCCCCAGCCGGAATCGGTGCGTCCGCCTGCAACGGAATGCGAACTTCACTGCCGATCAAAATCTCCAGCGCGGCGGTTTCCCAGCGCCCGCTGGCGAGGTCGACTTCTCCCCAGCGCAGATCACCCAGCGCGAGCACGTCACCGCGCGCCAAGGCGCGCACCGGGATGGCAACCGCCTGTTGCTGAGTCACAAAAGCCACCGCAAGCGCACGTCCGATATCCTGGCCCTGGCGGACTACCCGCACCCGCACCGGGATTTCGCCGACGGGACGATTCACCAACGGTTCAATGATCAGCTGCCAGTGAGCACTCTCATCCGCAGGAATCGGCACCGCCGAGGGCGGACGCCGGAATGTTACCATGGCCCCCTCGCCGCCGAGCGCCTGCAGGTGGGCGACGATGGCCTCCTGCATCGGCTCGACCGCGACGACACCGACGGCGCGGACCAGATTGGTCGCCCCGGTCACTTCCAAGGCGGAACCCGCGGCCACCGTACTCAACAGGCCACGCACCTGATGACTGAGAATACTCCGCGGAGTGGTGTCCGGTAAATCCTGGATGACCAGGGTCGCTGCGAGGTCCGCATTGGGCCCACTGAGATCGGCGATATCGCCCAAGGTCGCCTGTGCCCGGGGCACCACCACGTCGGCGCGCAGCGCCACGCGCAGCGGTTCGACCCCGGCCAGGGGAACCCAGGTCGCAACCAATAATCCAACGAGCGCCGCCAGGAGTCGCATCAGCGCACGATGTCGTTGGCCTGTTGCAGCATCTCGTCAGAAGTGGTGATGCTGCGCGAATTGAGTTCATACGCGCGCTGCGCCACGATCAGATTGACCAACTCAGACACCACCTCGACGTTCGAGCGTTCAAGCGCACCCTGACGAATGGTGCCGAACGCAGTGTCCCCGGGGTTGCCGGTCTGGGGCGTGCCGGAGGCGGTCGATTCCACGAACAGGTTACGCCCGGTCGCGATCAGGCCGGCATTATTGGCGAACCGTACCAGCGAGATCTGCCCGATCTGTGATTGCGTGGTGCCCTGGACCACGGTGACGATTCCGGTGGAACTGATCGACACCTGTTGGGTGTCCGCGGGAATGGTCATTTGGGGCACCAGGTAATATCCGTCGGGAGTGACCAGATTGCCGTCGCCATCGGGACGGAAATCACCCGCCTTGGTATACCCGCTGGAACCATCGGGGCGCACCACCTCAAAAAAACCGTCGCCTTCAATGGTCATATCGTATTCACCATCGGTGATTTCGATATTGCCGGTGGTGAAGGTCCGCGGCGTCGCCGACAGCTTGACCCCATGCCCGATCTGAATGCCGGTCGGCGATTGTCCTTGTTCCCCAACGCGTGCGCCCGGCGCTTGCGGAGTAGCGTAGAACACATCCTGGAAACTCGCGCGTTGACGCTTGAATCCAGTGGTATTGACGTTGGCGATGTTATTCGCGATGACATCGACATTGGTCTGCTGGGCGATCATGCCCGAAGCGCCGGTCCAGAGTGCACGTGGCATGGGTGGAAATCCTGGGGGTGGAAAAAATGAGGTCAGGCGCCGCGGAGAAGGTCACTGAAACCGCGGCCGGTTTCGGCTTGCTGTTTCAAGGCTCTCTGCGCCGCTTCATAGCGCCGTTGAATTGAAACCATTTGCACCAGTTCTGAGACCGCTTCGACATTTGATCGTTCGATGCGGCCTTGCACGACTTCGACACTGCCGACCGTCACATCCCCGGGCTCAGTGCGGGCAGCGAAATATTGGCCATTGCGCGGCAGCAGGGCGACGGGCTCGTCGACTTCAGCGATGCGGACTTGATCGATGAAACGAGAATCGATCTTGCCCCCCTCGCCAGCCTGTTCGGCATAGATGCGACCCGAGGCATCCATGCGCACCCCCAAGGCATCCTCCGGAATGACAATGGGACCGGCCTGGCCCTCTAGGGTCCAGCCATCGGGGGTGACCATACGGCCGCCACTATCGAGGGCGAAACTGCCCGCCCGAGTCAGCCACAGGCGGTCTTGCTGATCGCGAACGCGGAAAAAACCGTCGCCATTGAGGCCCATATCGAAAGGATTTCCGGTCTCTTGCAGTTCGCCCTGGGCAAAGCTGTGGATGCTGCCTTCCGGGTAGATGCCGGCGCCGCCGTTCCCGGCGAGATCTTCGGTCCGGCCGCGTTGTGCCAGCAAATCGGCAAAACCGTTGTGCATGGCGATCTGCCGCCGATAGCCGGTGCTCTGCACGTTGGCGAGATTGGCCGCCGCGACATCCAACGAGCGGGTCTCGGTGCGCATGGCGCTAGCGGCAGCGTAGATTCCTTTCGGCACGGTCCTCTCCCTTCGTGGCGGAATGCGACAAGCGCAGAGCCGTTGGCAGGACTTCGCACGTGCTGTGCCAATGTGGCACGAATTCGCACTCCCTACGGAAATGGACGCGACTGCTGCGCCGTCCGCACCAAGCCTTCATAGGTACGGTCGCTGATTTCGTGGGCCCCGAAGCGGGCCATATGCGGGGTCTGCTGCTGACAATCAAGCAGCGTGAAGCCATTGCGTTGCAGGCGATCCACCAGGTGCACCACGCAGATCTTGGCCGCGTCATTGGCGCGGTGGAACATGCTCTCACCGCAGAATATCCCCCCCACCACCAAGCCGTAGAGCCCGCCCACCAATTCCCCTGCCGCATTCCAGGCTTCGACCGAATGGGCAAACCCACGCTCGTGCAGGTCGCGATACAACCGTTCGACGTCGAAACTGATCCACGTGGTCTGGCGCTGCGCACACGCGGCGATCACCGCCGCAAAGTCGGTATTCACCGTGATGCGAAAGGGCTGCTGGGCGAGGCGCTTACGCAGGCTGTCGGGAATTTTCCAGGCATCCCAGGTGATGACGGCACGCACCGGTGGGCGAAACCAGCGCAGCCGGCCATCGCGCTCTTCGGCCATGGGAAAGCAGCGTTGGCGGTAGGCTTCGATCACCAATTCGGGGGTGACTTCATACCCGTCGGCATCAAGCACCAGCGTGGTCATCCACGATCCGCATCATCAATTTTCAGCACGGTATCCTGGCGCGAATAATCGCTCAGGATGCGCAGCCAGTCCGCTGGGGTGGCGGCGCTGGCATCCACCGGCTCGCCAGCATCGTCGCCAAAACCCCAGGCACACCACAGCATGCGCACCTGGGCTGCCCGCGCGGCGCGGATGTCGGTGTGATGATCGCCGATCATCCAGGCGCGAGCCGCGGGAATGCCGGTCACCGCGAGCAGATCCAGCAACTGTCCAGGATCGGGTTTACGGGTGCGATCGCCGCCGCGCACCAACTCGCCGACCAGCCTAGCCAGGCCGCTGCGCTCCAGCAGATCGCGGGCAAACTGCGTCGGTTTATTGGTCGCCACGGCGATCACCCAACCGGCTGCAGCCAAAGCCGCCACCGTCGCGGCAACCCCAGGATACAAGCGGGTGTGATCCCAGCAGTGCTCACCGTAGTGGATGCCAAAAGCCTGTTTCGCTGCCGGTCGCAGGCTGGATTCTGGAATTAGCCGCGCGATCAAGGCATCCAGGCCATCACCCACCATCGCGGCCACAGCAGTGACCATCAGCGGCGCCAAGCCCACGCTCATCCGCGCGACATTCGCCGCTGCGGCGATATCACGCCGACTATCGATAAGCGTGCCATCCAGATCGAAGATGGCGAGACGTGAAACTTTTGGATCAGCGCCGGAGACGAACATGTTGCGCCACCATTATTCCGGCGACTCGTCCTCGGCGCTGTCGGGCTCGAGAACCGCCAAGGCGAGGATGGTCAGATCATCGTCCAGGGGCTTGCCGCAGAAACGCAAAACGTCTTCGGCGACCCCATCGACCAGTCCCTGCATGTCGAGATTGAAACGATTGAGAAAAGCGCCGTACATGCGATGATCGCCGTATTCTTCGCCGTCAGCGTCGGCAGCTTCGGTAGCGCCATCGGTCCACTGCATGATTACATCACCGGGTTCGAGCTGGATCAGCTCGGGACGCAAACTGCGCGCAAAGGTCGCTCCGCCGACCAAGCCGATGGCCATGCCAGACAAACCGATTTTGCGCACCGGCGCGGCGTGGGCGAGATTGATAATCACCCCCGGATGGTGCCCCGCGCGCAGGCAGACCATTTCCCGACTTTCCTGATCGAGAACGCTGGCGACCAAGGTGATAAACTGGCCCGGAATCAGATCCGCGCGAATTTCATCATTGAATTGGGTCAACAACGTGACCAGGTCGCTGGTCTGACGGGCCAGGAAACGCAGGGTTTTCAACGCGGTCGCCACGACCAGCGCTGCCTGCATACCGTGCCCGCTGACATCGCCGAGGACGAATAAAATACGCCCGTCGCGGAGAGTGAGCGCTTCATAGAAATCACCGCTGACCCCGGAATACCCAGCGTAATGCACCGCGATCTCATAGCCCTCCAACTCGGGCAGGTCGGCGAGCATATTCTGCTGCACGGTACGGGCGCGGGCGAGATCATCGCTGATCTCATTACCGATCGGAGACTGCTCACCGGCCGGAGTGGACGGCTGCCGGTTCTGCTGCGGAGCAATCCCCAGCGCCTGCATGCGCGCAAGCAGCGCTTGGTTGTCCAGAGGATTCAAGCCCTGTATCGCTTGCGGACAGGTCGCCAGATGCTGCGCGATCGCATTGACCGTGCGCACCGTAATTTTGCCTTCGTCGCGGCCGATATGGGGGACCAGATCACCCGTGAAGGGATTCATCCAGCCTTTGCCATCGCGACCGAAGACGCGCAGACGTGGTTCGATAGGGAGCAGGCGGACCAGATCCAGACGCCAGCGGGTGGCCTCTAAGTTTTCCCGGGGCAGGACCTCGCGGTCGCGCCAGGCGGTGGTCTCCATCAGATATTCTTTGGCCGCAGGAATGCGGCCGAGCGAAGCGGGGATCGGCTGCGCGGTGTACGGATCGATCCAAAATTGATTGTCCGCGGTCATGATCTGGAATAGCGGATCGCTGTCGAGGCGGATCAATACATCTTGTGGCAGGGGCCGACGCTGCGGCCGCGGCCCCTGTCCCACGGTGGTACGCCGCTGATCCTGGCGCCCGGTATCACGACGCCCGACCACTTCGCGTCGTGCTGAGCCGTCACGACGGTTCGGGTCACGCCGCTTGGGATCCGGGCGCTGGCCAGGTCGGGTTGCACCGGGTTGCCCCGGACGCCGGGGAGGCTGCCGCATTGTCCTGACTGTGGGGTGACCCCCTGGTCGTCAAGCTAGGAGGCACGCATTCTCAATTAGGCGCACCAGTCTCTTGACAGGTGGTGGTGGTGTCGGAGGCATCGCCACTGCCGCGATCGAAGAGCGTCAAATGTTCGATCGGATCCTGGCTCATGCCGCTGGTCAGATGGCCGAAGAACTCCTCGACCAGGCCGATGAAGGCTGCGCGGTCGGGAATACGCGCAAAACGATCCCGGAAACGGCGCACTCCAGGCAGGCCATTGCAGTAAAAGAACGTATATTTGCGCATGACCCGGCAACCACGGTCGTCGCCAAAGAGACCGCAGATAAGATCGAAATGGCGGACCAGCAGCGCCCGGCGCTCTTCCAGCGACGGCTGATACGGAGTGCCGCCGGTCAGCTCGGCGATGAGATTGCGGAACAACCACGGGTCACCGCAGGCGGCACGCCCGATCTGATAGCCATCAACCCCAGCCTCATCCTTGGCACGACGAATCGCCTCTGCCGTATCCATACTGCCATTGACAATGACCGGCACCGGCGACCACCGTTTGACCTCGGCGACGGGGGCCAGCTCGACCTCCTGGCCGTGTTTGCTTTCGCCGGTACGCGCGTGCACAAACAGGGCATCGGCGCCGTTGTCCACCGCTTCGCGCGCGACTTCCAGGAGGGTGCGGTTTTCCGCATCGAAGCCAAGACGCATCTTCACGGTGACCGGTTTTTTCGTCACCGCCCGGATGGCCGCAACGATGCGCCCGATCTGTGCGGGTTCGCGCATCAGGGCAACGCCGCAGCCGGACTGCTTGGCCTTTCTCACCGGACAGCCGCAATTGAGATCGATCAGATCGGCGCCGCGTTCATCCAGGGCCCGCGCCGTTTCCGCGCACAAGTCGGGATCTCGGCCATAGACCTGCATCGCCAGCGGGCGTTCAGCCGGGACATTCTCGGTCAGGATGCGGAAGCGGTCCTCGGTACCGGCGTTGCGATGGCCTAGGGCCGCCACCATTTCACTGGCAACCAAGCCACAGCCTCCGACCTCCTTGGCAATCAGGCGGAAGGCGACATTGGTAAACCCCGCCATCGGCGCCAAGCACAGATTGTTTTCCAGGCGCAACCCGCCAATCGTCAACGGATGCACATAGCGGCCATCACCAACCGCTTGGAAACCAGCAACCTGGGGCGAACCGCCAACGGAGGTATTACTCATCGGCGCACAATCCTATTCCAATTTTGTTAGAGACAAGGACACCTGTAAACCATTGCCACTGGTCCTAACCATTGCCACTAGTCCTAGGTCCTAGGTCCGAAGTCCTCGAATATTATGCAAGAGTGATATTCTTCCTGCCGGATGCTTGCTCAATGAAGCCAATCGTACAAAAAATGTGCCCTCACAAAAAACTCCCGGAAAAGTACTTCGGGACGTAGGACGTAGGACATCGGACATAGGACCAAGTGGTAATGATTGGAAGCTTATCGCTGAAAAATTGGTAAATAATTATTTGGGATTTGCAGGATGATCAACGCCATCGAGGTCGCATAGGCAGCTCCGTAGCTCTCGGGCCTGGTCCAGGTGCCATCACTATTCTGCAAGGCGGCCATGGTCTTCCAGGCCCGGGACCAATAGCGGTCCCAGTCCTGGGGATCCGGACTGTGGAACAAGGCCTGGGCGCTGTAGTACTGCCCATACCAATACCAATTTCCCTCGCTCTGCAGATGCGCCTCAACGTGACGGTTCAAAAAGCGCAGGGATGGACCCAGGACGGGATCGCTGGTGTCGTAAATACCCGCCCCGATCAGGCTCATGGTGCCGGCGGCGCAGCGCGGGATGCCTTCTGCTTCCTTGGTGCCCCAACCACTGCCGCTGCCGATGGTATAATTAAAACTGCCATCGGTGTTGGCACAGCGGCGCACATACCCCAGGGCGCGTTCCATCACCTTGGCATTCTTGTCGGTACCGATGCCGACATTGTTAGCGGCGCGGATCGCCATGATTTGGCAGATGGTCACCGAGATGTCGGCATCGATGGGTGCTGGCGTATACCGCCAGCCACCTTCGCTGTTTTGACTACGATGGATCAGGTCGATGGCCGATGCCAGGGCGGTCTTTAACTGGGGATTTGGAGACATGCCATAACACTCGGCCAAATACAACGTGGCAAAGCCATGCGCATACATATTGCCGAAGCCACCACCCAGATATCCGGTCATGGCGTCTTGGGAGGAGATGACATAGCGCAGGGCTTTGGCACTGGCCTCACGATAGCGTCCGCGCGTCGGCGTGTGGCCGCCCGCCAAAAGCGCCATTCCAGCCAGGCCGGTGATGCCCGCGCCTTCACCGATGGCCCCTTCGGGCGTCTGCAAGGTTACTAAAGCGGCCAGGCCACGATCGACCACGGCATCGGGGGTGAGGGCGATTTGTTCGGCCAGCAGCGGACTCAGCACGCACACCAGCAGAGCGATGACAGGCCCGCGTAGGTCAGCAGATGTGCGACAGGGCTTCATGGCTGTTCCTCTAACAGTTCGAGATAGCGGCGATACAGCGGCAGTGCCTGCGGCGGCAGATGCTGCTCCAGGGCCTGACGCAATTGTTCACGGCGTTCGGGCGGCAAGTGCAGATCGCCCCCTTCCTGGTGCATCGGATCCACGGTCACCTCGCGACCCTGACCGGTGCTGGGCGTCTGATTTTCAGGGGATGAGCCTTGATTATTGCCCTGACCTTGGCCTTGGGCCTGACCGTCTCCTGGTTTGGGATCACCACCCGGGCTTTGTCCACCAGGGCTAGGTTTACCATCCTGGCGCCGCTGCTGCTCGGGTGATTGTGGTTTGTTCGATGATCCCCCACCTTGGGAGGCTTCGGCCTCTTCCAGAATGCGGCGTAGTGCCAGGACCGCGAGTTCCTGCTCGTGGCGGGTGGTCAGACCCAGGTCCGCCTGCCGCAGCCGATATTCGGCGCTCGCCGTGGCGCGCCCGGCCCGTTCCATCAAGATGGCTGGGCGAGTTCCAGGACGAGCCTGGCCACGTAATAATTCCACCAGGTCGGAGATCGTTTTCTGATCTTCCGCGACTTTTGGTAGACCCGCGCTGGTACGCCGAGCGACTTCTTCCTGCATCGCAGTCAGCAGGGCCAACTCGGCGGCGGGTGGGAATGGCGCTTGGCCGCCGCCCCCTTCGCCTTCACCGCCGGGTTTGCTGCTCGGTTTACCTTGCGGCATCGCGTCGACGATATCCAGCAGCCGGGTCATTTCGTACAATGCGATTTTTTCCAGAATGATTCCGCGTTCGCCCAAGGCCGGCTTGACGAGATGGGCGGTGACCCGTTCAACCGCTTCGGCGACGCGCTCCAGGGCAGCTTTGGCGAGCGCCATTTTCTCCAAGGCGGGCAGGGCTTCCCCGCGCAGGCGCAGGGATATTTCAATCTCCTGCTCGGCCAAGGGCTCGAGGTCGCGTTGCGCGGCGAAATCCAAGTCGCGTTCCTGAATGCGATCATGGATCGCCTGCGACGCATTCAGGATCTTGACCTGCATGCCGCGCACTTCGCGCATGATACGCAGCACCTCGGTGACGCTAGGCTCGTCTTTCTTCTCCTCGTCTTTTTGGTCCTGTTTCTCGCCCAGTTGGCGCTGAGCCTCGCGCAACTGCGCTGCAGCTGCCGCGGCTTCGCGCGCGGCAGCACCGGCAGCGCCAGAGCCCATGGCCTTGCTGGCGGCGCCTTCATCGCGCTCGGCGCCGCGCATGGCTTCGATGGCCGCTGGATCCTTGCCCTGGTTTTCGAGAAGTTCGGCCAATTCCCGGGTTTCTTTTTGGAGTTGGTTCTGGCGCTCTTGCAGGCTGCGCGGATCGGCGCCGCGTTCCAATTCCTTCTGGATCTGCTCTTGACGATCAGCCAGGGCGCCAATGCGTTCGGCCAGGGCGCGATCCGCATCACTGCCCCGCAATAATTCAAGCAGACGCTCCATCGCCGCCAAGGCCGCATCCTGATGCGGCGGGGCCTTGGCGCGATCAGCGGCCTTGGCCAAAGCCGCTGCCGCCGCGGCCAAGCGGTCCGCCGGATGATCCGCACGCACCAGATTCCGGGCAGGGTCCAATTGACTGCCACTGCTAGCAAGCAAACGGGTTTCAAGATCGCGGAGTTGATCGGCCAAGGCACGCTGACGCGTCGCCAAATCTGCCGAACGAGCGGTGCCGGCTTCGTCCAGGGCCTTGACCAAATAGGTGCGCACATAGGTGGCGGTTTCCACGCCGATATTGCGCTGCAGTTGAATCAGGTGCGCCAATAAACGGCTGAGGTCGCCTTCTTGGCGCAGGCTCTGTAATTGTTTTTCGGCTTCGGCTAAGGCCGCATCGGCGGTGCGTGCAGCAGCGGCGCCGGCCTCGGGATCACTTTCGCCCGCTGATTGCGCCAAGGCCGGGGTGGCCTGATCATTGACTGCAGCAGCGGCGGCAGCGACCGGCTTGGCCAGATCCTGGTCCAAACGATTCGTCATCGCGCGACGGTGGACTTGATTCAACAGATCGCCAGCTTTGCGTGCGGACATCATCGCATTGCGCGCCGACTGCGGCCGCTGATTTTCATCGGCCAAGCCACGCGCCACGTCTTCGCGGCTTTGCCGCACCCGTTCCAAGGCCTCGACGATTTCACGATCCAGATCCAGACGCAATTCCTCATCGCTGACCAGACGCAAGACCAGCACCTCGCTGCGTCCAATGCCGGGGCCAGTCACGGTATTGCGATCCTGGGCGACGCCGACCAGGGCAACCCGATCCCCGGCCTTGGCGATGGTTGCCAATTCAAAGGTATGTTTGCGGGTGGTGGCGTCACCACCAACACCAGGGAAGATCACCAGATCTTGTTCCGCATCCGGACCACTTTTCGCCGCCGGAGATTCCTGTTTCTTCTTGGCACTTTGATTCAGGGCGAAGCGCAGGCGCAAATCGCCGAGGCCATAATCATCGCGGGCTTCCACGCCCAAAGTCACCACCGCCCGGGCGGAAATCATTTCGTTATTACGGACCCCGGCTAGGCGCACCACGGGGGCGCGGTCCTCACCGAGCACCACCGTGAAACGCGGTTCGGGACGTGGACCGATGCCATCCTGATCAGAGATCACTGCCACCAATTCGCCGCCCTGTTCGATCACCAGTTCACCACGAAAGCCGTGCTCGGTCAGGGTGATCGGCACAGTGGTAGCGCCGAGCATCAGCGCATATTTTTCCACCGTGCGCCCGGCTTCCTGGCGAAAAGTGACGGCAAAGGTCAGCCGACTGCCGGGCAGGGCCGTGCACGCCAGCGTGTTCAAGGATTCCTCGGCGCGACCGGTATATTCCGGATACGCGAGCGTGGCAGTGATCCGTTCTAACACTGGACGCGCCACCACGCGGACATCCGCCGACACCGGCAGCGCATCGCCACTTTCGGCAGTGATGCGATACTGCCCAGGCGGCAGATTCAGCGGTTGCCGGCGCGCGATGGCCCCGACGGTGCCATCGACCAGGCGAGATTCCTCGCTACGCCGTTCGCGATCAATCCAGGTCAGGCGGACCACGTCGTCGCCACCGCTGGGCCGCGACACCGACACCACCACGGGTTCATCTGCCGGAACGACGCGACGATCTAGTTCAATCACCAAGCCAGATGTCCGCGCCCATTCGATCCCTGACAAGGGCATGAAGAAACGCTGCAAGCCGGGCAGGGTAAAATTCGGCGCCGCCACACTGGCCAGGATAATAACCGCCACCGCACCAATCGCGGCACCCAGACGCCGCGGCAAAGTAACGGCCGGCACCAAGCGCTGCGGCGCCTCGGCGGTGAGATTATCGGCAAGAATCTGGTGGTCGGCTGGACGCAAGGGCAGCCCTTCAATTCCACTCAGCAGACGCCCACCCAGCACCGGCAGCCGACGTTCGGTAAACCTGGCCAAGGTCAGATCATCCATTGGCCGCGACAAGGGCCGCTGCAGCCGCCGCCATGCCATCCAACCCACCGTGCCGACCAAACCAACCAGTACCAACACCCGCACCGCAGGTGGTAGGCGGAAAAGAAAGTCAGCGGCGACCGCCGTCGCCACCAGCACAACCGCCGTGAGCAAGATCCGCGCGCTGGCATCCAGAATCAGGACCCGCAGCAGACGCTGACGCAAGGCAGCCAAAAAGTGTCGCAGGTCCATGGGTAAAGTCTGGTCCTGGGCGGGCGCATTCAATCGTTCAATTGTGTTTGCTTGATCTCTTTCATTGCCACTTCGTCCGGCGTCCTGCGTCGTGACATTCGAGGGATTGCCACTGTCATTGCCTCTGGTCCGAGGTCCTATGTCCGAGGTCCCGAGCTAGTTTTCGGTGGTGTGCCTTGCGTAAGCCGCTGTGTTTCATTATCGGCTGACCGAGCCAGCGCTCAACTGCACCAACACTACCTTAACGAGATGTTCGAGGACCTCGGACATAGGACCTCGGACTTCGGAGCTTCGCGACGCAGGACGCAGGACGCAGGACCAAAGTGGCAATCCCTCGAATGTCGCGATGCAGGACGCAGGACGAAAATGCCTACCCTACCCGTCCATCTCCTAGTTTACGTCGATCATCGTGTTTGCCGTGAATTATTGTGGCAAAATAGGAGCCATCTTCGCATTTTCAGCGGTAGTCTGGCGATCGTAATCGGCTTCCATTTTGCGGATTTTAGCTTCGCCGACGGCGACGCGATGGGCTTCTTGGGCCTCGGCGGCGGCGCGGGCTTCGCGCGTGCTGCGGATGGCGGCGAGGTCGGCTTGTTTGGCGTGCATGCGGGGCAGCCAATCGGCCATAATCGCGCTTTGCCGGGCGGACACGTCGACTCCGTCGATGGAATCCGTCGCGGCCTCTTCATGGGCGACGATCCAAGCCTGGGCAGCGAGTTGCTCGGCGGTGGTCGCGTGATCAATATTAGCAGGCAAGGCCGGCACGGGAACCTGAGCTGTCAGAGCGGCTTCGGCTGCGATCGCGGCTTGTTCCTCTTTTTTGTTGCGGTACGTCTTTTTTTCGGCTTTTTCCTCGGGCTGTGCGGCAATCGCCGGGGCTGAAGTAGGTACTGAAGTAGGTACTGAAGTAGGTACTGAAGTCGGTGCTGAAGTCGAGCTGGCAGCCTGCGTATCCGCAGCCGCACGGCCACATCCCGAACCAAATTGGGTCAGAACCAAGCAGACCAGGGTTCCAACCAGATACTGCGGGCGCACGGTGATGCTCATAGACAAACGATCCCTTCGGGTGGTGGCCCTATGCTGGCGCACGTGGCCGCTGGCGGCAGGCCGACCCCCGCGTGCATCCATCACCGTGTGATCTGCCGGCAATCGTTCTCAGCGTGCCTGGGGTGTGCGGGGCGGGGCTTGTACGCTTCCCAGCCCCTTCCATTCTGGCCCTGCATCCTCAGCGAAAGGGCCTCTGATGTCTGGTATGACCCGCGATAACGCCGAAGCCACCGCCAACCTCCTCAAACAGGAGCTAGGCAAGGTTATCGTCGGCCAGCATGAGGTCGTCGACGAGATCCTGATCGCCCTGGCCGCCAATGGTCACGCTTTGCTTGAAGGCGTGCCTGGCTTGGCCAAGACCCTGCTGATCAGCACGCTGGCCGCGGCGACGCGGCTGACTTTCAACCGCATCCAATTCACCCCTGACCTGATGCCCGCCGATATCACCGGCACCGAAGTCATCCGCGAAGACAAGGCCACTGGCGCCCGCGAATTGCAATTTTTGCCCGGACCCATCTTCGCCTCGGTGATCCTCGCCGACGAGATCAACCGCACCCCGCCGAAGACCCAGGCCGCGATGCTCGAAGCCATGCAAGAGCGCCAGATCAGTGCCGGCGGAAAGCGCCGCCCGCTGCCGTCGCCGTTTTTCGTCCTCGCCACCCAGAATCCGATCGAACAAGAAGGCACCTATTCGCTGCCCGAAGCGCAGCTTGATCGCTTTCTGCTGAAAATCACCGTCGGCTATCCTGGCGAAGAAGACGAACTCGAAGTCATTCGCCGCACCACCGGCAATGCCAAGGCCGCCCCCGATCCAGTCATGGACGCGGAAAGCCTGATCGCCTTGCAGCATCTGGTCCGCGAAACCCCGGTCGCCGAATCGGTCATGCGCTATGCGCTGGCTTTGGTCCGCGCCACCCGTCCACTCAAAGAAGGCGGCCTCAGCGATCTCGCCCCCCTGCTGCGCTGGGGCGCTGGCCCGCGCGCCGGCCAGGCCCTGGTCCTGTGCGCCAAAGCCTACGCGACCTTGCGCGGTCACACCTTTGTGAGCCTGGAAGACATCCGCCGCGCCGCCAAACCCGTGATGCGTCACCGCATCCAACCGAGCTACGAAGCCGAGGCCAAAGGCCTCAGCGCCGATGACATTATTGATCAATTACTGAAACTGGTGCAGTTACCGGCAACGGAACTGGAAAATGACCCTGCGGTGGCGGAAGCGATCTGATGGTATTCCGGATGGCTGCCTCCAGGGGCCGCCTCCTTGGAAGTCTTCATGAATGTCTGCATGAATGTCTGCATGCACGTCGAGTCGGTCACCCCAACTGGCCGCAGGTCTTGCAGAGGCCCTTCACCAGGACTTCGAGCATCGATTGCTGAAATCCTCGGGGAATTTCAATCGATAGCCGGATATCTTGTTCCAGGCATGTGGTCAGGCCGCAGTTCGTGCATTGGAAATGCGGGTGCTTGTGCCCATTGTGGGATTTCCCGTAGCGGCGCACGCCATCCATGCCCGTGGTGCGATGCGCCAATTGATGCTCGGCCAACCAATCGAGGGCACGGTAGAGACTGACCCGGTCGACGGTGGGCAGCATGTTTTGGAAATCGGCATGGCTGAGCATGCCGGACGAGCGCATTAACGCAGCCAAGACCAAAGCCCGAGGCTTGGTCTGGCGACCGCCTGCAGCTGAGATGAGCTGCCGCGCTACGGAATCAAGATCGCCAACGGCCATAGCCGGGCAGAGTAGGCGGAAATCAGCGCAGGTCGAGGGTGACTCCCGGCTGTCCAAACGGCCCCGGTTGAGCGCATGACGGGCTCGTCGCGACCGGCGTGCTATTCTGGCGCGCGATTCCTCCCTCAGCCAAATCGTCCAGGTCCGCGCTCACAGAGATCATCGCCATCCTGATGCGAATAGTGCGCCCGTCGACCGATGCACCGGCCGAGCAGTCCATGCCGCGGGCTGAGCAGCAACGACAGGATATAGCCAACACCCAAAGCACCGACCATGCACGCCCCACTGGGCAGGTTGTGATGATAACTGACCAGCAGGCCGACGGCGGACATGACTCCACCGTAGGTGGCGGAGACGATCAGCATGGTGCCGAACCTTTCGCACCACAGGTACGCAGTAACGGCTGGAATGATGAAAATGCCTAAGGACAGCACCATGCCCACCGCCTGCAAGGCGGCGACCAGATTGATCACCACCAGGATCAAGATGCCCAGATGGGTAAGCAGACTCCAGCCACCGCAGGCGCGGTGAAAAAGCGCGTCGAAAGTCTCCATCACCAAGGCCCGGTACCAGATACAGACTACTAAAATGGTGACGCTTGTGGTGACATATACCAACAGCAGGTCGGCGCGGGTAATGCCCAAGATATTGCCAAAGAGATAATGCAGCAAATCCATCGGCGCCGCGATGCGCGACATTAAGGCCACCCCCGCCGCAAAACAGAGCACAAATAAGCTGCCAAAAGCAGCGTCTTCCTTCAGCCGGGTCAGACGATTAATCACCCCACTCATCACACTGGTGAATAGGCCGGCCAGGATCGCGCCGGTAAACAAGGAGATCAGACCCGGTCCGAAGAACACATAGGCCACTCCGATACCCGGCAGCAGCGAATGACCAAAAGAGTCCGCGACCAGGACTATGCGGCGCAACAAAAGGAGGCAGCCGACCAAGCCCCCAGCAACGCCCAACAGCAGAGCCATGCCCACGCCACGAGCGACGAACTGATACTGAAAAGGCTCCGTCAGCCAGGAAAACCATTCGGTCATATCGCATGATTCCCGAAACAGCGTTGCCGATTGACCTCATTGAGCACGTCTTCCGTGCGCCCACTGGCGATCAATTCGCCGCGCAGCAGGACGGTGTGGGTGCACCACGCGCGCACTGCATGCAGATCATGGATAACCGCGACGACCAAGTGTCCGCGATCCGCCCATTCCCGCAAACGGCGCAAGAGATCGTGGGCCGATGGTTCGTCTAAACCCGTCAAGGGCTCATCCAGCAACAAAATGTCGGCACCAGTGGCTAAGGCGCGGGCGACGAAGGTACGCTGCTGCTGGCCGCCGGACAGGTGCGCCAAAGCCCGCTCACGCAAGTGAGTCAGGCCCATCGCATCAACCGCCCGCTCCACTGCCTGGCGATCGTGATTGGTAAAACCCCGAAAAAGACCGCGCGACAGAAATCGCCCCGTCGCCACGACATCCGCCACCTGCATGGGAAAATCGACATCCTGGGTCCGGCGTTGACCGAGATAACTGATTCGCCGCGGGTTCTGACGAATAGAAACGCCGTCGATGGTCACCCTACCGCTGGTCCACGGCAGCCAACCCAAGAGTCCATGCAGCAAGGTGGTCTTGCCCGCGCCATTCGGGCCAACAATTCCGACCAGGCTCCCTTGGCTCAGAGCGAGATCGACATGATGGACCGCGGGACGGCGCTGATAGCACACGGTCAGATCCTCACAGCAAAGCTGGAATCCCGTGGCCACGGCAGGTACCTGCAACGCCGAGTTCATGGTCGACTGACGGTCGTCGTGATGTTTCCTTCGCCCCACGCCAACCGCGCGGGAGCGGTGCCGAAGCGGATGCGTAGGCTGCGGTGGGGGGAACCCGCATCATCCGCGGCTTCGGCCTGGATCAGTACCTCATCATCCGGCCCCACTGCGGGGTGGCCCTGCCAAGTCCACGAATCCTGCACCAGGGCAACCACGGGAACGCCCAGAATCGTCACCTTCCAGTGGCTGACGGCGTACGTGCTTTCCATGGTCAGATACACCCGGTCGCGGGCGCCGCCCTGAATGTTCTCACGGGGTGATACCGATGGGCGGTCCCGCGGACGCTCGATGGCGACCACCATCCAACCCGCCAAGGCGATCACGACAAGGCCCAGGCCGATCCGCGAAACCACGGAAGCCGAAAATCCGAGATGCAGGCCGATCATGTTACGCTGCCATCGATGGCCGGCATTCACCGGGTCAGTGCGGTGTGTATGGTCTGAACGTTCGTGCGGAACATACCGACATAGGTCCCCGCAGCCGAATCGGCTGGGCCGAGTCCATCCAAATACAATTCACCGCCGGTTGCAACGCCGGCTTCACGCGCGATCTGCTCGATGACCGCGTGGTTCTTGGCATATTCGAGAAATATTCCCGCCACCCCTTGTTCGCGGATCAGGGTGACCAACGCAGCAACCTGCTGCGGGCTCGGCTCACTGTCTTCCAGTGCGGTATTCGGGGCGAGAATAGTGAAAGCATAATCGCGGGCAAAATATTGCAGAGCATCATGATTGGTGATGATAATCCGCTGCGACTTCGGAATAGACGCGAAGAGTTGCTTGGCCCAGGCATCGGTGGAACGCAATTCACTGATCAAGGCGGTTGCGTTGGCACGGTATAGTGCTGCCCCCTCTGGATCAGCGGTGCTCAAGGCGTCGCGGATATTTTCCGCATAGACAATGCCACAGGTCAGCGAGTTGAAGGCGTGTGGATCGGCCACGCCGGCAGGGTCATGCGCATGGTCGTGCGCATGGTCGTGCGCAGGGTCAGCGCCCGCATGGCCATGATGGTCTTCCGCGTCCATGGTCAGCACCTCGACCCCGGCGCTGGCAATGACGACCGTCCCGCGAAAGTCCGCATCGGCGACTAAGCCTTCAAACCAGCCTTCGAAACCCAGGCCATTGATGATGCACAGCTGAGCGTCTGCTAAAGACTTGGCATCGGATGGAGTCGGTTGATACGTGTGGGGATCAATTCCAACCTGCAGCAGACAGGTAGCGACGATCCGCTCGCCACCGATGCGCTGGGCCAGATCCTGGACCACCGTATTCCCGGTCACCACGTTCAGCGGTTCCACCGCCGCGAGAGCGCCGAAAAAAAGTATCGGAAGGAGCAGAGAGAGGCAGCGCATCGGTAAGACCGTAATCAGATCGCCATCTATCGCAATGGTGTTGCATTATTGTTCATGGTCCGAAGATGCGACTTCGTTCACAGCCCAATTGCGACGGGACCGCCATGCCACGTTCGTCATCCCACCTCCGCGGTGGTCTTGGGGGCGTCGCGATCGCGGTCATCATCGGCTTGGTAATTTCGCCCTTTGCACCGCATCAGCCCTGGCATGCGACGTTTTTAACGTATGTCGTGGCTATCGTCCTGCAGGCGGTGCCATTTCTCCTTTTAGGGGCGGTGATCGGGGCGGCGATCGAATCCTTTATCCCCACGCGCTGGCTGCCTACGATGGCGCGGCGTTTGGGACCCTGGGGCCTGCCTGCCATGGTCGTGGTCGCGCCGATTTTTCCGATCTGCGAATGTGCCGTGCTGGGCGTGGGGCGCGGGCTCTTACGTCGCGGCCTGCCCTTGCCCCATGTCCTGACGTATCTGATTGCGGCGCCGATTCTCAATCCCACGGTGCTGGCCTCGACCTGGATCGCCTTCGGTGATCCCCTCCCGGCCTTCCTGCGTGGATTGGGCGGCGGGATGGTAGCCTTGCTGATTGGCTGGTGGGTTTCCACCCTAGCCCCGACCTGGTGCCTGCGCCCACGGCCCCTATTGGCCGGTTTTACTGCCGCCCCGCAGGAGGCGATACCGCTGATGGTCGTGCCCGGTTCCATAGCCGCACCAGGTTACGGCGCCGCGGTCAAGCTCGACAGCGACTGGCGGGAAAAGGGGCTTCGCTGGTGTACGACGAGTCTCGAACATTTCCTAGAATTGGCGAGCTGGTTCCTCATCGGAGTAGCCTTAGCTGCGACGCTCAAGACCATGATTGGGACCCGCCTCCTTGAAGACCTCGGCGGTGGTGTGGTGAGCGGGCCGGCCACCATGATGGTCACCGCCATCGTGCTGTCCTTGTGCGCCGAGGCGGACGCGTTTGTCGCGGCCTCGTTCACCGGTTTCTCGCTGCCAGCCCTGTTAGCCTTCCTCGTGCTCGGCCCCATGCTCGACCTGAAGCTCCTGCTCATGTACCGGAGTATTTTTACGGTTCGTTTTATTTCCGCGTTGGCTGCGGCGATGCTCGTCCTGGTGTCGGCGTATATCGCTGGATTGACGCTTTTGCTATGACGCCCACCGCAATCAAAGGTCTGCTGTGGCTGGCGTTCCTGCTGATGTTATTGGGCAACGCCCGGTATCGCGAATTCGTCGTTGCTTGGCATGTGTGGCTGATGCTGCCCACCATGCTCGTCATTTTCATTGCGGTGCTGGCTTCCCTGGGTCGCACGCCGGTATGTACGCATCCAGATCACAACCATGGACCAGGAGATGCCTCGTGGTCATCGCTCCTGGTTCATGCCTTGCCGGTCCTGGCGGTGTGGATGTTGGGTGATGGCAATCTGGGCACGCATGCCGCCGTACGCGCTGGTTTTTGGCAACCAGAGCCATTCGTGCAGGAACAACCCCGTTTAGGGGAATCGGCCGAAAACCTGCTGCAACTCTACCAAACCCCGGACCTCGAGGCGGGGACCCCGGTTACTATCGAAGCCCGCTTTTTAGCCGGTCCTGCGCCCGATCTGATCACCGCAGAGCGCCTGCCCCCGACGGTGACCTTGGATCAGGTTCACGGGGTCGCGTTTCGCTTCGTCATGGTTTGCTGTGCTGCCGATGCGCGCCCCGTCGGTGCTGTGGTCATCGGCCACAAGCCGCCCATCACCAGCGATCCCAACCAGTGGTGGCGCCTGCACGGCCTCTGGATTCCCGCACCGACTGTCGGGTTCGCCGCCATTGAGGTCGATAGCTGGGAGCCTGTCTCCGCCCCGGTACCAGAGTATTTGCCGCACGACTAAACGGCTGAGGGTACCGGTCTTTGTTTTGAAACAGTGTTGCACTAGATGATGGGCCACTTAGCTTGCCGCCCATGCTCAGCCTCAACCCGAACTTGGTTCCTGCACCCGCGTCTGTCAGTGCGCGACGGCCATGGCACGTACACACGCGCATACTGGCGCCGACCCTGCTCGCTCTGGTGGGATCCAGCCTAGTGGCAGAGGACGCGCCCGTGGCGGCAAACCATGCGCCGCTCGTGATCACCGGCACCCGTTCTGCTTATGCGATCGATGACGCCCCGGTCCGTACCGAGGTGGTGACCGCCGCCAGCATTGAGGACAAACAGGCGCGAACCCTCTATGAGGCCCTGGAAGGCGTCCCTGGCGTCCGCGTTGAAGAACAATGCTCGGCCTGCAATTTCAGCCAGATTCGCGTGCAGGGCCTGGATGCCGGTCGCACCCAGATTTTGTTGGATAGCCAGGAATTATTCACGGGGCTCGCCGGGGTGTACGGCTTGCAGCAGATTCCAGCGTCCAGCATCGAACGCATTGAAATCACCAAAGGTTCGGGTTCGGCGCTGTACGGCGGCAGCTCGCTGGGTGGCACGATCAATGTCATCTCGAAGTCGCCGACCAAGTCCGGTGGACATATCGGCGTCAGTCTTGGTGAAGAAGGCACTCATACTTTTATCGGTGATGCCACGACGGTAGCAGACAACAACGCCCTGACGGCGTATGTCCAGAAATCCCTCGCAGATGCCATCGATGAAAATGGCGATGGAATCACCGATCGGGTCGACACAGATACGTTGGCTGGTGGCCTGAGTGGGCAATTGAAGAACGTCGGATCCGGCACCCTTCGTGCGGCCGTGCGCTTCATCCAAGATGATCGCATTGGCGGCGATCTCGCCACCATCGACAATCCCTTTGCGGCTGGGTCTGAACATATTCAGACCAATCGCTATGAAGGCACCGCCGGGTATGATCTGCCGGTTGGCGAACAAGATCTGCTCTCCTTTGACCTCGGCTACGGTCATCATCGCCGATCGGCGACCAACGACACCTTTGTATCTGATTACGAAGCCGCATTCGGCGCGCTGCCGACATCGGATCTCCTCGAACCCTATCAGGCCGAAGAAGATCAGATCGTAGCAGGCACGCGGTATTCGATCCAACGGGGTACCCACACCGTCCTGTTCGGATTTTCCGGGCTGTTCAATCGTCTTGAAGAAAATGGGGCCTACGTCGACCCCGTGGGTCCGGAAGCCTACCGATCCGAGTCCGTCAAAACGACCACGGAAATCGGCGTGTACGTTCAGGATGAGTGGCAAATAACCGACGCTTGGCAGATGGTCGCCGGCGCCCGCCTTGATCACCACCGCACCAGCGAAGAATATCGCAACACCCAGACCCTCAATCCGATTCCAACGCTGACCAATGATTATGACAGCACTTCGGTCAATCCGCGTTTGGCCGCGAAATGGGCTACCACCGAAAAATTGACCCTGCGGGCGACCGCCGGCAGTGGTACCCGCAATGCCTATGGTTTCAGCGAGGATTTACATCTGATCAGCGGCAGCCCGCGCATCTACCGGGCCAGTGATCTGGATCCAGAACGCAGCTATAGCACCAGCCTGAGCGCCGATTGGAATGATGATCGCTTCGATGTGGGCATCAGCCTGTTCTACAATCGCTTGATCGAAACCATCGTCTTTGGCGGGGCTGGAGCCCAGGCGGCCGCGCTCGGCTACGATTACGAATTCGTCAATGTCGGTGATGCGTATACCTCTGGAATCGAAGGCTCACTTCAGGTTGAATTGATCGAAGACCTGCAAGCGAGTGTGAGCGGCACGTATACCAGCGGTTTTTACGACGAAGCCCGCCCGGATTGGGTCGGCCATGCGAGCGGCATCGATTTTTCCGACGATAGCAAACACATTTCCCGGGTCCCCGACTGGACCCTGGGCCTGGATCTCGCGTATTCCCCCGGTCCGTGGCGGTTTGCCGGCGGGGCCCACGTCACCGGCCCGATGTGGATCGATTACAATGCCGACGGTGACCCAGCCGATGCCAACAGCCGCATCGTCCGTACGGATGCCTATGTGATCGTCAATGCCAAAATCAGCTACACCTGGAAATCTGCGATTCTCTTTATCGCGGCGCGGAATCTCTTCGATGAGGTGCAGGATGATCGCCGGACCGATGACACAGCATTCATCTACGCACCCTTGTTCGGTCGGATTGTATCAACTGGCTTTGATTACTCTTTTTAAGGAATATTTCATGACGGTAACCCGCCTTCCCGTGACCGTTTTATCAGGCTTTTTAGGGGCCGGGAAAACCACACTTCTCAACCACATCCTGAATAATCAAGAGGGAAGGCGGGTTGCGGTTATCGTCAACGATATGTCCGAGGTCAACATCGACGCCAAGTTAGTAGGTTCGCAGATTTCGCGCACCGACGCCAAAATGGTCGAAATGTCGAACGGCTGCATTTGCTGTACTTTGCGAGAGGATCTGCTGATCGAAGTCGGCAAGTTAGCGCACGAGGGCCGCTTCGATTACCTCTTAATCGAATCCACTGGAATTAGCGAACCGCTGCCGGTGGCTGAGACCTTCACTTTTACGGATGAGCACGGCAAGAGCCTCGGCGATGTAGCCCGGCTCGATACCATGGTGACGGTGGTGGATGCGCGCAGCTTCCTTGATGATTATACCACGACCCAGGATCTGCGCGACCGCGGCATGGCGATGGGAGAAGACGACCACCGCTGCATCACCAATTTGCTCCTGGATCAAATTGAATTTGCGGACGTCTTGGTGCTCAACAAAACCGATCTGGTCAGCCCCACCGAAGGCCGCCGTTTGCAGGATATTTTGCGGGCGCTGAATCCCCAAGCGCACGTGGTGGTTGCCGATCATGGCGCAGTTCCCCTGGACAAGATCTTGAACACCGGCCTTTTCGATCTCGAACGTGCCAAGCAAGCACCGGGCTGGTTGAAAACATTGCGCGGTGAGGAAGTGCCAGAATCCGAGGAATTCGGCATCCGTTCTTTTGTCTATCGCGCCCGCCGTCCTTTTCATCCCAAGCGGCTCCTGGATTTATTGACATCGTCCAGCGTCGGCGGACTGCTGCGCTCGAAAGGGTTTCTGTGGATCGCGACCCGGGCGCAGCAGGTCGCTATCTTTCATCAAGCTGGCAAGCAGATGAATTTGTCCCCAGGCCCACGATGGTGGATGTTGACGCCCGCAGCCGAATGGCCGCAAGACGAAGCCACCCTAGCTGAAATTCGCCAAGACTGGGATCCCCAGTGGGGCGACATTGCCACGGAATTGGTTCTCATCGGCTTGCGGTTGGACGAAAAAGCCCTGACTAAAGCCCTCAACACCTGTCTGCTGACCGACAAGGAAATGGTCGGTGGCGACGCCCGTTGGGCGCGCTTCGAAGATCCGTGGCCGGCATGGCCCAAGCCTACGTCTGACTCGGCCACGACGCCATGACGGCGGCGTTCTTCCCATCATGGCCCGTCTCGGCCTGCCTTCGTCTAGGCCGAGTGGCGTTTGGCTTGCCCGCACCAGCCCCGCCGCCGTGCATCGCCGTGACATGGCCAGCCGCCTGCATGCGCAGGCAGTGTTTGGGATTCGGGGTCTACGAACCGCCGTTTCTCGCCAATGCCCTGTATCTTGAACCGCCCATGTTGATCCGACTCGAAACCACCACGCCAACGAACGACATCATCTTGTTATCCACCCAAGGAGATTCACCATGAACGTCGCGTACGTATTCACCACTAACATGTCCACCACGTTTAAGCTTGCGGGCATGATTCTGCCGCAGCTCGAGCAGAACCGTCACGGTGCCAAGGTCGTCGGCATGATGTTCTTCGATGATAATATTTTCTGCCTTCGCCAGAATGACCCCATCGGTGAACGCCTCGCCATCGTGGCCAAGCAGCAGAATATTTTACTCATGGTCTGCGATCAATGTGCGGTTCGGCGCAACCTCGCCGAGGGTTCCTTTGAGCAGTGCGGCAGCGGACAGGTGAAGGCCAAGGGGCTGGTCGACGGCGTCATCGCTGGTTGCTTCCCGCAGCTCTACGAAGCACTGGCCGGCGCTCAGGTTGATCAGGTTATCTCGCTCTAATGTCATCATTTCCCGACTTTCCTGAACTGGTTTTTGATGGGGCTATTGTCAATTCCCTTCACTGGGGTCGCGATGGACTGCTGCCGGCCATTATGATTCGGTCAGTGCTTGGCTGGCGCAGCAAGCCGGCGTCACCATCGAGGCGCTGCCCAGTGACGGTTGCATGGATGCCCGCATCGCAGCTTTACTCGCCTGACGGCTGATATTTTCTGCCGTGTGCTGATATCCATTACGACTGAGAGCCGACCGGGCAGGAATGTGCTCGTCTATTTGGTGCTTTAGAGCTCGGCGGGTTCTTGTTCCAGGCCGCCCGTCGCGACGCCTCGTGACCAGTGCGGCTTATCCCTGCACGAGTGCGTAGGACGATTATGGCTTTCTTATCAATGCAACGCTGTTGCATTACTAAATAATCTTTCCAGAGTGCCGCCATGCGCCGCGTCGTACCTTCACCTCTGCCTTGTATCTCAATCCAGCAGCATGATTCGCTTACCCGTGGTGAGTCTGCCCGTCTTCACGAAGGCGGGCCCGGTGAAAGCCGGCAAGCGCCGCCCGTATCCCAGCCGGTGTGGCCTGATTCAGCGGCGGCTCACTTCGCGCGCTGGCAGCGCTATTCCGATGGGATTCCTGCCCTGGCCAGCGCCATCCGTTCTGCCATTGGGCAAGTGGCGGAATTATTGGATATCGGCGCGGGAACTGGTGTCTTGGGCGCATCTTTGCTGCGGCCGGGTGGGCACCATCGCGCTCTTGAGCCCAACGGGTACATGGCCAGACGGCTCCGACGAGATTGTCCACGCCATCTTCAACGCACCGTCATTGAAGCGCCGTGGCAGGCGGTGCTGCCTGACGCCCACCTGCGCAGCGAAGCGGTCCTGTGTGCGAATATTCCTGGTTTGGTGGAAGAAGCGGCCGCCACGTGGCGTCACGTCAGCGGCCTCGCTCAGCGGCACCTCGTGTGGATCGTACCCGCCCAAGCTGCACCACGATCCTGGTGTCTCTCTGGATTTCTGCCGCCCCATTTGCACGGCAGCGACACCACGCCGGGTATCGCCATAACGCAAGCGCAATTGGCCGGAATCGCTCCTGAACCACAGATCATTTTCGTTGATTGGACCTGGCGAGTCGGGTTTGCGTCTCGGCCAGCTGCCATCGCCTGGTTTACCCCGCGACTTCAGAATCCCACCGACCCCACTTTGCAGGCCGCATTGGCGACCTGGTGCCATCAGCATCTCAAACGCGCCCATCGCGGCTGGATCGCGGAAGCGCCCAAACGCAGCGCCATCATGCTGTGGTCTTTTTAATATCCTCAGGAACTAAACGAATGAAAACGCTCTCCTCTCATCTGTCCTCATCGACACTGTTCTTGCTGGCAGCAACTGCGTCGGTCGCTTCGGTCGCTTCGGCCGCTTCTGCCGCCGAAACGCCAGCACCGGTCATCACCAACGCACCACCGTTGATCGTCACGGCAAGTAACCGCGGCGAAGATCCCACGGAATTGCCCACTACCGTGCGTTCATTTGAGGTTGACCCGGTTATTTCCGCAGTGCAACCCTCGGTGACAGATATTTTAGCACAACATGCGGTAGGATTCCTGAGCGAATGGACACCCGCACAGACTTCGATCAATATGCGCGGAGCCGCCAGCGACGGGCAGGGTCGAGATTTTCGCAGTCAGATATTGGTCTTGATCAATGGACGCCGTGCCGGGACAGCGAATCTCTCTAAGTTATCCAGTGCAGATATTGAACGCATCGAAATGGTGCGTGGGCCAGGATCCGTCGTCCATGGCAGTCAAGCCATGGGTGGCGTCATCAATCTCATCACCGCCGACGGCCAAAGCCGAACTGGTGGTCGTCTTGGCCTGCAAACGGGAACCTGGGGTCGCTTTGGCGCTGGTGCTTCGTATGGATTCGATCTGGATTCTGGCGCTGATCTTTACCTGTCTCTGCATTGGCTGCGGCGTGGCGATTACGAATCCGGTCGCGGGGGCAGCACTCAAGAAAACACCGATTTTAGTCGCCTGGGTGGCACGGCGGCACTGGGAGTACAGCTCGCCGAACGACACCGGCTGGAGTTGATCACCCGGAGTGATGGCACCTTGGATGCAGGATTCCGCGGATCGTCGTATGATATCGACAATCGCGAATCACGTCGGAACTCCTCGCAGGAAATCGTATATACGGGCTCCCTTGCTGAAGATTCTGTCAGCTGGACGGTGCATCCCTACGCCATTCTTGACGAAGATGATTTCCACTGGGGATCCGAATCTTCTGGGATCGATACCGATGACAATAATCGAAAAATGTATGTGTTGGGCAGTCGGCAGTTCGCCACGATCCCCTTGACCCCCAGCAATACGCTGGTCACCGGGTTTGATCTTGAGCAGTCGAAAATTCGCAGCACGCGTTCACGCACACGGGTGGATGGAACTCCCGTCTCCCAATTGGCACCTTTTGACAGCAATAGCAACTCCGCCGTCTTTGGAATCTACGCCGAGGATGCCCAACGATTTTGGGATGATCGCCTGACCGCTCGCGGTGGTCTGCGCCTGACCGTCGGAGAAGAATCCATTGTCGAAACACCAAATGCCGCGCTTATTAATCCTCGCACTGAACGCTATCAGGCCGTGACCTGGTCCACGGGCATTGCCGCTCAGGTGACCGATACGGTGACCGTGCGGGTTGGCGCTGCCACCGGATTCCGCGCGCCTACGGCCAGTGAATTAGCCCTGGATTTCACGTCCGTGCTCGGCGGTCAGACCCTGGGCAATGCCGACTTGAAACCGGAATCAAATCTCGGCTTTGAACTGGGCACCACCTGGATCGGTACGGACACGTGGCTGGATGTAGTGCTATTTCGCAACACGATCAATGACCGTATCCGCACGGTTCCGTTGGGTGGTGGCGTCAGCCAGTGGAATAACAGCGACGACGATTCCGTGGTTGAAGGCATCGAAGTCGGCGTGACCTATGATGTGGCTTCTGCCGTTGGATGGCATCGCTGGCGGTGCGACTTGCGCCTGGATGGCGCCTATAATTGGCGAATCGATGACGAAAATGACAATCCTGCTATCGCTAACAGCGACAAGATTCAACGTATGTATGTCTATCAAGCCGCACCATCCATCACCGTGGGGGAGCGCACTCGCTGGGATGTTGGTCTGCAAGCCATCCTGCGTGGTCCCATGTATTATGATACAGAAGAACGACTGTTGATACCGCAGGGTGAACCCGCTGCCACTTTCATCCACGAAAAAGAATCATTCTGGGTCTTCAATCTAACGGCGCGCTGGTATCCGGTTCGCAATCTGACTATTTGGGGTGCGATCAATAATCTGCTCGATGAAAATGCACATCCGATTTTCATTGCCACCGACAAAGAACCATTCATCTCGAATCCAGCCCTCACCAATGGCGGACGTGGCAATAGTATGCCTGGCCGGGAACTCGTCCTTGGCGCCAACTGGACTTTCTGATGACACGGGCCGGATGGTCGATTTCATCAGTGTTGCTGTTGTTGCTGTTTGTCGCAGCACTCGGTCTCATGCGAGAGGGATACGAATCTCAGCCGTTGATGGCGTTAGAACCCTCTGAATCGGCAGGCTGGGTCACCGACGGCCTGGGCCGCGCGGTGGCTATTCCGCAGCCACCGCAACGGATCATCAGTATTTTCGCCAGCAATACGGAATTGCTCTGTGCCATCGGTGCAGGGCCACATATTGTCGGTATCGAAGAAAAAACTCGATTCCCACCTGATATACTCGATCGCCCTCTGGTGGGTGGCCGCCTGGGTTTT
>Ga0209490_10000890_pt1 | contig 29609 bp, 33 predicted proteins | sample MAT06_FD_187209 | JGI IMG/M metagenome (GOLD analysis project Ga0209490, IMG submission 187209) | Freshwater microbial communities from Lake Fryxell liftoff mats and glacier meltwater in Antarctica - MAT-06 (SPAdes) (version 2) | ecosystem: Environmental > Aquatic > Freshwater > Ice > Liftoff... | reverse complement strand
CTGCGCGGCCAAGAGCCGCGCGTCGACCTCATCGTCTGAGCAGTTCCACGCGAAGAATTTCCACGCGCGGACGGATGCGCAGGCGCGGATCCGCAATCGGCTTGTAGGGTAGAACGACTTGGCCCTCACGACCAAACACGGTGTTCGCCGCTAATTCGCTGGTAAATATTTGCGCCGGTCCGGCGATCAAACCGGTGGTCTGCCACGTGACGCTGACCGCGCGGTCGTCGCTATTGACCAAGACCGCGTAAGCCTTTTTGCCGCCCTGTTCGGCGCGGAAAAGAGTGACGGTAACACGCTGATCGCGGTCTTCGGCCAGACGGACGTAGCCGCTGGCCTCTTCAATTGGCAAGGGATCGACATTGACAATGACCAACCGCGGCGCGGGCTGCCCAGCGGTCGGCACCACATACCGACCATCCTGGCCGCGGGTTTCGCCAGCAAGCAAATCGACGCTATACGTGACCGGTTCGCCCGCCTTGGCTTCAATCGTGTATTCCACGGCGACGCTGACCTTCTGGCGATTGGTCAGCACCACCCGCGCGGTGGTCGCCGACAACGGCGCAAAGACTTCAATCTGTACATGTTCGCGGGTATACAGAGCAATGCGGCGGTCATCGGGGGTCGGCGTTGCGATCAGATCGGGGGCAGCCGGTTCAGCGCCTAATAGCTGCGCCAGGACCAAAGCCTGCATCACCAACAGGACGGCGCCGCGCATAGCGGGAAGGTATCCCCTATCGATGCAGGTGCCATGCCTTCATGGTCATCTCATCTTCACGCCTATTATCACGACATGAAACCCTTCGCCTCTTCCACCGTGCTTGTCGTGACGCTGCTTTCGGCGACCACCGTCACCGCTGCCGCGGCTGATGCTCCCGCACCGACCATTCCAGAATTGGCGTACGCCCAAGTCAGCAAAGCAGACATCCCGGGCTTTCTTAAAATTGAACGCGATCTGCGGCAAAAAGGGGTCCAGACGGTCTTGCTCCCGCTCAGCCGCCTGGCTTCCGTCGATGTGCGTGATCAACCCAGCGGTACGACCATGAAGAAGACCTTGGTCCTGACCTTCGTCTACGAAGACCCCGTGGTCCTGACCTTTGCGGAGGGGCGCACGGCCGCCGAACCCGAAGCGGTCCTAGCCGTGCTGCGCAGCGTCGCTCAGGACTGAGTCGTAGCGGGCACATCGGCTGGCGTCCACGAACGCCCGTCGACGCCCCGGGGGCCGCCCAGATTATCAAAGGGCTCCGGTAACGGCGCCACGCGGCTGCGGTATTCGATGCTTTACCGATCAACGACCAGGCCTTGATTGATCAAGTCCCATTCACTGACGGCGCCAAGATCACCGACCTCGGCGAGGTGCGCGGTTAATGCTGCGCGGTGACGTTCAACGATTGGTGCGTGCTGCGGATCCGCGGCGAGATTACGCACATTCCACGGATCGACCTCGGTGTCATAAAGTTCCTCGGCGGGTTTGCTGCGCGCGAACCACTGCGCTTGCACGGGGTCGAGCTTGCCGTCGGCGTGGAGACGCCGCCAGACCTGCATGCTCGGCATTGTCTCCATGTATGTATTGCGCTGAGCCCAGGCAGGTGCGGGTAGCTGTTACGCAGGTAGAGAAACCGCTGCGAACGCGCATATGATCGAATTGCTCGTCCATACGATCGCGACCGCCGAAGCAATACGCGCGTTCAGGTGTGCTTGCCTGCGCGCCGAGAAAGGCGCGTCCCCGAATGCCCTCTGGTCGCTCAACGCCACACCAGGCAAGAATTTGCGGTGCGACATCGACCCAGCCGACTAGGCCGGGATGCACGATGCCCCTGGCAATACCTTTTGGCCAGCGCACGATCAGCGGCACACGCACGCCGAGATCATAGCACCAGCGCTTGCCGCGCGGAATGCCCGCGCTGTGGTCGACGAGAAAAATGAGGATCCCGGGAATCCATTCTGCCCGGCGATGGCCATCACGACAACCGCCGTTCATGGTATCCACGATGTTATTCCCCCGCCCTCTGCAGCCAAAGGTGGCCTGCTGGCGGCTTAGCCTGGCAAGCCGCGCGGAACCTCGTACCGCACCGTCGTCCCAGCCGGCACCGCCGTGCACAGCGGATCTGCCATGGCGGTGGTGCCGAGCGGTTTGCGCATGCTGGTGGCGTCTTCGAGGAGAATTTTAACCCGCGCCGGGAAGGCGGTGGGGTTACTGATCGCAAGGACAATGCGGTCGCCGTCGATGCGGTCGATCTGCACGTGCACGTGCACGTGATCCAAGACGGTCAGCTGCAGGGTGTCGGTGCGCAGATGAATGCCGGGCAATTCGGCGGTGGTTAACAGCATGCTGCCTTCGCTCCAGCAGGAGCCACCGAAAATCTCACCGACGCCGATTTCTTCCCACGGTTCATCGCGTACTTCCCAATCGCTGGTGTTCACGTGTTCATTCATCCAGCCTTCGGGCATGATCGGCCAGCGCTTGCCGACGCGAATGTCGACAATGGGGCGGTCGGCGCGGGACAGGAATTGCGGAATCGCATGGGCAATGTCGCGCAGCAGGTTGAGCACGCGCACGGCGCCGCTGCCACGATACAATTTCAGCAGGCCCTCGCCGGACAGGGTGCAGATTCCCGGAGCGCTGTGCTTGTTCTGCACGTTGGCCCACACGGTGCCGGTCGTCAGCGCGTCGAGCTTGCCCATCGTCGATTTGGCCGGGAAGGCGAAATCGTAGGACATGGTCCAGGTCGCCGCCAAGTGCGCGGTGCGTAGCCCCCTTCGAGCCAACGCTGATCGCCGGTTTCTTCGAACAGGACCGCAAAACTATCAACCAGGGCTGCGCAGCTTTCGGAATCGATGCACTGATAAATATCTCCTGGGCCGCCGTTGGTGATGCCCTGTTTGACGAATTGATCATCGTACACTGCCGCAGCGCCGGTCGCGGCGGCCAAATAGCGTGGTTCGGAGAAATAGCGGGCGGCTAAAGCCAGGCCTGCTGGGGCTAGGCTCGCGGCGCAGCTGCCGCCGACGATGGTGGCGCCGGTCGTGGGATCGACGTAATGAACGAAACGCCCTTCGCGTTCGAATTGGGCGGCGAATCCTTCACACAATCCACGCGCCAAGGCGATCCACGGGGCGGGAATGGTGACATGCGGCGGCCGCTTCTGTAGCAGCAGCATCGCCTTCAGCAGCAAATAATAAGTATCAGCACTATAGCGCAGATAACAGGTTTTATTGCCCCAGGCCTTGGTTCCAGGCCTTGGTTTGCGAGCAATAACTGCCTTTCACGAAACCCGATGGCGTGACCGCTTCGCGGGCGATAAAATCAAAGCAGCGCAGGGCGCGCTGGGTCGACAGGGCGTCGCCTTCAACGAGCAGGGCATAGGCGGAATTCGGACCGCCAACCCAGCCGGTCTGCCAATCCTGGGGTGAACTTTCGCGCATGCCGACGCTGTAATACCCTTCCTCTTCGACCCAGTTCTCACGATTGTGTTTGCGTTCCTGCATCGCAAAGGCGGTGGCGAAGGGCAGATCGTGGCGCTGGCGCGGATGGCCAGCGAGTTCATGGCGCAGATCGAACACCCGCGCGAGCAGGGCGGGAATATCTGGGGTGGGGAAAACGTGCACGACCATGCGCTGGCGCACGGTATCGCCGCTGCGCAGCACGGCGCCGGTATCGCGGGATTCGCGATTTTGATACAAGACCTCTTCGCGCACACCCGGGGCCATGATCGCCATCACCGCCTGATTGCGGGCGGCATTTTCGACAATGCTCAGGCCGTTCTGGCCCGAGCGGGTTTCTTGGTCGGTAATAATGGCGACGCCGGTATCGCCGTGGCGCAGCGCCAGCATCGGCGTGCTCGCATCGCCAGCGAGTAATTGAATGCGGCTGCGTCCACCCGGAAAACCAGAATTCCAGCGGTTAAACGGCGAGGCCTCGGCCGGTTCGCCATCCGGGTGTAGGCGCGGAATTGGACTGACGCTGATGCTGTGATGATCCGTGGGATCGGCTTTATCGATGCCGGGGCTGCGCGGATAGCGGTTACCACTATAGCCCGCCGCCGGGATAAGCAGGTAATCGTCGGCGGACCAGCGCGTCCAGGTCGCCGTGATGCCGACGGCGGCGGCATCTACGGTGCCTGAAGTGACGGTCCACTTCAGGGTCAGATCAACGCCCCCGGCCGCGCTGGTGGCGGTCGCCACGGCCACGGTGAGTTCAGCGCCGCCGGTGCGCAGTATCGCACCATCTGTCAGCGTCTGAGTGACCTCGCCACTGCGGCGGCTGCCCGCATGGGTGCGGACGGCGGCTTCGAAACGGACACCAAGGGCGGCAAACGCATGGAGATTAACGATTTCCTGGCGCGGCATTCCAGTCTGTCCGTCCGGTCTGTCCGGTCTTTCCAGGGGCAAGCTGAATCGTCGCAGCCCGTGCGAGCCGCGCGGCTCGTCAGACTCCCCGAAAGCGGATGCGCACGGTGTTGTCTGCCCACCAGGTGATCTCGACGGGGACAAGCGCGCCATTGCCGCGCGCATAGTCGCCGACCAGACGCAATGCGCGGGGTGCCTTGCACTTCTGGGTTTCCGTTCCCTGATGCAAGTTGATCAGCGCCGATTCGATCTCTTCATCAGCGGAACGTGCCGGCAGCGGGTCCTCGGGGTGGGTTGCCCGCACCAGATGATCAAGCAGGCGATACAGGACCGAGGTCGGAATCGCAAGGTGCTCACGGAATTCCTCGCCAACGCGGACATACACTTTGACGATATTGATGACGGTCTGGGTGCGGCGCAATTCCTGTGGTGTGCCGATGATGACCTCGTCCACGTCGCGGACATTATCGATGAGGATATCCGCCATCTGGTGCGCGGCTTTGCTGGCGATGCGGTCGGTGGCAGGCATATAGTAGCATTGTCATCCATTGCGTGCTGACGCAACAGTGCTGTGACGTGCAACCGTAAATAGCTGCAAAATACAACGCTCACGAACGCACCGATCGCTGGAGCGACACCAATGCGGGGGCCGAATACTCTAATCGGTGATTACTGCTGTTTGGCACAGCCACTGCTCCTGCGTCGGCAACCTGCTGCACTCCCCACCACCAACGGCTGCGCGCCAAGGATCCTGTTTCATGAAAACCTTGATCAAGGTCGACATCGGCACCCCTCCGGAAAAACAAGACGTCCTTCATAACCGCTGGCATCCCGACATCCCCATGGTGGCGACGGTCAAACCCGGCGATCAGTTTCGGGTCGAATGCGTCGACTGGACCGGCGGTCAGATCAAAAACGACGATTCCGCTACCGACATCAAAATAGTCGATCTCACCAAGGTTCATTACCTGACCGGTCCCATCGCCGTGGAGGGCGCCGAGCCCGGCGATCTGCTGAAAGTCGATATCCTTGACGTGGGGGTGTTGCCCGATTCACAGTGGGGTTTCACCGGGTTATTCGCCAAAGAAAATGGCGGCGGATTCCTCACCGACCATTACCCCGATGCACGTAAGGCGTGCTGGGATTTTTCCGGTATCTACACCAGTTCGCGCCATATCCCCGGAGTCGAATTCGCCGGCATCATGCACCCCGGACTGATTGGCTGCCTGCCCAGCAAAGAACTATTGGCCACTTGGAATGTGCGGGAAAAGGCTTTGTTTGACACCAATCCGACACGGGTGCCGCCGCTCGCTGCCCTACCGTATGTAGAAACCGCGCACATGGGCCGCATGGCGCCGGCAGCGGCGAAGCAGGCCGCCGCCGAAGCTGCGCGCACGGTACCTCCGCGCGAACATGGCGGCAATTGCGACATCAAGAACCTGACCCGTGGGTCGTCAGTCTATTTCCCGGTCTACGTCAAAGGCGCAGGACTGTCGATGGGCGACATCCATTTTTCGCAAGGCGATGGTGAAATCACTTTTTGTGGCGCCATTGAAATGGCAGGGTATCTCGATATTCGGGTCAGTCTGATCAAAAATGGCGTGATCAAATACGGAATCAAGAACCCGGTTTTCCAGTCCAGCCCGATGGAACCCCGCTACAGCAAATATCTCATTTTTGAGGGCATCTCCGTCGATGAGGCCGGCAAGCAGCATTACCTCGACGTGCACGTCGCCTATCGCCAAGCCTGCTTGAATGCGATCAATTATCTCAAGAAATTTGGCTATACCGGCGAACAGGTGTATGCGATCCTGGGCACAGCCCCCGTGGAGGGCCGGATCAGTGGGATCGTCGATATTCCCAATGCCTGCGCTACGTTAGCCATCCCGACCGAGATTTTTTCTTTCGATGTCATGCCCAATGCCGATGGGCCGAAACTGGGTATAAAACCCGGTACCGATCTAGCGGTCGTGAAGTAAGGCGCCTATCATGCCCCTTTACGAATATGAGTGCGCCGCGCATGGGCGCTTCGATGACACCCGGCCTTTCGCCCGTTCGAGCGAACCTGCTCCGTGCCCTACCTGCGGGACGGTAAGTGCGCGGGTATTTTCACTTCCGCGTCTCGCAGGAATGGCACGCGAAAACCGCATAGCCCATGAACGCAATGAGCGCAGCGCCCATGCTCCGCACGTCTGCTCGAGTAGCTGTTCGCATAGTGCCGGCTCTACCTCCTCGGCGGTTGCGCCAGCGGAAAAGCCTCGCCTCAAGGCATACACTGGGCCACGGCCCTGGGTGATCGAACACGCCTGAGCGCGCCCCCCTTGTTACCAGTGGACGGTCATCCGGCGCGCGGCCGGCGCACGTCCCTCCTTCCCTTCCCGCGCTTCCGGAGAGAAATAATGTCTACTGCCCAACGTCCCCGCCTCGGGCGCAGCCGCTGGCTCGCGCTGGCGGCCACCCTGATTACCCCACTGGCAACGCCCTTGCTGGCCGAAGACTGGAAGAATCCGGTCCTCGAGCAATTCCCCACGGCCACGGTGTGCACCACTGGTCTGGCCGTAACCGATGACTGGGTCACTGTCGGCCAATTGCATTCGGTGACCGGCACCATGGCGATCAGCGAGACCGGTTCGGTCGAAGCAGAACGACTGGCCATTAAACAGATCAACGACATGGGCGGCGTCCTGGGCCGCAAGATTAAGATCATTCAAGAGGACGGTGGAAGCGATTGGCCGACTTTTGCCGAAAAGGCCAAAAAATTATTGATCCAGGATAAGGTCGGTACGGTTTTCGGCTGCTGGACTTCTGCCTCCCGCAAAGCGGTGCTGCCGATCTTCGAAAAAGAAAATGGCATGCTGTATTATCCAACCTTCTATGAAGGCTTGGAGGCCTCGAAGAACGTCATTTACACGGGCCAAGAGGCAACCCAGCAGATTATCTGGGGCTTGGATTGGGCCCATAAGGAGAAAGGTGCCAAGACATTTTTCTTGATCGGCTCTGATTACATCTGGCCGCGCACGTCTAATAAAATCGCGCGCATCCATATCGAGCGCCATCTGAAGGACTGTAAGGTTGTGGGCGAAGAGTACTATCCGCTCGGCCATACGAATTTCAATTCGTTGATCAATAAGGTGAAACTGACCAAGCCGGATGTCATTTACTCGGTGGTGGTGGGTGGATCGAACGTGTCATGGTATAAGCAGCTCAAAGCGGCGGGCATTACCGGGGCCTCTTTGGCGAAGAACAAGCAGATCTTGCTGACCATCTCGACCACTGAAGATGAAATTCTTGGTATCGGCGGTGAAAACTGTGCGGGATTCTTCGCCTGCATGAAATACTTCCAATGCCTGGACAATCCCAATAACAAGGCCTTTGTCGCCGCGTTCAAAGAAATGTGGGGCAAGGACTCGGTTATGGGCGACGTGACCCAGGCGGCCTATCTCGGACCCTGGCTGTGGAAAGCAACGGTCGAAAAGGCCGGCAGCTTTGACATCAGCAAGATTAGTGCTGCTTCTGGTGGCGTTGAATTCAAAGGCGCCCCCGAAGGCTACGTGCGTATTCACGACACCAATAACCATCTGTGGTCGAAGGCGCGTCTAGGCGAGATGCAGCTCGATGGCCAATTCAAGCTGATTGCGGAATCGCCCGAACTGATTGAGCCGAACCCCTTCCCCGAAGGCTACAAGTAGAAAGACGACTGGGTGCCCTTCCGTCCGTGTGGCCGGAAGGGCGACGGTCCGGTCCTCTTTTCCCGGAAAGCCCCCTATGACTGGAAAACTAGCGATCTTTCTCCTCCTTGGTGCGTTCAGTGCCTATTCCTGGGATGATATGAAAAGCATCCTGGTCATGCAGGGTTTCGCTGGCGTCAGCCTCTTCTCGGTTTTCCTCCTGATGGCCCTGGGGCTCGCCCTCATCTTTGGCCAGATGAAAGTTATCAATATGGCGCATGGTGAGTTTCTCACGGTGGGCGCCTACACCACTGTGTTTGTTTCCAACATGGTGCAAAAGTATGCTCCCTCCCTGTTTTCTTGGTACTATCCATTCGCGGTTATCCTTGCTTTCGTATTCGCATTTATGATCGGCTGGCTAGTCGAAGTAGCGATCATCCGTCGACTCTATCAACGCCCCCTTGATACCCTGCTCGCCACCTGGGGCTTGAGCATGATCATGCAGGAGACTTTTCGTCAGATCTTCGGTGCCCGCGAGACCAGTGCGATGCTGCCGGAATGGCTGATGGGGTCGTGGGCTCCCACGGAAAATATTGATATCCCGATCAATGGTTTATTCCTCCTTGGACTCGCGGCGGTAATGACCACGGTCATCTACTTGATGATGTATCGCTCACGATGGGGTCTGCGGGTGCGCGCGACGGTGCTCAATCGCCCCATGGCCGGCGCGGTCGGCATCAATACCAAAGCTACCGATCGGCTGACCTTCGCCCTGGGCTGCGGAACTGCTGGTATCGCGGGCGCCGCCTTCACCACCATTGGTTCGGTATCGCCCTCTGCCGGTTCGCTTTATATTGTCGACACCTTTATGGTCGTTGTATTTGGCGGTGCGGGCAGCCTGGTTGGTACGATTCTTTCCGCCTTTGGCATCGCCCAGGCGCAATCGGTAATGGAATTTTTCCTCTCGGGGGTTCTCGCCAAGGTATTCACTCTGCTTGCGGTGGTCTTTATTCTGATGATTCGTCCGCAGGGCCTGATCGCGGCGAAAATCCGCAAATGATTCACTCGTGATCCTCCTGTCCTTCGGAGAGTTCCGTGCACGCATTCTATCATAAATGGCTGGGGGGTCGCTCGGGGACGGTGGGCCTGTGCGTCCTCGCCCTCATTCTCTTGGTGATTATTCCGTTGAGTCTAGATGCCTTTCGGCTCAATATGATGAGCAAGTATCTCAGCCTGTCCTTTGTTGCCGTTGGTCTGGTACTGTGTTGGGGCCATGGTGGCATCCTGAGTCTGGGCCAAGGCCTGTTCTGGGGGCTGGGCGGCTATTGCATGGCGGCCTTCCTAAAATTGGAGGCCGCACGCACTATCGCTGCAGAAAGCGGCACCGATCAGATCCAGGCCCTGACCACGGTCGGCCTACCTGATTTCATGGATTGGAATCAGATCACGTCACTACCTTGGTTCTGGTACCCATTCAAGAGTCTACCACTCACGCTGATTCTGGTTTTTGCCGTGCCGACCATCGTCGCTTACTTGGTCGGAACGGCGATGTTTAAACGCCGGGTTGGTGGCGTCTATTTCGCCATCATCACCCAAGCATTGTGCTGGATGATGGAAATGCTCTTTGTCACCCGCCAAGGGTGGACCGGTGGCATCAACGGCATTACTGATCTGCGCACTATGTGGGGCTGGGATATTCGCACCACATCGGCGCAGACGGTCCTGTACTTCAGTACCGCGATTCTGGTCATCGCCTGTGTGATGTTCGGCCGCTGGATTCTGACCAGTAAGTTCGGACGGATCTTAGTTGCGCTGCGCGATATGGAAGATCGCGTGCGGTTTTCCGGCTATGATGTCGCCAACCTGAAAACCTTTGTTTTTTGCATCGCCGCTGCGATGTCCGCTCTGGGCGGGATGATGTATGTGCTCAATGTCGGCTTCATGTCACCGAAACTGGTCACGATTGAACCATCGATCTATCTGGTCATATTCTGTGCGGTAGGCGGGCGACTGTCGCTGATCGGTGCGGTCTATGGAACTCTTTTAGTCAGCTTTGGCAGAACCTACTTTTCAGAACAATTTCCCTCGCTGTGGTATTACCTGATGGGCACGGTCTTCATCCTGGTGACCATGGTTTTTCCCAATGGTCTCGCCGGGCTGGTCAATCGGTATGGACCGAAACTGTGGCACGCTTTCTTGCGGTTAATTGGCAAAAACAAGCCTCTCGCTGCGCACAAAGATTCGACGACCAAGTCGCAATCCACCGGAGCTACGCCGTGATCGATCAGCATTTCGCCCTAACTATCGAAGGTTTAACCGTTTCTTTTGACGGATTTAAAGCCGTCGATGGCGTCAATCTTTATGTCGAACGCAATGAGTTGCGAGTAGTGATCGGCCCCAATGGCGCTGGCAAGACCACGCTGCTCGACCTCATCTGCGGGCGGACCAAGCCGACCAGCGGCAGTATCGACTTTCAAGACCTTCCCCTGCATCGCATGGCTGAACAGGCGATTGTCCAAAGTGGGGTGGTTCGCAAGTTCCAAACCCCTTCGATTTATCCCCGACTCACCGTCTTTGAAAATCTTGAGGTCTCTTTTCCTCGTGGGCGTGGGGCTTTTAGTTCACTATTTTTCAAACGTTCAAGCGATGTCGTCGATCGCATTCACGCCGTGGCGAAAGAGGTCTATCTGGAAGAGGCCCTCGATACTGAGGCAGATATCCTCAGCCATGGCCAGAAGCAGTGGCTGGAAATCGGCATGTTGTTGATTGCCGAACCTAAATTGCTGCTCCTCGATGAGCCTGTCGCGGGTATGAGCGTCCGCGAGCGTGAACAGACGGCTGATTTGCTGCAGCGTGTCTGTGCCGGGCGTTCGGCCGTGGTTATTGAGCACGACATGAATTTCGTTCGACGCATCGCTGATATCGTCACCGTGATGCATCAGGGCAAGGTTATTGCCGAAGGTCCGATGGAAACGGTGGAAAATGACCCCCGGGTCGTGGAGGTGTATCTTGGTCACTGAAAGCGCTGTCGCAGAGCCCGCTCCCGCAGGACCCAATGAGGAAACGCCGCCGACTTGCCCACCCGCCCTGGTCGTCAGCCATCTCGCTGCCGCGTATGGGCAAAGCCGAATCATCAATGATCTCTCTTTCAGTGCCCAGCCTGGCGAAACCGTGGCAATCATGGGCCGCAATGGCATGGGCAAGACCACGTTGATGAAAAGCATCATGGGCATCGTTATGCCGGTGGGCGGCAGCATCCGCGTCGGCGACACCGACGTCACTCGACTTGAAAGCTATCGTCGTGTCCGCGCCGGGCTCGGATTTGTTCCGCAAGGTCGGCAGATTTTTCCGTCATTGACCGTCGAAGAGAATATCCGCACCGGCATGGATGCGCTACCGCGCCGAACGCCTATTGATGAGCGTCTCTATACGATGTTCCCGGTGCTGAAAGACATGCGCCATCGCAAGGGCGGTAACTTGTCTGGTGGTCAGCAGCAACAGCTGGCAATCGCGCGTGCTTTGGTCTCTCGTCCGCGGGTGCTGCTGCTCGATGAACCGACCGAAGGCATTCAGCCGTCGATCATCAAGGACCTTGCGCGCCAGCTCAATGAGATCCGCCAAACCTGGAATGTGACCATCATCGTATCCGAACAGGTGCTGAGTTTCGCCCTCGCCATTGCTGACCGCCTTCTCGTTATTGAGTCGGGGAATCTGGTGCGTGAAGATCGACGTTCAGAGGTCGACGAGGCGACCGTTGCTCGCTACCTGTCAGTGTAAGCCATTGGCCCAGCCCTTGTCGAGCGGCCATCAACTGCCAACGAAGTATTTTGTTTAGGGTGGGTGTCCTCCCGGAGTCGGTCTGTCGGGGTTGGTTTTCGACAGGGCTGTAAGTCTTGTCTCTCCATGTATTTACGGCCCGACATGGGGTCCGGGTCCTATTCAGTTTTCGCGTTCACTCGTCAGATCGAAGCCATGATCGCCGCTGTTCCCACCATGCGCCAAGCCCCTATCCGTCTCGCCGGTCGCTCTGCTGATCCTGCCCTGCTCGAGGCCCTGCGCGATGTCCGCGACGAGCTGACGCAGCTGGGCTTGGGTCCCCTCTTCTATTGGGTTTCGGTGGTGCAAAGCCGCCGGCGCATGACCTCGCAGGGTCTGGCCTGGTACACCTTCGGTGAACGCAAATTGCGCCTGCCGCGGTGGACGCAGCGTACCCGGCGCGAGAGCGCACGCGCGTTCGGAACCAAGACACTGAGCCTGCGCGCAGTGCTGCGCCACGAGTTCGGCCATGCGCTGGCCGACTATCTGCATCTCGAAGATCGCGCCTGCTTTCAGCGCACCTTCGGACAAGGCACCTACCTGACCCGCTACGCTGCCCAGAACGCGGATGAGGATTTCGCCGAGACCTTCATGCGCATGGTCACCTGGGGCGGTACGCTGCGCTGCAAAGAGGCCGATCGCAGCCTGCGCGCAAAATGGCGCTATGTGCGCGCGGCGGTACGTGAGGCAGGTGGCCTGCGCCCACGCCTGCACGTCGACTGTCCCGTGTGCGGTGAGCAGCATATCTGCCGACCGGGCACGCGCCGCTGTGCGGCCTGCGCCACGACCTTCCGCGTCGCCTCCTGATTCTGCTGCGTCAGTCCGGCTTGCTCTCACCGGGGTCAGACGGCATACTGGTGGTGGAACCTTTGGAGATGCTCATGCAGCCAGTGCCGCATTCTTTTCAGCACGATGGCCAGAATACGTGTCAGCACGCCGCCGTGCGCGCCTGGGTTGCAGAGACCCAAGCATTGTGTGAACCCGAATCGGTGCACTGGTGCGATGGATCCGACGCTGAAAATACGCGCCTGCTCGCCCAGGCCGAAGCAGCCGGGATCCTCCTGCGTCTGAATCAGGAAAAATTGCCCGGCTGCTGGTATCACCGCTCTGATCCGGGCGATGTCGCACGTATCGAAAATCGCACCTATATTTGCACGCCCACGAAAGCCGAAGCCGGACCGACCAATAACTGGGCCGATCCCGCAGAGATGCGCGCGCGTCTGCGCACCATCGCCCACGGCGCTATGCGTGGCCGCACCCTGTATGTCGTGCCCTACCTGATGGGCCCACCCGGCTGTGCGCGGACCAAGGTCGGCATAGAAATTACCGATTCGATCTATGTCGTGGTCTCGATGCGCATCATGACCCGCATGGGTGATGTCGCGTGGAAGCATCTCGGTAGTAACGGTGCCTTTACCAAAGGCCTGCACTGCATGCTCGATACGGCCTTGGAAAATCGGCACATTGCTCATTTTCCCCAAGACAATGAGATTATCTCGACGTCGTCAAATTATGGCGGCAATGTTCTGCAAGGGAAAAAGTGCTTGGCCTTACGCCTGGGTTCCTGGCTCGGCCGCCAAGAGGGCTGGCTCGCCGAACACATGCTGCTGATGAAAGTAGAAAATCCCCAGGGCGAAGTCACCTACGTCGCAGCGGCTTTTCCGTCGGCCTGCGGCAAGACCAATTTTGCCATGCTGATCCCGCCCGAACATTATGCGGGCTGGAAAATCACCACTGTCGGCGATGACATTGCGTGGTTGTGGCCCGGCGAAGACGGTCGCCTGTGGGCGATGAATCCGGAAAATGGCTATTTCGGGGTCGCCCCCGGTACCAACGCCGAAACGAATCCGAACGCGATGAAAACCATCGCCCGCGACACCATCTATACCAATGTCGCGCTGACTCCAGACGGCGACGTTTGGTGGGAAGGGAAAACCGCGCAACCGCCTGCCAACCTGACCGATTGGCGCGGGCGCCCATGGACCCCTGGCAACGGTGAAAAGGCTGCGCATCCGAATAGCCGCTTCGCCGCGCCGATGGACCATAATCCGGCTCTGGCGCCTGAAGTGCACGATCCGCGCGGAGTCCCGATCTCAGCGATTATTTTTGGTGGCCGTCGCGCTACGACTTATCCGCTGGTGTTCCAAGCTTTTAATTGGAGTCATGGCACCTATCTGGGCGCGATGCTTGGCTCGGAAACCACCGCCGCTGCGGCGGGTCAAGTCGGCCAAGTCCGCCGCGATCCCATGGCGATGCTGCCTTTTTGCGGTTATTCGATGGGCGATTATTTCGCCCATTGGCTGGCAGTCGGCCGCAAGCTGGCGCATCCCCCGCGGATATTCCATGTTAACTGGTTCCGCAAGGATGCCGGCGGAAAATTCATGTGGCCCGGATTTGGCGAAAATATGCGCATTCTGGAATGGATCGTTAATCGCTGCCACGGTCATGCCGAAGGCGATGAAACCCATCTCGGCTGGATGCCGTTTGGCGAACACATCAACCTCGACGGACTCGATGCCTATGATCACGCTCGCCTGGATCAGGCTCAGGCAATCACTCCCGGCGAATGGCACCAGGAATTGACCTTGCAGCAGAGCCTGTTTGATCTGCTCGGCGAACGGATGCCGAAAGAGCTCGGTTACGAGCGCGAATTATTGCGCTCGCGGTTATCGTAAATCGAGAACGCAGCGGAATAAACCGTCATCATCGTACCACATGGGGAAATTTGTGCCCCAGGTGGTGTTGAGCAGGTTGAGGTCGAACCCCTGGGAAAGGTCTGGTTTTTCCTGATCACACTGCACGAGGGCGCCACCGCCCGGAGCAACCAGGCCACCATCAGGCAGATCCATTCGCCACGAAACAGCATCATCGTGCCAGCACACATTATCACAGTGGTGCAGGCGCTGATTCCCACCCGCAATAACCGTGGCCGCATCAATATCAATTTCCTGGCCCCATTTGCTCTGCATTCATCGCGGGGCGTCGGCGATGACCGGGTGAAATCCGAGCCACAGGGCCTCAGGTACGCGGGTCGCGTTCTTGTCCTGTCAACGCCATTCCCAGGTCCGGGTTTCTGTGGTCGCGCGCAGCGTGAGCTGCCAGCGGCGCGGACAGCCAAATTGCTCCTGCGCATCCGGGCTGAACACCGGCTCGAGACAAACGACGCAACCATCGGCATGCCCGTGCATGGCGAAGCATGTCGGCAGACAGGTCGCTCCGTCGGTACACATGGCCTCCAAGCCGGGTTTCCCAAAATCCGGGATCGCCCAATTCCGCGTCGTCGCGAGACGTGGATCATAGGCGCTCATGAACGTTTCATAGGCGCGCGAGCCATAGGTCTGATAGCGTAGACATCCCAGATGATGCTGCGCATCAGCGAGAACAACCCCATCGGGACGCCGCACCTGGCACAGGGCGCCGTGCGCATCGAACTGCACCTTCCATCCTGCCAATTCAAGGGGCATTTCCGTCGCGTTTTCTCGCAAATACCAGGGACCCGGATCCGGGCTCGGCTACGCACAGGCTTGGCGGGCCTCGGCGGCGAGGGGACTGCCGTCTAAGCATGCCAGTGCGGTATCTCTCTACGCGCGTTGCTGTTGCCAAGAGGCTTCGAGTTCGTCGTGCACCCCGTTGCGACGGTCCACACAAAGCGGTCACTGCCCGCATTGCGCTTGGCGTTCGCTAAAACAATGGCCTTGGGCAGATAGTGTTCGAGGTAGCCATTCACCACCGTTTCGGCGGCGGCGGTGAAGCCAATGTCGAGATGGGTTTTGAATAGCAGGTGGACGGTGCGATCGGGGTGAGCGTGCATGCCTCCATGTTCGCCAAAGCGACCATCGGGGAGCGGACCGCTTGGGCTTCCGGTGCGGCGCATAGAGGCACCCTTCCTGCCTGGGCAAGGTGCCGCGCCGAGCATGCACCCCTTTGCTCACCCTCGCGAGCACGTATACCCAGACCATGCCCACTGATTGGGATGGTAAGGTCGAACACCCGAAGCTGGTCTGCGAGCGCAGTGGAGCCCCTATTCCACCCGGTGCGTGGTTCTGGTCAGCGTTGGAATTCCGTGACGATCACTTCGTACGCCATGATGTCAGTGAAGAGGCCTGGAAAGCCGTTGATCGCAGCACGTTGATCAGCTGGTGGCGGCAACGCGCACCCACTCCTGATGGGCCGGCCGCGAAACCGATCGATATCGCTGCTCTTTTGGGTATTTTCCATGCGTTGAAGGATGAAACCCAGCGCGCCAAACAGTGCTTTTGTTATGTGGTCATGTTGTTTCTGGTGCGGGCGCGGAAATTGCGCTTTAAGGAAGTCATTCGCGCGGGTGACGAATCCATCCTGGTGATCGAAGACAAGGCCAATGGCTGCGTTTACCGAATACGCGATCCACATCTGAGTGCCGCGGAAGAGCAGGCAGTGCAAGAAAACCTGCGGGCAATTATGGAAGGCTCTTCTACTGATCCCGAAGGCACGGACACCGCGGAATCACCGGGAAGCCAACTCTGAACCCATAGCCTGACCGGGTCGGTTACGGTATTCTGCGGGGCTGTTCAGCGTCAGTTTTTGGCGTTGCTCTCACCTGACGGACTTCGACCTCATACAAGCGTTGCTCAGCGGGTGGAAGCAGGTGACCCCGCGAGGCCGCGAATGGTTCACCGAGTCCGCGATGCGTCGATCCCGTCCGGGAATTGATAGTGAGGCGATTCCCACGATTCCGCTCGGCGCCAGCCAGACGCAGGCCGCCTGTGCTTGGCAGTGTTTTTGCCGAAACATTCTTTAGTTCGCTAGCACGCCGCCGATCAAATTCATGCGGTGGCCCGATTTGTACCGGCTTCTCAGCACTTTTTCTGCCAGCCGCCAGAGGATTTTTTTCCAAATCATTACGTAGGCGCTGCAATTCATCGTTGTTTACGGCATCTCCATGATTTGCCAGGATACGGTCCAGATCGCTGACGGTCTGTTGGGTGGCGACCTGATCTACCGCCTGCGCTGCTCCCCCAGCCACGCGACTGGCGGCTTCACCCAGCACAGACTGAGGCGCGAACAGAGCCCGAAACAGGGCACAGCCCGGTAACCCCACCATCAGAACCATCAGGAGAACCCAGCGCAGCATGGCTGGAGCCTAGCACGGCTTCGAGTCGAGGCACAAGAGCGGATTTGCTATTAATTTAGTTTTAGACAGGCCTTCGCCGTGACGGGCCTTGCAATCGTCCGGTTTTCGACGTAATTCGAAGCCGCGCCTAGCCAGAAGGGCCCAGCAGCCTGTGCTGTCACCATCTCCCGACTGCTGTAGGCACCTTTCCGTCCGTTCCTTCGACATCCTAACATCTGTTCATCTTTCATCTTACGACTTATCGACGGAATCGACGAGGAGAAGAAGAAAGAAGAAAGAATAGATAGAGTACTCTTTCTTCATGTCTTCCGAAGCCGCTGCCATCCGTTGTGAACGCGAAACCTTACTCGCCGCCCTGCAAGCGGCCGATGCGGTGGTGCCGACGTCGAGTGCGAAACCCATCTGCACGAACCTCCACCTTGAGGCAACCGCAAAGCATCTCGAGATCACCGCTACCGACATGCAGGTCGGTCTGCGTTGTATCGTCGAGCAGGTCCAGATTGATCAACCTGGTGAGATCATCGTCGCCGCCCGGCAACTGGTCAGCATCCTCAAGGAAAGTCGTTCCCGCGATACTGTGCTGGCGTTGGTGCGGCGTGAGGATCACAGCCATTTGACCATCGGCTTGTCCGATGGCGATTATCAGGTGCCAGCGGTCGTAGGTGAGGCGTTCCCCTCGGTTAATATTTTTCCCGCTGATGCTCCCAAGATCCGCCTCTCTGCGGCCCGCTGCGAAGAAATGATCCAACAGGTGATTTTTGCCGTCGATCGTGACCGGACCAGTGCGGTCTTGTCGGGGGTGTATCTGGCGGTCGGTAACGGTGAATGCATTCTTGCGGCAACCGATGGCAAGGTCCTCTGCGAAGCCGTCGAGCGCAATCCGGCTTTCACGATTGATCCGATCAGCGTGATTATTCCGGCCACGACCGTGCAGCATCTGCAGCGCATCCTGCAGAGCACCAAACCAGAAACCGTGGAAATCGCCTTTGCTGGCTCGGTGATATTCCTGCGTGTGCTCAGTGGGCATGCGACTGGTTTCGTGGTAGAACTGTCAAGTCGGCTGGTAGAAGGGAATTTTCCTCCCTATCGTAACGCCCTCCCGGCTTCCAGCCCGAACACGGTGACTTACGAAACCGCGGAATTGGCCAGCGCTGTGCGCCGGACTGCGCTGATGACCTCGAATACCGCTCGTGGTATCGTCATGAGTCTGGAAAATGGCCAGGCACTGCTGTCGAACCTCAATTATACCAACGGCAGTGCCAAGATTCCGGTTGCCTGTCGCTATGACGGGGCTGCTCAGCGTTTAGGTGTGAATGCGCAGTATCTCACGGAAGTCCTGAAAGTGTACAAAGGTCCCAGCATCCGCATCGAATTGACCCGTGGATTGATTATGCGGGAAGAAGGTGTGACCTTCTTGATTATGCCGATATCCCTGCCGACCTGATTTCGTGCCGACCCCGCGCCGACACACCATCGCGGTGCCCACGCACCCGGCGTGGCAATCGGGGCGGCAAGTTGCCACTTGGCTGCTTGATGCGGGGTACGAAACCTACGCAGTTGGCGGTTGTGTACGCGATCTGTTTCTTCAACGAGAAATAGCTGATGTTGACTTAGCTACCGCAGCAGCGCCGGAAACAGTCGAGAAAATAGTCCATGCTGCGGGCGCAAAAACCGTCACGGTAGGAAAATCCTTTGGGGTGATCTTGGTGGTTATGCCGGATGGGGCGCATCTCGAAGTAGCCACGTTTCGCAATGATGGTGTGTATGTGGATGGTCGCCGGCCGCTGGACGTGGTATTTGCCGATGCCGTCAGTGATGTTGAACGCCGTGATTTCACCATCAATGCTTTGTTACTGGATCTTGAAAGCGGAATAATTATTGATCATGTGGGTGGTCTCGACGATCTCGAACAGCGCCGTCTACGCACCGTCGGTGATCCGCAGCGGCGATTCGCGGAAGATCACCTGCGCGTGCTACGGGCACTGCGGTTCGCCGCGCATCTGGACCTGTCCATCGCGCCGGACACCTGGGCCGCGCTGGCGGAGGTGTCTCTCGCGGGCGTTGCGCGAGAACGCATCATCCAGGAATGGCGCAAGGCGGTCAGCCACGTGGGCCGCGCGCGGTGGTTCAGCGCGTCGTGGGAATGCGGAGTTCTTGCCCGCTGGTGTCCACCGCTTGGCACCCTGACCAGGGCCGAGGTCGAACAGACCACGGCCGCCTTGGCACGACTGGCCCCTACCGCCGATCCGCTGACGGCGATGGCCTGCACCCTGCTGCCCCGCGCCGAGGCCGCAGCGTCGTGGCTGGGTCAGCAACCGTTGGCTCGGCATGACGACGCCTCCCTGCGCTGGTTGCTGGCCACGGTAGCTCAGCGTGAACGCCTGCAGACCGACGACCCCGTCACCTGCTTCCGCGCCCTGCAAGCCGGGCCGCTCGAATTCCTGCTCGAGGTGCTTGCTGCTTGGTGCCCGGACTGGCCGGGCTTGGCAGGACTTATCCAGCGCCGCGGGGACCCCCGGGCACAGGCGTGCTGGCGGCCCTGCGTCAGCGCCAAGGATCTGCTTGCCCTGGGCTGGCAGGCCGGCCCTGCTCTGGGTGAGGTCCTGCGCCAGGTCGCCGATGCGGAACTGGCCGGCGTCGTCGCCGATCGCCCGGCTGCTCTGGCCTGGTTGCAGCGCGCCAAGCCGACGCATTGACCATTTTCACCGCCCTTGTCTCGCCAAGTCGAGCCTCTAGGGTGCGCGACCTTCTCGATTTCACCAAAAACCCCGTCCGGCGCCTGTGTCGCCGGCCCTCGCGCCAGCTGCGCGACTGACAAGGATCCCCCATGGCCAAGGCCACCCTCAGCAAGCTCATCTACCATTTCGGCAACGGTAAATCCGATGGCGACGGCACCATGAAGGCACTGCTCGGTGGTAAGGGCGCCAACCTCGGCGAGATGTCGCGCAAGGGATTCAAGGTCCCCGCTGGCTTCACCATCACCACCGAAGTCTGCACCTATTATTACGACAACAAAAAGACCTATCCCACGAATCTCTTCAGCAAGGATGTCCCAGCGGCGATCAAGCAACTGGAAAAGGCGACCGGCAAGAAATTCGGCGATAATAAAAACCCGTTGCTGGTCTCGGTGCGCTCGGGCGCCCGCGATTCGATGCCGGGCATGATGGACACCATTTTGAATCTCGGCCTCAACGACGTCACCGTCGAAGCGCTGAAGAAAAAGACCAACAACGGTCGCTTCGCGTATGACAGCTACCGTCGCTTTGTGCAGATGTACGGCGACGTGGTCATGGGTGTGCAGAAGCGCAATGAGAACGAGCACGAGCCCTTTGATCAGGTCATGGATTCCTACAAGGAATCGATCGGCAAGCACGAAGACACTGACCTTAGCGAAGACGATCTCAAAGAGATCATCAAGCGTTTCACCAAGCTGATCAAAGACCGCACCGGCAAGGCCTTCCCCCAGGATCCGGCTAAGCAGCTCGAAGGGTCAATCGGCGCCGTATTCGGATCGTGGAACAACGACCGCGCCATTCTCTATCGCAACAAATACCAGATCCCGCACGAATGGGGCACCGCCGTCAACGTCCAGGCCATGGTCTTCGGCAACATGGGCGCGACCTCGGGCACCGGTGTTGCGTTCACCCGCAATCCGGCCAATGGCACCAATGAATTCTACGGCGAATATCTCGCCAATGCGCAGGGCGAAGACGTCGTCGCCGGCACGCGCACCCCGCTGAAGATCGTCGACATGGCCCACGACAAAGTCTTCGCCAAGACCTTCAAAGAACTCGAAGTGGTGCGCAAGAAGCTGGAAAAGGAATTCGGCGATGTGCAGGATTTCGAATTCACCATCGAGGAAGGTAAGCTCTTCCTGCTTCAGACCCGCAACGGCAAGCGCACCGCGCAGGCCTACGTCAAAATCGCCCATGATATGGTCAAAGCGAAATTGATGAAGCCCGAGCACGCGGTCACCAGCGGCGATCCGCAGGCGTTGGATCAGCTCTTGGCCCCGATCTTCGATACCAGCGATGAAAAGGCCGCCGTGGCCAAGGATCGCCTGACCGTCGGCTTGCCCGCGGGTCCGGGCGCCGCTTCGGGTATTATCGCGCTGACCGCGAAAAAGGCCGAAGATCTCGTCGCCTCCGGTCAGAAAGTGGTGCTCTGCCGCGTTGAGACCAGTCCCGAAGACCTGCGCGGCATGATCGCCGCCGATGGTATTCTTACCGCGCGCGGCGGCGTCTCGTCGCACGCAGCCCTGGTCGCCCGCCAGATGGGCAAGGTCTGCGTTGCTGGTGCTGGTGACGTGACGATCGATTACGAAAAGAAGACCCTGACGTGCAATGGCAAAACCCTGCGCGAAGGTGAATTCATCGCCATCAACGGCACCACTGGCGCCGTCTATGGCCGCAAGGTGGAAACGTCGCCGTCGGAATTGCTCCAGGTCTTGGTCAACAAGACCCTCAAGCCCGCCGATTCGAAGCTGTTCCAGTATTACGACTTCGTCATGAAGTTGGCCGATAAATATCGCACCTTGGGTATCCGCACCAACGCGGACCAGCCCGATCAGGCCGCGAATGCGATTGCTTTCGGCGCCGAAGGCATCGGCCTGTGCCGCACCGAACACATGTTCTTCGAGGGCGACCGCATTGACTCGGTGCGCGAGATGATTCTTTTCGCCGAAGATTTCGCGAAGTACAAACTCGAATCCGAAGAAGCTGCCGCCACCGGCGACGCCGAACGGGTTGCCGCCCTCAAGGGCGAATACGCGCAGGCCATCGAGCATTTCCACGGCGCCTTGGCCAAACTGCTGCCTGTGCAGCAGCAGGACTTCGAAGGTCTGTTCGCCGCCATGGGCGAACGTCCGGTCACCATTCGCCTGCTCGACCCGCCCTTGCATGAATTCCTGCCGCAGGCCGGAGCGCAGATCGAAGATCTGGCGAAAAAGCTCGGCGTGAAGTATGAGCGCGTCGAAGCGCTCGGTCATAACCTGCATGAATTCAACCCGATGCTCGGTCATCGCGGCTGCCGTCTCGGCATCGTCTATCCCGAGATCACCGAAATGCAGTCGCGCGCCATCGCCCGCGCGGCGATTGCCGTGGCCAAGAAGACCGGCAAAAAAGTCGTGCCGGAAATCATGATCCCATTGATCGGCTTCGCCGAAGAGCTCAAGAACCAGCTCGACATCGTCCACCGGGTCTTCGCTGAAGAGCAGAAGATCGCCAAGGTGAAGATGAAATACCTGGTCGGCACCATGATCGAAATCCCCCGCGGTGCTCTGACCGCTGGTGAAGTCGCGCAGCACGCCGAATTCTTTAGCTTCGGTACCAACGACTTGACCCAGACCACGTTGGGCATGTCGCGCGATGACTCGGGTAAATTCTTGCCCTATTATCAACGCTTGGGCATCGTGAAGGCGAATCCCTTCGCCTCGATTGATCAGAACGGCGTCGGCAACCTCATGGAAATCTGCATCGAGCGCGCCACGCCGGTGCGCCCCGGCATCAAGTTGGGCATCTGCGGCGAACACGGTGGCGATCCCGCCACCATCGCATTCTGCCATAAGATCGGCCTGACCTACGTCAGCTGCTCGCCCTTCCGCGTGCCGGTGGCGCGTCTGGCCGCAGCGCAGGCTGCAATCCGGGCCACCCGCGCTGCTGCGGGCGCTAAGCCGGTGAAGGCCAAGGTGAAAGCGAAAGCGAAAGCTCCCGTGAAAGCCAAGGCACCTGCGAAGAAGGCCGCCAAGCCCTTGGCCAAGCGGGCAGCCGCCGCGCGCTGAAGGCAGTTCGCCCCCGGGCGAAAAATGCAACGTGACGACCCCCCGCAGGAATCTGCGGGGGGTTTTTGCGTGAACGAGTGTTCGTGAAGCATCAATCTGGCGCTTGTTGCAGGCACGAACCTGGCATTATTGGAATCATGCGTGTCGCTCTGCTGTTGTGCTTGGCGCTGTCCGGCTTTGCGGTCGAGCCGCCGCCGGTCCCGGACCCGTTCGGCCTCGGTGAGCGCCTGGCCCTGATCGATCATTTGCGCGACCGCTATCAGCGCGTCATTCCGGCGGGGACCGAACTCGCCGAGTTACAGGGCTGGCATGCCGAAGCGTGGCTGGCGGAGCAGGCAACGGTTGCCGATCCGCTGGCGAATGATGAGCGCCAGCGCCTGCGTCATCGGCTGCTGCGCCAGTATGGCATTGAAACTCCGGACGACAGCGAGCGCGAATTATTGCTCGCTTTGCTGCACAGCGCCGAAGACAGCCGCGCCGCGGCCATTGCTGCGGATGTCTCCTCTTTGATCAATGCGCAAGACTGGGTGCCAGCGGTGTCAACCCCGGAAACCGCACCAAGTCCAGCCACGCCTGACGCAGGAACGACAGCGGCCATTGAGCGCCCCACCGCGGAAGCGACCGTTAAAAAGCCCGCGTCCGCGTCGGCGAACGCCGGGCTCTGGCAGCGGGAACAATTGACGCCGCACGAAGCGGGCATTCGCAGTATGTATCGTTGGCACACCGCCGAACGCGGGGTCGTCTGTGTGCAATTCGGTGACCCAGGTGGACTCGATTTTGACGGCGCCTGCGCGGCATTCGCGAGCATGGTGGCGCGCGCCCCCGCAGATGTGCAGCGGGCGGTATTTCTGATTGGCCATGGCGGTGGCGTGACCATTGGCGAAGCGAACCTCAAGCAGCACCTCAAGGCCAACCGCGAGAATTATGAAACCACATTCGGCAGCCTGCCTGCGCGCCCGGTGGATTGCCTCGTCGTCGCGTCGTGCTCCAAGGGTGGCAGCGTGCAGATGGGCAATCTGCGCGACGGGCTGGGTTATTGGCCACTGCGCCGGGTCTGCACTGGCCATCGCACCTACGCCAACCTGCCCACGGTGATCGCCGCCAGTGCCGCGGTTTTGACCCGGCCCCTGGGCGAGACTTTTCGTGGGTCGTTTCGCTGGGATGATTTTGGGGTCGAAGCCGCCTCCACGGGCGAAGTGGGCGATGGCGCCCGCAGTGGCAATCTCCAGGTCTATCGAGTCAGTCTTGATGCCGACGGGCGCTTGGCGGTCACTGAGCAGCGGTGACCGTGGCCTCGTTCCACCCCATCACGTGCCCCCAATTCCGCTTGCTTGTGACCACATTCGCCACAATGTGACCACAATGAGCCACATCGGCATCCGTGCGGTCAAAGCAAACCTCTCTGAATACGTGGCCGAGGTCCAAGCGGGTCACGAGCTGACGATCACCTCGCATGGCAAGCCGGTGGCCCGTCTGGTACCGATCCGGGCTCAGGCTGGCGCCGACGTGGCTAGCCGCCTGGCCTGCCACGTAGACGCCTTGGCTGAGGAAGGCCTTCTCGACGTGCCCGTCGCGGCACTTGGGTGGGCTCAGCGGCCGTTGGTCACCCTCAGTGCCGGCCCCGCGGCCAGTCAGATGGTCAGCGACGATCGGTGATGATCTGCTACGTCGACACCAGCGCCCTGGTTTGCGCCTATGTTCACGAAGCCGCCTCTCAGGCCGTCCGCGCCCGCTTGGAGGCCGCCGAAGTCCTGGCCACCTCCATCCTGACTTGGGCCGAAAGTCTGGCCACCTTCGCCCGCTTAGGCCGCGAAGGCCGCTGCACGCCCAGCGCGGCGCAAAGCCTAGAAACGAATTTTCGCGCCGACTGGCCCGGCCTGGTGCGCCTGCGCCACGACGCCCGCCTATTACCCGAAATTGCTCGCCTGCTCCGCTTTCACCCCCTGCGCGGTGCCGACGTCGTCCATCTCGCCAGCGCCCTCCTGTTGCACCGCCGTCTCGCCGAACCCGTCGGTCAGGTCGCGGTGTTTCTGGCCACGGACGCCGCATTGAATCGGGCGGCGGCGATGGAGGGGCTGGAAGTACTTTCTCTCGACGTTTCTGAGCGAAAGATCAACGGCTGAGCGGTGGCGTGCCGGCAGTTCACTTTCAATTGTCATCGCCTAGACTCCTTTGATGCCTTCTGCCCTTCAGGTTGATCACGTCCGCCTTGCCGCCATTTGTGAGCGCTATCACGTGGCGACCTTGGAATTATTCGGCTCCCGGGTCAAAGGCCCAGTCCGCCCCGATAGCGACGTCGATTTGCTGGTAACTTTCATCAACGGCCGTTCACCCGGCTTTGGCTTTGTGACTCTGGCCGAGGAATTGGAGCAGGTGTTTGGCCATCCAGTCGACCTGCTCATCCGGGAAACCGTAGAACGCGACGAGAATCCGATCCGTCGTACTAGCATTCTCGGTGCCGTCGAGCCGCTGTATGCGGCTTGATCAGCGCGATGAAAGCCGTTTGCGGGACATGGTTTTGTGGTCACGCAAAGCAATTTCCATCCTCGGAGAAATACCCTATATGGAATTTCTCGGGAATGAAGAAAAGCGACTTGCCTTGGTGCGATGCGTGGAAGTCATTGGCGAAGCAGCACACGGCGTGTCCGGTCCGGTGAAGGCGGAGCTGCCCACCATTCCGTGGCATGCCGCTTACGGCATGCGCAACCGTTTGATCCATGATTATGGCAATACCAATGACCGGGTCGTCTTTGACGTGATCCGCGATGATCTTCCTGGAATGTACGCCATACTGGAAGCATTTCTGAACGACAGGGGCATTCGGCCATAGATTTTTGCGGGACTTCGCCTTCTCAGCGTTTCTGATGAAACGCCCACGCATGCGCAACCATGTCGTCCAGGGTGTATTGTGCTTTCCAGCGCAATGTTTTTTCGGCCAGGCGCGGATCGGCGACCAATTCGGGCGGATCGCCGGGGCGGCGCGGGGCCAGGCGGTGCGGGACTTTCTTGCCCGTGACCCGTTCACCGGCGGCGATAACCTGTTTGACCGAAGAACCCTGGCCGGTGCCGAGATTGAGCTTCAAGGCGTTGGCCCCCTGCTGCAACGCGGCCAAGGCTTGGGCATGTGCGGCGACGAGATCGACGACATGAATATAATCGCGGATCGCGGAGCCATCGGGGGTCGGATAATCGTCGCCGAAAATAGCTAATTCCGGGCCGCCGGTGATGGCACGCAGCACATTGGGGATGAGATGGGTTTCGGGTTCGTGTTCTTCGCCGAGCACGCCGCTGGGATCGGATCCGGCGACGTTAAAATAGCGCAGGGCGGCCCAGCGCAGGCCGGCGACCTCGCCATACCAGCGGCAGAGCTGTTCGACCATCAGTTTCGATTCACCGTAGGGATTGACCGGTTTTTGCGGGGTAGATTCGGTAATCGGCATGCGCTCGGGCTGGCCGTAGGTGGCGCAGGTCGAGCTGAACATCAGATCACGGACGCCGGCGCGGCGCATAGCTTCGAGCAGATTCAAGCTACCACTGGTATTGGCGGCGAAATAGGCGCCGGGTTGGGTCATCGATTCGCCGACATAGGCCAGAGCGGCAAAGTGGATCACCGCGTCGATGCGGTGGCGGGCGAAGACCTCGGCGAGAAAGTCGGGGCGCTGCACGGCGGCGCAGGCAGCTTCGCGCAGCGGCAGCTCCAGACACAGGCTGCCCGAATAATCGGCAATGCCCCCCAGGACATCCAAGCGCCCAGGCGCGCGCGACGGTTACCGTCCCCGGGCCGAAATCGGCGCCCAGGGAGCCCCACAGATCGGCGATAAATGCACGCAGATCCGGCAAAGTGATAGCGGACGCCGCACGGGTCATGGCAGCAATTTCCGCTGGCGTAGAATATCGTGTAATACCGGTTCGACCACCGCGCGCAGGCCAGCGTTGGCATAACCGGTCCAGGCGACATCGGGATGGCACCACAGTGGTGCAGTCAGCGGTGCACCGCTGGGATCGACGATGGCCACCCCAGCTTCGCGGGCGACCAATTCGGTGCAGAGATCATAGGGATGACAGCACAAACCGTTCGTGCGTCCAGAAAAACGCAGCAAGGCGCGCAGATCGGCAGTGAAGCGATCGTGGCCCATGATTAATTCGGCGATCTGGCCGCCGCTGCTGATATATTGATCTTCGAAACACGCCGCCTTGCCGGTCTGGATCGGGCCGGTGATGGCCAGGACTAAGGCATCGTCGATGGCGGCGAGCTCTTCGCGGCCACCCGGAAAAAAGCGCACCACTTGGCAAAACCCTTGCGCCAGGGTGGTTTCACCGCTGGGGCTCGGGGTCAGTGCGCGCACGCTGCCATCGATGCGATTGCGGCGCGTCGCCACCACGCCGCTACCGCGACAGGCCGATAATTGGTCGCTCAGGTGCTGTTTGACCAGCGGGATTTCGGTCATCGCGGCGGCGACAATATCATGCAGGCCGGTGTCGGGGCCGCGTTCCGGGGCAATACCGGTTAAAATCCACGCCGGCCGTTTTTGATACATGATCCCGCGCGAGCCGTCGATGGGATCGACGATCACGCGCCAGCGCACCGCGGATTCCGGGCTGCCCACGGGCAGGACGATGCCCGCACTCGGCAACCCTTCAGCGACCAGACGCAGCGGCCCGAGGTCGGCAGCCACTGCGGCAAGGCCATCGACGAGAATTTCTTCGCTCACGATATCAATGGCGAAAATAGTGTCACCTTCGGCGTCTTCGCCGGCGACGCGGGCGAGGTCGGTTAGGCTTTGCGCTTCGCAGGCGGCAACCACGGCGTCGCGGATCGTATTGTGCAGGCGCAAAACAGCTTGCAGGATTGGGGTCGGATCAGGCGTCATGGACATCTCCGAGATAGTGGGTGCCGGCTACGGCACGCAATTCCGCAGCAGTTTTCTCGGGCAGGGTGTCCGAGATGAAGTTGCCCGCGCCGATTTCGGGCCCAGCCAGATATTTGAGGAGATCGGGTTTGCGCAAAGGCGGTTGGATGACGATGTGGCAATGCATGGCGTCGTCAGCGCGGCCGTGACTGGGTGCCTGATGGACCACCAAAACATAGGGCATCGGCATCTGCCACAAATTATCCAGGCGCACCAGCGCCGCCTTCAAGGAGGTCGCCAAAACGAGGCGCTCTTGATCCGTCAGTGCGGATAAGCGCGGCACGCGACGCTCAGGCATGACGTAGGTTTCATAGCCGTAACGGGCGAACCACGGCACAAAGGCCAGGGCGCCATCGGCATCGTGGAGCATGCGGCTGCCGTCGTTGCGTTCAGCGGCGATGATCGATGACATCAAGGCATTGCCCTGTTCGCGCTCGGCGTGCAGAATTTCCTCAACGGTGCGGAAGACGAAATTCGTCGCATAGATCTGGCAGTGCGGATGGGGATTCGATACGCCCACGGCGGGACCGTTGTTTTCAAACAGCAGCACATATTCATTGCCGGGCAGCTTGGCGAGCTCGCGCTCTTGATCGGCCCAGCACGCCAGCAGCGCATCGATGCGACGAACGGGCAATCGCGCCAAGCGCAGATCGTGGCGCGGCGTGTAGCAGACCACCCGGGCCAGACCGCGCGCATCGCGCCGGCGATAGGGCGCAGGTGGTGCGGTGAGATCCTGGGGTGCATCGGGTCCGACGCAGGGATGATCATTATCGAAGACAAAAATGCCGTCGTACTGCGGATTGCGGCTGCCGTGAATGCGCGGATTGCCGGGGCAGAGATAGCAGTTGTCGACGTAGTGGGGCGCTGGCGCACCGGCGCTGGCCGCGGTGTTGCCGCTCCACGGGCGTTGATTGCGGTGGGCGGCTATGACCACCCATTCGCGCCGCAGGGGATGCCAACGTTCTTCCCACATGGTGCTGCTCCTGGCGGCAAGTATTGGGCTTTGCCTGTTCGGCGCATGATCACAAAATAGCATGATGGATACGAATGTGATCAGCCGGCTGCGCCGCCTGGGCTATGGCGTGCGCCGCAGTCCTTCCGGCGAAGCCCGCGCCGGACACGGTGGCCGTGGGGCCCGGCCCGGGTCGCGTAGTCGATTGCTGCCCGAGGCCGAACAAGGCGCAGAGGCCGCGGTATTCAGCTGTGGCTGGTCCCTGGAAGCAGATCGCCGCTATGATTTCGCCGGCGACACGCGCGGCCCGGAACCGTGGATTTTGCTGCAATATACGCTCTCCGGCGCCGGGGAATTGGCGCGTGATAAAGCCACCTGGCGCTGCGATCCCGGATCGCTGTTGGTGTTGCCGATGCCGGATTCCCACCGTTACCGCGTTGCCCCTGGGGCGACCTGGGAATTCGCGTATGCCAGCCTGCGTGGCGCCGCGCCGCGCCGGGCCGCGGCACGTCTGCTCGCGGCGCGTGGCCCAGTGGTGGCGGTGCCGCCGGACCACGCTTTGGTGCAGGGCCTGCTCACCCTGGTGGCCGAAGTTTTGGCCAAAGAGACGTTTACGCCGCACGGGTTGAGCGAACGCGCGTATGGCTTGGCCATGCGCCTGCTGGAGTGCGCCGATGCTGGTGATTCCTTGCCTAGCCTGGTGTTGCCGCCCCCCTACACGGATCTGCCGCACTGGTGCCGCAGTCGTCTGGAGGGACTCGACGTGGCCGCTTTGGCTGCGCACTGCCAGCTCAGTCGAGAGCATTTTTCCCGTCATTTTCGCCACATCTGTGGAATCTCACCGGGCCGCTTCCTGAGCGATCTGCGGCAAACGGTGGCGCTAACGACCCTCCGCGCCGGCGGCACCCCGGCCCAGGCGATGCGGGCAGCGGGCCGGCGCAGCGTGGTGGGCCTCCAGCGCGCATTGCGACGTCGATTGGGCTGGGCACCTGCGCTGCGATAAAAGAATGGGCTGTTGGCA
>Ga0209490_10000887_pt1 | contig 29658 bp, 27 predicted proteins | sample MAT06_FD_187209 | JGI IMG/M metagenome (GOLD analysis project Ga0209490, IMG submission 187209) | Freshwater microbial communities from Lake Fryxell liftoff mats and glacier meltwater in Antarctica - MAT-06 (SPAdes) (version 2) | ecosystem: Environmental > Aquatic > Freshwater > Ice > Liftoff... | reverse complement strand
CGGCGGGCTGGGCGCGAAAAGCGGTGGTTGCAGTGCGGGAAGCCAGCCGCCGATGGAGTGGATCGAGCGGTGCTTCTCCTGATCTGAGTACTGGCCCATGCACGGTACGCCACGTTCATTCGGTTTATGCCCCAAGATCCCGAACTCGTTCTCGCCGGCAATCTCGCGGTGGCCGCGCTGATCGGTCTGTCAGTCGGCTTCGAGCGCGAGCGCAGCGGAAAGACGGAAGGTCCCGACGCGAGGTTCGCCGGCGTGCGTACGTTCCTGCTGCTCGGCTTTCTGGGCGGGATCAGTGGTCACCTGCTCGCTGAAGGGAACTCCCTCCCGGCCGTGGTGCTCCTGGCGTCAGGTGGCCTGCTGAGCGTGATCGCATACGCCCTCGCGATGCGACGCCCCGGTTCGACGTCCGATGGAACCACCGAAACCGCAGCACTGCTCGTGCTCGCACTCGCAGCGTTGGCGGGCATGGGAGACCGGACGATCGCCGCCGGTGTCGGTACGCTTGTCGTCGCCGCACTCGTCAGCAAGCAACGCATTCACGGCATCCTCGATCGCCTCGGCGAGCGCGAGCTCATGGGCGCACTGCAGTTCGCCGTGCTCTCGCTCGTGATCCTGCCGCTGCTTCCCGATCAGGCGTGGGGGCCATGGGGTGGCGTGAACCCGCGTGAGCTCTGGATCATCGTCCTGATCTTCTGCGCCGTGAACTACGGCGGATTTCTTCTGCAGCGATGGGTCGGTTCATCGCGCGGCTATGCTGCGATGGGGCTACTCGGCGGACTGGTGTCGAGCACTGCCGTGACGTTGCAGTTCTCGCGTCGCAGTCGAAGCGAACCGGCGCTCGCAGCGTCGCTCGGGCTGGGCATCGTCGCGGCATGCACCATACTCGTGCTGCGCGTTGCGACAGTGGCCACGGTGCTGAATCCTGCGATCACCCTCGCGCTGGTACCGTACCTCGCGCCGCCATTCGTCGTGGGCGCCGTGGTGATTGGAATCGTGCTCTGGCGGCAGAAGGCGGAGCCACGCGGTGACATGTCGTCGGAGTTGCGCTCGCCGTTGCGCATTGGCACCGCATTACAGCTTGCACTCGCATTTCAGGTCGCGATCTTCGCGATTCAGATTTCGCGAGACAGGTTTGGGAGTGTCGGCGTGCTCACATCCGCCTTCCTGCTTGGCCTCACGGACATGGATGCGCTGACGTTTTCGATGGCACGGCTTGGCACTGGCGCCGAGTCGGTTGCTCTCGCCGCGCGCGCCATCGCTGTCGGCATGCTTGCGAACACCGCGCTCAAATCCACATTGGCGCTCGTGCTCGGCCACCGGGACCTCCGCCGCGTGGCCGGCGGCGGCCTCCTCGCCCTCGGTCTCGCGAGTGCACTGGGCCTGTGGCTTGCCCGATGATTATGAAGTGTGAACGCTCGCCGGGCGCAGAATGATCAACGTCTGGCCGCCCTCATGGGCGACCCTGAGCACCTGATCCTCCCCTGCGGCATTGCTCGTCACATCGATCTCGATGGGGTTCGGAATGCTGTGCGTCAGATGCATACCCCGTAGCGTTGAGGTACCGAACATCAGCGACACTTCGTTGCTGTGCCGATCGAACGTCCCGCCGACGAACTGCAGTTGCCGGCCAAGTGGTTGAGCGCCGATGTCGTCCCGGTTAACTTCCACATCGCAGAATCGGCCGGCGTTCCTGACGGTGAACGTCGCCAGCTCGGCGTCGTACGCTGCGGATATGATCGCCCGCGTGGTGTTGTTCGGTGCAGTGCGGGCACGGGCGTCCGCAATCGTTCGCGCAGATCCCGGAACGATGAGCACCGAGCATGGTGCATTGCGGACCAGTGTCGCGGCCACACTACCCAGCAGCATGCGGCGAATGAACCCGTACCCGTGGGTGGCCGAGACGACGAGATCAGGCTTCTGTTCGTCGATGTAGCGGATCAATTCATCCGGCGCGCTGCCAGTCAGTACAACGCTTTCTATGTGCGCGGAAGTCTTCGGCAGATGCGCACTGATGTTCGCGAACGCCATTGCCGCCTGCTCACGGTAGGCGTCTGCACGATCCTTGAGGATCGCCACCGACTCGTCGAACGGCGGGCCGACGTGCAGTAGCCAGAGGGTGGCATCAGGAGCGACGACACTCAGTGCGACCTTCGCCGCATAGAGGCTGAAGGGGCTGAAGTCGGTTGCGATCACGACGCGGCGCGGAGGCGACGTCAGTCCCTCGTCGACAGCCAGCACCGGCGTGTCGCCATGCTCGAGGATCTTGAGGACATTCTCGCCGCCGATCACACGATCGTATCCGTGGTGACGACCGCGTCCGACGACGATCAGGCGCGCAAGCATCGCACTTGCGGTGGAAGCGATCTCAGTCGCTGGTGTACCGCTGCGGACGATGATGGGCCATTTCGCCGTGGACGACACCATGCGAATCAGCTGCGCGCGAGCCGCCGACTCGCGTGCGGACTCCGTTTCGCCGAGTGAAGGCGTCGAGACCACCATGCCGTCGACTCCATAGACCGGCACGTTCACCGCTTCGATGATGCTCAGCGCGATGACTTCGGCCCCTGCGCGTTCAGCCAGTGCGCTGGCGATCGGCAACGCGGCGTCGGATTCCACACTTGTATCAGTCGCGACGATGATGGGGCCTGTCGGAAGCGGCGGCTCGATGCCAGGCATGGTTTCTGGCGTAGCCAAAGCGGTGGTGGACATGGACTCTCCGATGCTGATGAGCGAGCTGGATACGTCGACGCAGAGCCGCCGACGACTGTCGCCGACCGACGCCGATCCTGTATCATCATGCTGGCGATTCAGGGAGCAATCGCGTATCGGGGATTACCTGACAGCAGGCGGCACGTATCCTGTGCGACGTCTGAGAACATCGATCGTGGCGCGTCAATCAGCGTCAGCGGCAGTCTGTCTGCGGCCGAGCGCGAGCCTACGCATCGACGAGAGAGCACGTCGGAACGCGATTCACGGATGCGTGGCGCAGTACGCACCACCTGCGCAGGTAAGCGGGACAAAGACCTCAGCCCGAATGCGCCATCGGCCGTCGGTATGCCGCCACTGTGCGAGGTACGTGCCGGTAACGCGCACCGGTCCGTCGGGATCGGTCCACGTGCCAACCCACTCACCTTCCTCCGATGCCACCTGCCACTGGTCGAACACCGTGATGCGAATCGGTGTGCGGACCCATTTCGTGTCTGGCCGTCTCGTGAACGCCGCCTGCATCGCGTGCGCGTTGGCATCGAGACCCGCGTTCTGCGCGCCGGTCGAGGCGACGACGTTGATGTCGGGCATCCACTCGCGTGCGATGGCGGCGGTGTCGTGGGCGGCGATCGCGGTGTTCGAGCGTTCGCGGGCGGCGGCAATCTCGGCGGATGCGGTACCCGTCATCGCAGTCGTGTGAGCGCGTGGCGCGCGACTGGTGCAGGCCGCCAGAACGGCGAGGAGCGCGAATCGAGCGTATTGGGATGTGTGTGGCGTGGGCACAATGCGTGAGTATGCATCACTCGCCAGCTCGCGGCAACTCGCTGGTACCGTACACTCGTATGGATCGTTCGGGACGCGTCACGTCGGACCGGACACCGCCTCGGCAGTTTCGCCACAGCGCAGCCGCGATCGAAGTCTTCGAGGCCATCGATCGCGAGATCGCGAGGTAAGCCGGGCGGGCCCGCCCTTACCGCGGGAACACCAATCGGAGCCGTTGCCACCACTGTTCATCGAACGCGCTGATCGCCAGTGGATTGCCACCCGCGACGTCTGCTTCGTCCCCGTGTCGTGCGATGACGAGGTCGAGCGATAGAATCACGTGAAGCTTCTAGTCGTTTCAAGGGGACGCGTTTCAAGGGGACGCGTTTCAAGGGGACGTAGATCTTGAACGCCCCGACCGAGGTTTTGAGGGGAGCGTTTCAAGAGCGTTTCAAGGGGACGCGTTTCAAGGGGACGTAGATCTTGAACGCCCCGATCGAGGTTTTGGAGGATTTTTCAAGAGGACGTAGATCTTGATCTGTTTCCGTTTCAAGGGGACGTAGATCTTGAACACCCCGATCGAGGTTTTGGAGGGTGTTTTAAGAGGACGTAGATCTTGATCTGTTTCAAGGGGACGTAGATCTTGATCTGCTCCCAATCAAGATCTACGTCCCCTTGAAAGTTCTATCAGCGCCCGATCAAGATCTACGTCCCCTTGCTCCCCGATCAAGATCTACGTCCCCTTGCTCCCCCGTCCTTCCTTAGGTCTTCCCTTGGTCCTCCCTTCGCCCTCCCTTCGCCCTCCTGTTAGTCCTCCTGTTAGTCCAAAACAGAGGTGCATTGCGCGTGGAGTGGAAGTCCATAAAGCTGCTTGACGCCGCCTGCGCTCATGTACCAGCGTTGCTGCGGAGCGCAGGCGCAGGATCCGCCATTGCCCCTTCAGGCGATCTCTGCATCACGTGCTGGCGCTGCTGTGCTATGCTGCGTGACCTCCTTGGCGCACACGCGTCACCTGCACTCGCCTCAGCACACTGAACCATGACAATGTCGGTGGGGATACTCGGGACCGGCTGGGTGGGGTCGAGCGTCGCTATCTCCGTCCTCCACGCCGGCTTCGCGACGGAACTGCTGCTGACGGATGCGCGCGCGGAGCTGGCAGAAGGTGAGGCCATGGATCTTGCGCACGGTGCGCCGTTCTACCCGTCAGCGTCGGTGCGTGCAGTCCCGCGTGAAGGGTTGCTCGACACGGATGCGCTGGTGATTGCGGCCGGACACAACGGCACTCCGAAACAGTCGCGACTCGAATTGCTGGCCGGCAACGCCGTGATCCTGCGTGACATCGGCTCCGCACTGCGCGGCTACCGCGGCATCGTCGTGGTGGTCACCAATCCTGTGGACGTCCTCACGCAGGTGGTGGCGGAGAGTTCCGGATTGCCGCCAGAACGCGTGATCGGCACCGGCACCATGCTCGATACCGCGCGGTTGCGGCAGACCATCGGCGAGGAGATCGACGTCGACCCCCGGTCGGTGCATGCGCAAGTGATTGGAGAGCACGGTGATTCGGAGGTCGTGCTCTGGTCATCAGCGCATGTGGGTGGTGTGCCGTTGCGCGAGTGGCCCGGGTGGAAGCCCGAGCGCGAGCCGATCATCGCCGAACTGGTGCGGCGTGCCGGCTTCGAGATCATCCGGCGCAAAGGTGCTACCAACCACGCCATCGGGCTCGTGACGGCGGGGCTGCTGCGAACGCTGTTGCGCGGCGAGCGGCGCATCGAAACGGTATCACGGGTTCAAGTGGGTGCGCTGGGATTCACTGAGGTCGCGTTTTCGCTGCCAACAGTGCTGGATGTGGCTGGAGCCGTGCACGTGGTGGCTCCAGTGTTGGCGGACGAGGAACGCGAGGCGCTCGAGCGGAGTGCGGCTGTGTTGCGAGCGGCGCGGGGGACGTTGGGCTAGCCAGTTGCGACAATGCTCACGTGGACCTGTTCGAGCTTTCACACGCATGCGGCCCTCCGGGTCTCCGAGGACGATCACGCGAAAACGGAACATCGATGAGTCGATGCACGTGGCCATCGACCTTTTCAGGAGCGTTACATGATGGTCGCAACGTCACCGGACACCAGCGCGAACCACGACGGCGCAACACCTGCGCTGCCCGGCACGTATGGTGCAGCGCCAGATGGGTTTCGTCTGCCGGCAGGTACGCAGGTGGGATCGGTAGTGCTGCAGGTATCCGACCTTGCACGGTCGCTCGTGTTCTACGAGCAGGTCCTAGGAATGGAACGCGTGAGTGGCGACGCAACATCCGCGCAGTTGTCAGCGCAGGATTCCACGCGCGTACTGGTGGAGCTGCGTGAACGTCGCGGCGCGAAACCAGCGCCCATCACTGGACGCCTCGGCCTTTATCACTTCGCCGTTTTGCTGCCCGATCGCGCGTCGCTCGGTCGTTTCGTTCGCCATTTGAGCGAGGTCGGCGCGCGCGCCGGATCTGGTGATCACCTCGTGAGCGAGGCGTATTATCTCAACGACCCGGACGGCATGGCGATCGAGGTGTGTGCCGACCGTCCACGCGAGATGTGGCGGCGCAAGGGACGTGAGTTGATGATGGCCACCGATCCGGTCGACGTGCGCAGCGTGCTGGCCGCCGCAGGCGACACGCCGTGGACGGGGATGCCAGCAGGAGCGGTTGTCGGACACGTTCACTTGCACGTAGGCGACATCGATCTCGCGTGGGCGTTTTACGGCGAAGGCATGGGCTTCGACAAGATGGTGTGGCAGTATCCGGGCGCGCTGTTTTTTGGGGCCGACGGCTATCACCATCACCTCGGTACCAACACGTGGGCTGGCTCGCACGCGTCGGCGGCGGCCGAGGACGAAGCGCGATTGATCGAGTGGACCGTGGAGCTGCCGTCGGCCGACGCCATCGATGCACTCACGGCAAGTCTGGTCCGCGGCGGGTACGCGGCGGAGCGCGACGCCCAGTCGGTGGTGACGCGCGATCCGTGGGACACCCAGGTGCGTGCGCGTCTGTCAGACATCCGCGCGGGCTGACCGACAGGTTACAAGAGGAGGTTTGAAGGGTTTCAAGGGGACGGGTTTCAAGGGGACGTAGATCTTGATCCGGGCGATCAAGATCTACGCGATTACGTGGTGCCTCGCCACTATCACGGGATCCTTAATGTGGTCAGCATCACTGGGTCCAGTATCATGGGGTCTATCATGGGGTCAGAGTCCTTGATCGCCCGAGAACTCAGCCACACGTCGATTTTCGTATGCCGTAATCACCGAAATTCACGGACTCTAACCCCATGATCCTCACCACTGGGCAGTGGCAACCGTCGCACTCTGTATGCGATGGATATCGTCCCGCACCCGACCGCTAGTCGGGAACCGCGCGAAACGAATCGTGAGTTCACTCTGTACCCTGTAATGAAGGCAAATCATGAATGTTGTGGAGCCTCTCCGCTTGGCGACCACCAGCGTCTTCAATCGTGAAAGTACCACGCAGCTGCATCGAAAGCCCGGTCTCGCCCGTCTCGTCACCCTCGCAAGCGTGCTGGTTTTCGCGATCGCCGGGTGTGGCGCAAATCCACTGGCACCGTTCCAGCCAGAGGCGAGTAACGTCGCCGACAACTTCTCGCTGCAGACGACTGGCGTCACGAATGCGACAACGACAAACACCTACATCTGGGCGAACTCCGGTACGCGCGCCACGATCAATCACTCGACGACGACGCAGTCGGGGACAACCCTGCTCGTGATCAAGCACGCCGCGGGTACGACGGTGTACTCGAAGGCCCTCTCGGCGAGTCTCAACGAGCCATCGACGCCAGTCGGTGCGGCCGCTAACTGGACGGTGCAGCTGACACTGACGAACTGCTCTGGCACGGTGAACTTCCGCGCCCAGAAGCTGTAGGCGTCCACTGCTGTGAAAAGCGTGGCCGAACGAAGTGATTGCATCCCCGCCCACGGCTCTGTCCAGCGTGGGCGTGTTTCATTGACCTTCAGGTGGTTGCCACAGCTCGACCTTGTTTCCCTCGGGATCGATGACCCACGCAAACGTGCCGTACTCAGAGACATCGACCGTGTCGAGGACGTGGCAGGATTCCGCGTTGAGTGCCGCGACCAGCGCATGTATGTCGTCAACGCGGTAGTTCACCATGAACGCGGCGTTACTCGGAGCAAACTGCTCGCTGTTCTCTGGAGTAATCGACCAGGCAGTCGTTCCGCCTGTGGGCTTGCCATGGGAGTCGGCCCAGTCAAACGCGGCACCGCCCCAAGCCTGAACATCGATACCGAGATGACGTTTGTACCACGCCTGCAGCGCTGGTGCATCCTTGGCCTTGAAAAAGATGCCGCCGATACCAGTGACTCGCTTCATGTGAACCTCAGATCAACGATGGTTGAGGCATGGTGGAGTGATCGTCAACATTAAGGTTGCGCTCATCTGATCCGGCGCGCCCGCGTGAGTGCTCGGTCGAGCGCATTCGAAAAGGCTTGCTTGTCCTTCGCGCCGTAGCTGGCGTGCCCGCCGGTTTCGACGCCGGTGCTGCGCAGTCCTTCCATGAAGTTTCGCACCGACAGCCGCTCGCCGATCGTCTCCTCGGTGTACTCCTCGCCCCGCGGATCGATCACGATCACACCGATCGGCACCAGCAGCGCCGCGAGCGGAATGTCGGCCGTCACGGCGACGTCACCACGCTCGGCGTGCTCAGCGATATACCGGTCAGCGACGTCGGCACCGCCCTCCACCCGCACGGCGCTCAGGTGTGCGTAGCCCACCGGCAGCTGTAACCGCATGTTGGCGACGAGGATCGTCTCCAACGCCAGCCGATCGGAGGCGCGATAGCACACCTCCTTCACGTCGCGCGGGGCCGCATCGGCGTCGAGCCAGAGTTTCATGGCTCAAACGTAGCGATCGCCTGTGGTGTCGCACCACGTCGCCGTCGCCGACCAACGCCACCGACCTGTCAGCTCCCGATGTCACACGAACCAGGGCGCGGTGACCGGTTGCCAACAATCGCGGCCGTCCTTCGCACCACGACAGCGCGTCACCCTCGCGTACCAGCACGACGTCGTCAGCGACTCACACGGTCGCACGCAGGCCATCGCACTGCGCACGGCGAACGGGGTCGGAACGCAACACCGCCCCCGTTCGCCCCGTGCGTCACAGCGCCTTGACTTCGCAGCAGCCCTGCAGACAACGGATCCACATTGTTTCGTCCTTCAGCGCCCAGCGCCATCGGACAACACCCGGGATGCGGGGCATTGGATTGCCGTTCATGTCAGAATCGTGGCCTCGCCGTGTCACGCAGAAGTACTTCTCGTTGCCACTGCCGTTCGGTTGTCGGCCGACACGCGCAAACCAGCGGCTGCATGGCACGCCATGCACGTCGTTGGGAATTGTATTTGTCTGCCCGACACGACTTGCCACACAGGGATTTCTCCCGTTTTTCGTGATTCCATAGCACAGCGCAACGTGATTTGCGTTGGTCGTTCCCGCGGTCTTGACGATGTTCAGTTTACTAGTGTAGTTCCCAGGAAGTGCATCGAGTCGCACAGATGCGACGGCCTTCCACGTGTTCAAATAGATCGATGTTTCGCCCTCCTGCCCCATCGGAATGCCGAGGTCTGGCTCCGGAATAAGGCTTCCCATGATCCCGGACACGGCGGTAACCGGAAGCATGCCGGCGGGAGGCACCGCAAGCAGCTGCTCATCATACCAACCCTTGACTGCGGTCGGGGCACCTGACGCCAGTGTGGATGGCAGAAACACACCACCCGGAGCGGCTTTCGGTTCAACTTTGCACCACGCGTCATCGCACCGAATGCCAATGTATTGCCGCTGATTCCGGGCGTCCCAGTCCCATCTCGCCACCGGAGGAATCGCGCTGGTCGACATCGTTGGCCCGCGATCCACGGCGAAGACGGTCGGTCCCGTTGCAGCTGATGCTGGAAGCGGCACATCGCACCACGCCGCTGCGTCAGGCCCAACAGGCGTGATCGTTGCGACCCACCCGGGGGCGCCAATACCTGTGGTGCGCCGAAAGAAGTGCAGGCAGTTGAAGCCGCGTTCAAGGTTGAGCGGTCGATTCGGCGCGCGATACGCAAACATGGTCGCCATTGGAATGCCGTCTCGATCGAGGTCGAACGGCCTTTGAACCTGACTTGTGATTGCGGGGACTGAACCTTCGAGCGGGGAGTTGACCCAGGCACGCGGCGTCGGCCCGAGTGGCCTCTCGAGACGTCTCCTCGCTCGGGGCACGAACGCGGCGTCGAGACCATTGCGCGCGATGATTGCGAACAAATCGACATACCGCTTCCCACTGCCGATGGGCGCGATGAACTGCTGGCAATCGTGGAACTCGACAATGTTCGTGATCGGTCCCGGCCCTGCGGGCTCGCCGTGACCGATCAACGCAGAATGCGGAGTTTTTATTTTCCTTTAGTTGGAAGGAACATCGATGTCGTAGGCCACTGAGTCACCATGCCACTCGAGGAAGAACAACTCCCAGTTGCCACCCAGCGGGCACTCGGGCCGCGGCACGGGGGCCGGGACCCGACTCGTGCGCCCCGCTTCAGAGAGCGACGTCATGAGCGTGACTGCCGACAGCACTAGCACCGTGAGCCCGTGGAGCTTGGGCAATCGCATCGTCAGCATCTTCTGGTCCTCGCGTCAGGGGAGTATTGCTGCTGGCGTCATGAACACTGGATTCCGCGCCACTCCGCGCGATTCTCACAGCTGGAAGAGTCAATGACATTCGTGCGCAACCAGTATCGCGATGCCCTGGAGGGGTTCGCCGAGGGTTCGGATCACGAATCGTGCATCACGTTCGGCCGCGACGTTGGGAGCGCGATGCTCGCGAACCGTCAGCATGACAATGCACTGTTTCAGGGGCTCGCTGGGTACACAACGAGCGGCGAGCCGGGATGTATCGCCCGACGCCGCCATTCACGGATGACGCGAACGCAAGGTCCGGGCTTGCCGACGGTCAGGCGTGGGCCTCGGTGGCGCCGTTTGCGCTGATCTCAGCGAATCAGTTTCGGCCCGAAGCACCGTACGGCGTCGGCACGCTCGCAGAGGCGCTCCAAAGCGATGGGTATGTGCAGGACTTCAACGAAGCGAAGCAACTGGGTGGTGCAGCCTCCGAGCGCTCGTCGGAGCAGACCGAGATCGCGTTCTTCTGGATGGAGAATGTACCGCGCACGTGGAATCGCGCGGCTCGAACACTCGCCCTCAGCCACAACCTCCCGTCGCTCGACGCGGCACGCATGTTGGCACTCGTGTCGATCGCCGAAGCTGACTCGTATGTCGCTGCCTTCGACGCGAAGTAATCCTACAGGTTCTGGCGCCCGATCACGGCCATCCGCTCGGATGCCAGCTCCAGCAACACCGCGACCCTCGCCGACGCAGCCTGGGACGTTGCCTCATCCGCAATCGGAATACCCACTCCGCCAGTGCCAGATTACGTGTCTGGGCACGCCGCAGCAGGTGGCGCGGCGGCGACGGTAATCGCGGCCGTGCTCACCGATGATGGCAGATTCTCGCTCAGCAGCACGACGCTCACGGACCATCTTCGCACGTTCGACTCAGTGCTCAGTGCGGCCCGGGAGAACGCGGAATCGCGTGTGCTGATCGGTTACGACTTCCGTCGCGCGACCGAGGTCGGGATGCAGCTTGGTGTCGATGTTGGCCGCTTCGTCATTCAGCGGGTGCTGCAGCCGCTCTACTAGGTGATCAGTCTTCGTCTCGCGTCTGTGCGCCACATCACCAACCGGTGGCGTGGCGCACATCGCTTGCCGCTCTCCGACGCGACGCCTTGGAGTACACGCGCACATAGTCCACCAGCATCGTCGCAGGCAACACCGCGTCGCTGGCCGGATCACCGTCAAAGCCGCCACCAACGGCCAGGTTCAGCAGAATCTGGAACCCACCGTCAAACGCCCAGCGTCCCTTCGCCTCGATCGCGGCGCGATCCACCGCGTAATGCGCCGTGGCATCCACCGTGAAGACCACCGAATCTCGAGACCACTCCACCGCGAACAGGTGATACCCTCGGGAGAAATCACCACCCGGTCGGTAGCGGTTCGAGAACGGTGTATTCCCCGAATAGCCAGGTCCATGGATCGCCGAGCTTGTTTCCATCGGCGTGCTACCGCGGAACTCCATGATGTCCAGCTCACCACATGCAGGCCACGGAATGTCTGGATGTCCGGCGCCCAGTAGCCAGAATGCGGGCCACAGCCCCTGCCCGGCCGGCACTCTGATACGCGCTTCCACTCGGCCATACGTCGGCTCCACACGACCCTTCGTCACCAGACGCGCGGACGTGTAGCGGCAAGGGCCGTACCAGCATGTCTGCGAAGCGCTCGCCACTCGTGCGGTGATTGCCAGCTGGCCCTCACCGGTGAGCGAGGCGTTCTCGGTCGCGTCTGTATACGTCTGGCGCTCGGAGTTGCCCCACCCGCAGTTCCCGCGATCACAGCCATCGCCACGCTGCGCGGTCCAGACGAGAGTGTCGGGGCGCGCATCGCGTGGGCCGTCAAATTCATCGCGCCACTGCAGCGTCCAGATCGATGGCGCCTTTCCGGCCAGCGACTCGCCGGCGGGCCTTCGCGGTGCGCGTTGGGCCGCGAGTGACACTGACACGACCGTCAGCAGCAATGTGCTCCACGCTGCGGTGAGATTGGGCATGCAGCAAAGCTGCACACGGAACACGCGGCGAGACAGACACCATGCATCCAACTGTCTTCTTCTCCCGTCTTGGAGCCTTACACTGTTGACGCTATCGCAGCGTTCCATACCGTCGACCAACCCAACTTTCCCACGGGGGCGCAAGAGCGCAATGATCGGTGCTGCCGGGCGACACTCTTCATATGCCCTTCACCGGGCAGGCGAAACGGGGGACGCCACTTGCGCCCCTCTCCCACCGAAGCCACTACGGCTTGCGTGTCGCGACCCAGCGTCCGCGGTCGACGACCGAGTCGGGCTTCGATACCAATTTGAGGGTGTTGGTCCCGACGATTTTGCCATCGACCATCCGACCGACCACATGGTTGGTGACCATCGGCGCGTTCTTCACCGATGACGCCGGCATCAGCGATGACACGGCCATCAGACTGTCTGCGGCGTAGGTCATGGTGTAGCCCACCGTATCCTTGGCGCCGTCCACGACCGTCGCTACATCCGTCCGATTGTCGGAGATTGAAGACCACTGGTTCGTCACCGAGTCTGACTTCGCCATCATCGACGTGCCAGTCCAGGCGCCTTTGACCATGTCGGCCGATCGTCCAGCGGTGCGGACGCAGGGGCCGCAGCGGTCTGTGCCATCGCGGCTGTATCCACTTGCCGAGCGTCTTTCGGGGCACAAGCACAGATGAGTCAGGTAAGCAGGATCGCTCGTCGCGATTCAATTCCGCCATTGTGAAGAAGGTGAGCGGGACCAGGGTGCCACACGAACGCACGACATCGCGTTCGCACCATCGTTGGATGTAGCCCGCGATTTCTGCAGTTGTGCCGACCGGGGCCTTGGGGCAACCTCAGCCATGGTAGCTCACGCTCCTACCGAGTGACCGTTCTGCTTCCGATTTCGGCGCACAATACTTCATAGGCCGCGCGCATCCAGCGCTGCGTCATCCAGATCGCGAAACGCGACCAGCACCAGCGCAGCGGCAAAAATGATCAGCGACGGATAGAAGATCAGCGTCCCACCCTCCAGCACCAGCTTGAACGGATCCACGATCGACTTCCACACCGCAATGAGCGTTGTACCGGTGACGAGCATCAGCGCCGGGTACGTCACGCGCCGAAACACGCCGGCGATGATCAGCGCCCCGAGTGCCACCTGTACGACGCCGAATACGTTCATCACCGTCGTGGCCATCGTGAGGCCGCCGTAGAACTTCTGCGCCACCGTCACGCCGTGCGCCACGTTGATCAGCTTGTCGACGCCCCAGTAGAGCATCAGTCCGCCGAGGGAGATCCGGAGGAACAGGAGTGCGTAGCGCTGCATGGAAAGGAAACCGGAGTTGGAGGTGATGTGACACCCTTATCCGCATCCCATCCTCTCGGTTCCCGATCTCGCGGTCAGGTTGGATTTCGCCGACGCATACGACACACGGTCAATCGTCGTGTGAACGGGCGGTCATGGTGCGTCTCCGTGGGCAATGGTGATCCATCATGGCGACACAGTCTCCCCCGCCCGTTCCGATCCTCAGCTCACGAATGGCAGCGATCGCGTCGGCTTTCCCGTCAACGCCAGCAGCGCGTTCGCGACCGCCGGTCCGATCGGCGGCGTGCCGGGCTCACCAACGCCGGTGGGCGCCGCGGTGGATGGCACGATATGCACGTCCACCTGCGGCATCTCGCTGTGACGGAGCACGCGGTACCGATCGAAGTTGGTCGACACCACGCGTCCTTTCTCGATCGCGATCTGCCTGAACAGCGCGGCGCCGAGCCCGAACGCGACCGCGCCTTCCATCTGCGATCGCACGATATCCGGATTGACGACGATGCCGCAATCCACCGCACAGGTCACCTTGTGCACGCGCGGCACGCCATTCTGCATCGAGACTTCAGCCACTTCGGCCACGTACGTGTCGAACGAACGGTGCACGGCGATGCCGCGCGCGTGACCGGCGGGAAGCGGCGTGCCCCATCCCGACTTCTCGGCCGCAAGATTCAACACGCCGAGTCGGCGTGGATCCTTCGCGAGCATCGCGCGGCGGAACTCCACCGGGTCCTTCCCCGCCGCTTTTGCCATCTCATCTACGAACATCTCGACTGCAAACGCGGTGTGTGTGTGTCCGACCGAACGCCACCACTGCACCGGCACGCCGATCTTTGGCCAGTGCGCATCGAGAAAGACGTTCGCGATCTGGTACGTGTGATCCGACGCACCCTCGTAGGTGGACGGATCCTTGCCGTCGGGTGATTCGAACATCGTGCCGGCCATCATCGACTGCCCGACCACGCGCTGCCACCACGCGACCGGATTCCCTGCGGCATCCAGCCCGCCCTTCATGCGATGGAGCATCGCCGGCCGGAAATACCCGGCGGCGGTGTCGTCTTCACGGGTCCACACCAGCTTGACCGGCGCGCGACCGTCGATCGCCTTTGCAATCGTCGCCGCTTCCATCACGTAGTCGGAATGCGGATTGGCGCGTCGCCCGAAACTGCCGCCGGAGAAGACGGTGTTCATGATGACCTGTTCCGGCTTCATGCCGAACAGCTTCGCCACCGCGGCACGATCGGTGGTCGGGAACTGATTGGCGTTCCAGATCGTCGCGCCATCCTTCTTCAGCTCCACCACGCAGTTGAGCGGCTCCATCGACGCATGCGCGAGGTAGGGAAACTCGTACGTCGCCTCGACGGTCTTCGCGGCCGACTTGAGCGCACCCTCGGCGTTCCCGTCATTGCGAATGCCGACACCTGGCTTCTGTGACGCATCCCTGAACTGCGCCATGATTTCAGCCGTACCGAGCGTGTTCGCGGCGGAGTCATCCCACTCCACGGTGAGCGCGTCACGTCCTTGCTTTGCCGCCCAGAAATGCTGGCCGAGTACGGCCACGCCGTTCGGAATCTGCACCACGTCAACGACGCCAGCGATCGCCTTCGCCTTCGTCGCGTCGAACGACTTCACCTTGCCACCGAACAGCGGCGCATGGGCAACGACGGCCGTCAGCATGCCCGGCAGCTTCACATCCTGCGTGAAGACTGCCGTGCCGTTGATCTTCGCCTTCGTGTCGACACGCGGCGTGCCCGTCTCCTTGCCGATGTAGCGGAAAGTCTTCGGATCCTTGAGCGTGACATTCGTGGGTACCGGAAGCGCTGCCGCCGCTGTGACCAGCGTGCCGTATGCCGCCCGACGCTTGCTCGCGGCGTGCACCACCTCTCCCGGCTCGGTCGTCAGCTCCGTCGCAGGCACACCCCACTGCTTCGCGGCCGCGGAGATCAGCATCGCGCGAGCCGTTGCGCCGGCCTTCCGATGCTGCTCCCACGAGTTGGCGATCGCGCTCGAGCCACCGGTACCCTGTAATCCGCCTATCGACGCGTTCCCGTATTTCTTGTCGTCTGCGCCAGCGCCTTCCACGGTCACCTTGCTCCAGTCGGCGTCCAGCTCCTCTGCGATGAGTGTTGCGAGGCCCGTGTATGCGCCCTGGCCCATCTCGAGATGCTTGGATGTGACGTGCACGGTGCCATTCGTGTCGATACGCACGAAGGCATTCGGTTCGAGCGCACCATCCGCTGTCGTGGCGGGTAGCTCCTCGCCGTTGGGCCCGCAGCCGTAGACCGATACCATCAGTCCACCACCGAGCACCAGGCTGACGCGAACGAAGTCGCGGCGACTCACGGCTGAATTGAAGCGGATCATGCGGAGGCCCTTTTCATCTCGGCCGCGCGATGCACCGCCGCGTGAATGCGCTGGTACGTGCCACAGCGACAGATGTTGCCCTGCATCGCAGTCGTGATCTCGGCGTCGGTCGGCGATGGCTTCTTCTCCAGCAGCGCGACGGCCGACATGATCTGCCCGCTCTGGCAGTACCCGCACTGTGGCACCTGCAGCTCATCCCACGCCTGCTGCACCACGTGCATGCTGTTCGCCGAGAGCCCTTCGATCGTGGTCACCTCCTTGGTCCCGACTTTCGAAAGCGGCGTGGTGCAGGACCGCACAGGTGCACCATCGAGATGCACTGTGCAGGCGCCGCACTGTCCGATGCCGCAGCCGAACTTGGTGCCTGTGAAGCCGACGATGTCGCGGATCACCCACAGCAGAGGCGTGGATGGGTCGGCGGTGACGTCGTGGGGTTGGCCATTGATCACAATGCGTTCCATCGCGAGGCTCCCTGAAGGGCGTGACAAAGGTGGAGAAGTCGGCGGGTCTCTTCGCTCTACGGCGACGTATGATGCGGCAACGGCAGATGGGCCGCAATGCAAGGTGCATCGCGGCCCATCAAACATCAAAAAACAGGTCCGCGTTACACCGAGCGACGACGGCGGGCCACACCCACCAATCCGACGAGGCCAGTCGCCATCAGCGCGTACGTCGACGGCTCCGGAATGACACCGACAGTGCCAAATGTGACGTTGGCCGGACCAGTGATCGTGTTGGTGAATGCTCCGAAATCAGTGTTGCCAAACCCTGTCGTGACGAAGATATACTGCGTACCGGCAACGAGGTTGAACGTGAATCCGGAGAGGCCAATTGTCGGATTGTCGTCGTTGGCAACGAGTGCATTCAACAACGGCGACGCCGGATTGAATACATTCCGGTACAACAAGGTGAAGTTGTCCCAGTTTGCAGGGGCAGTCGCCACGCTCTGGAAAACATACGAACCCGATGTTCCTGTGAAGAACGCCTGCGTCGAGTAGCGCACCGCTGTACCAACCCCGCTAAGGGTGGTTGGTGGCGAACCGCCCGTTGGCCGATTGAACGTCGGACCGCCCACGGTCGTCCCCATGAACACCTGCGCCGAGGCCACCGTCGTCACCACCGTCATCGCCAGCCCCAACACCCCACACCGCACCGCATTCACGCCGATCTTCATTGTGCTCTCCGGAGGATTGATTCGAGCCGTGCGTGCGTGACCCGCCCCCGGCCGCGCCGCTCCCGCACGCGCAAGAGGAGCATGGTTCATGCCAGTCTCCACCCCCCAGAAACCCACCGAATATCGTGGCGGAACCCACCAAAACCGCTTCCGCGGCGCAACAGTTGTAGCAGCCGTGCTACAGCAGGGTGCGGTCTCTGGTGCCGACTGTGGAGAAAAAACACGGGGGTCCATCTGCCGCCCTCGTTCAGGCGATTGTGGCCTGCACGGCGGCATCACGGCACTAACCGCGCCGGCGCAACGCCCTTCTCGGCAATCTTCGGCAACCCCTTGGTATCGAGCTGCTGATTGAGCGGCGGCAGCTCGCGCCCCAGCAGCTCATCGATGTTGCGCAGAGTTGAGGAAAGTTCAGCGCCGAGGATGCCCTGCACTTCCACCTGCTGCGTCGTGGGCTGGAAGTCACCCACCGACACACCGTTGGCCAGGTAGCCCATCTTTGAAATCAGCTTCGATCCGAAGCGCACGCCATCCTGGCCAGTTCCAGTCAGGCGAAGGTCCACCAGCTCCATCTCCGTTGCAATCAGTGAGGCATCCAGCGCCTTGAGCTGGCGCAGGAGATCCGCGTCGCCAATGGCGAGACGCTGCACCTGTTGCAGCTGCAACCGCACGTTCTCCACTCGCGTGACCGCTGCCGCAGCCTTGTCCAGCTCGATCTTCAGCGCCGCGAGTGTCCGCGTCTGCTCGACGATCTCGGCCTCGGTTCCGGCGCTGTTCGGATCCTTGCGCACTTCCAGCGGCTGCGTCTGCGTCACGCCATCGACGGTCAGTCGCACCGCATACTTGCCGGGCGCCATCAGGATCTGCAGCCGATTCGTGCCTGGCGCCACGCGCCCTCGCTCGCCGGGCACGATGTGCTCCGCGTACAATGGGCTCATGAGCAGACGCACTTCCATGCTCGGTTCGTCGCGCAGATCCCACGAAATCCGGTTCACACCCGCGGTGTTGGTGCCCGCCAGCGTTCGCACCACGCGACCGCCGCCATCGAGAATCTCCACCGTGGGCGCGGTCTTCGCCGGTGCCTTGAGGAAATAGTTGATCGATGCGCCGTACTCCGGATCGGTACCGGTCGTGGGATCATCATACGTGGTACTCGGAGCCGTGATCGGCCGGAAACGCCACGCTGCGCGCAACGGGAAGAGATGCGCGGCCTTCGTCAACACGGTCGGATCCAGCTGCTGCAGTGCTGTCAGATCGTCGAGAATCCAGAACCCGCGACCGTAGGTGGAGATCACCAGATCGTTGAACTGTTGCTGCACCACGATGCCTGACACCGGCGCGTGCGGAAGATTGTTCTGCAACGGCAGCCATGAATCGCCGCTGTTGTACGACACGTAGATGGCGTTCTCCGTACCGAGGTACAGCATCCCGCGCCGAGTCGGATCTTCGATCACGATCTTTGCGTAACTCAGCATGCTGCGCGGGATGCCATTCACGATCCGGGTCCAGGTCTTTCCGAAATCGGTGGTGCGGTACACATACGGATCGCGATCGTTCTCCTGATGCGCATCCACCGTCAGGTACGCGGTGGCAACGTCCCACTTCGATGCCGCAATCGACCGGACCGATCCCCACGCCGGAATGCCCGGGAGACTGGCGGTGAGATTGGTCCAGGTGGTGCCGCCATCACGCGTGAGCTGCACATAGCCGTCGTTGGTGCCCACCCAGATCACACCTCTGGTGAGCGGTGACTCCGCGATGCCGTAGACCACACCCGAGTACTCGACGCCGATGTTGTCCGGCGTCAAGCCGCCGGAGCTGCGCATCTTCGTGCGATCGTTCCGCGTGAGATCGGGGCTGATGATCTGCCAGCTGTTGCCGCCATCCTGCGTGCGATGCACGTGCTGACTGCCAGTGAACAGCGTGTTGTGATCGTGTGGCGAGATAAGAAATGGCGCATCCCACACGAAGCGATACTTCACACCCTCGGCGGGCCCGTTCGACTGCTGCGGCCACACTTCCACGTTGCGGAACTGGCGCCGGTTCTCCTCGAAGCGCACGACGATGCCGCCCACCATTCCCGACCCCGACGCCGTGCTCCAGATCACGTTCGGGTCCACCGGATCGGGCGTTGCCCACCCACTTTCGCCACCACCGACCGAGTGCCACATCCCGCGCGAAATCCCTGCGCCGCGGCCACCCTGCACCCGGCTGTTGCTCGGCCCGCGATAACTCGGCTCGTCCTGCTTGTTGCCCAGCACATTGTAGGGAATGTTGTTGTCAACCGTCACATGGTAGATCTGCGCATTGTTCAGCCGCTGGCGAAACCAGGTCTTGCCGCGATTGCTCGTGATTGAAATCCCCTGATCGTGTGCGACGATCTGACGATTGGCATTGGTCGGATCGATCCAGATATCGTGATGGTCACCGCCAGGCGCTTCCTGACCCTGCAGCGTCGTCAGCGTCCGACCGCCGTCGATCGACCGTGAGTAACTGGCCGTGAGAAAGTAGAGCTCATTGTCGTTGTCGGTCGCAACAGCGGTGCGCGAGTAGTAATGGGCGCGGCCCATCGCGTTCTGATCGCGCGTCATCAACTGCCACGTTGCACCGTCGTTATCGGTGCGCCAGAGCTGCCCGCCCTCCGTGGCCTCACCGTTCCACGGCACGCCGTCACCCGTTTCGATCAGGGCGTAGACGCGCGAGGGATTCGATCGGGCGATGGCGAGGGCATGCTTGCCAGTGACCCTGGTCGGCAATCCATTGCCGACCAGCCTGGTCCATGTCGCGCCACCGTCGATGCTCTTGTAGAGCCCACTCCCCGGCCCGCCGCTGGAACGGCCCCACGTGTGGATCTCGAAGTGCCACATGCCGGCGTACAACACACGCGGATTGGCGGGATTCATGACGAGGTCCGAGCAACCCGCATCGGGCGAGGTGAAGAGCACTCGTGTCCACGTCGTGCCGCCGTCAGTGGTGCGAAACACGCCACGTTCCTGCTGTGGACCGTACGCCGTGCCGAGGGCACAGGCGAGTACGACATCCGGATTCGTGGGATGCACCACCACACGTGCGATGCGTCCCGTCTTCTCGAGGCCCATCAGCTGCCAGGTGGCACCCGCATCGGTGGACTTGTAAATGCCCTGCCCGATCGAGATGTGGCTGCGGATGTGTGCTTCGCCGGTGCCGGCCCAGACGATGTTGCGGTCGCTCGGTGCAACAGCGAGCGATCCGATCGACTGCACGGGCTGGTCGTCGAAAATGCTGTTCCAGTGGACCCCGGCGTCGGTCGTCTTGTAGATGCCCCCCGACGCCGCGCCGACATAGTACGTGCCGGGATCACCAGGAATACCGACGGCGGAGCTGAACCGGTTGCCTTCCGGACCGATGAATCGCCACGACAGTCCTTTGTACAGCGCGGGACTGATCTGCGGGGCGGCGTCCGATGGCGTCGGCGTGGTCGCGCGTTGCGCATCCGCCGAGGGCGGCACCAACGCGCAGGCGACGGTGGCGAATGTGAGAACGACACGCGGGACACGTGGGATCATCACAGGTCCTCGGGGTGGGAGAGGCTGAGCGAATCGACCGATCCGTCGCCACGTACTGGAGCGGTATGCGCCGGCAGAAACACCCCAATCATACGGCGTACTCAGCGATACGGCGAGCGCGTGGGAGATTCGGAGCGCCAAACCCGGCGCACGCTTCTTGCAAACTGTCGCCCTGCAGGACAGAGACATCATCAAACAACACCGGCGTTCACGGCCGAAGCATGAGCCAGAGGCGGGCGCGGCCATCAATTTCAACTGATCAAAGGGGATACACAATGCGTCGAATCACTACGCTGTTCACGGCGACACTGCTCTTCGTTACCGCTGCCTGCAGCAACACCGCCAGGGGCGTGAAGGAAGACGCCGAGAAGGCCGGAGACAAGGTGTCGGATGCGAGCGGGAATGCCGCCGATGCTACCTCGAGCACCGCGTCAAATGCAGGGGCGTCGATGGGCGCTGCAATGGAAACGGCGGATGTTAAGACGGCGCTGCTCGCTGACACGCGTATCTCAGCCACAGATATCAATGTCAACACGAACAAGGATATGAGGACCGTGACGCTGAACGGTACCGTGCCGACTGCAGAGCAGAAAAGGCTCGCCGAGGATGTGGCGAAGGCCAAGGCACCGGAGTACAGCGTCGTCAACAACCTGACGATCAACCCCGCTAGGTAGGCTTGTCGAGTCCGGCCGCCGCTGGCCCACGCAGCGGCGGCCCCGCGAGCACCATCTCGATCGACTCCTCGTCAGTGAACAGGCGCGAGCGGGTTAGAAACCGGACGCCTTCGGGTGCCTCGAGCGAGAACCCGGCGCCACGTCCGGGGACGACATCGATGGTCAGACGTGTGTGCTGCCAGTACTCGAACTGTGCACCGCCGATGTATACGGGCGTGGCACCGTGAATGATGCCGAGCAGCACGTCGCGTCCACCAATCTTGAATTCTCCACGCTGATAGCACATCGGCGCACTCCCGTCGCAGCAACCGCCGGATTGATGAAACAGCAGCGGACCATGCATCGCGACCAAATGGTCGATCATCGCCGAGGCCTTCGGCGTGCAGTCCACCCGTTCTGCCATGCGTATCTCCGTCGTCTGGCCGTCTTTCGGCTGTTGCAATCCTGAGTCAGCATTGCTCCGATCCACTTCGCGCCTCCTGCTGTCCGCTACGCCAACGTGACCATCCGTTGACGTAGCGGACCACACAGAACTCAGAAGAATCCGAGCGCGTTCGGGCTGTAACTGACCAGCATGTTCTTCGTCTGCTGGTAGTGATTCAGCATCTTGAGATGATTCTCCCGACCGATGCCGCTCTGCTTGTAGCCGCCGAACGCTGCGTGCGCCGGGTAGGCGTGATAGCAGTTCGTCCAGACACGACCGGCCTCAATATGACGGCCAAACCGATAGGCGCGGTTGATGTCGCGCGTCCACACGCCGGCGCCGAGACCATAGAGCGTATCGTTGGCGATATGCAGCGCCTCATCTTCCGTCTTGAACTTCGTCACTGACACCACCGGGCCGAAGATCTCCTCCTGGAAGACACGCATGTTGTTCGTGCCCTCGAAGATCGTCGGCTTCACGTAGTAGCCCTCGGCCAGCTCACCGTCCTGCATGAAGCGCTCGCCACCGATACGTACGCTGGCGCCTTCGGCACGGCCGATGTCGAAGTAGCTGAGAATCTTCTCCAGCTGATCGTTCGACGCCTGCGCACCCACCTGCGTGCTCGGATCCAGCGGATGCCCGAGCTTGAACGCCTCCACGCGCGCCGTCGCCCGTTCCATGAACGCATCGTAGATCGATTCCTCGACCAGCGCGCGCGACGGACAGGTGCAGACCTCGCCCTGATTCAGCGCGAACATGCCGAAACCTTCGAGCGCCTTGTCGAAGAACGCATCGTCCTTGTCCATCACGTCGGCGAAGAAGATGTTCGGGCTCTTGCCGCCAAGTTCGAGCGTCACCGGAATCAGGTTCTCCGACGCGTACTGCATGATCAGACGGCCCGTCGTCGTCTCGCCGGTGAACGCGATCTTGGCGACGCGATTGCTGCTCGCGAGCGGCTTGCCGGCTTCGATGCCAAAGCCCTGCACGATGTTCACCACGCCCGGCGGCAACAGATCGGCGATCAGCTCCATGAACGCCATGATGCTCACCGGCGTCTGCTCAGCCGGCTTCATCACCACACAGTTTCCTGCGGCCAGTGCCGGCGCCAGCTTCCACGTTGCCATCAGCAGCGGGAAGTTCCACGGAATGATCTGGCCGACGACGCCGAGCGGCTCGTTGAAGTGATACGCCACCGTCTCCTCGTCGATCTGCGACAGACTCCCTTCCTGCGCCCGGATGCAACCCGCGAAATACCGGAAATGATCGACCACGAGCGGCAGGTCGGCCGCCATCGACTCGCGAATCGGCTTGCCGTTGTCGATCGTCTCGATCACCGCCAGCGCTTCGAGATTCGCCTCCACGCGGTCAGCGATCCTGTTCAGGATGTTCGCACGCTCCGCCGCCGGCGTCTTACCCCACGTCCTGAACGCCGCGTGCGCTGCATCGAGCGCCTTCTCGATGTCTTCCGCGGTGCCGCGCGCCACATCACACAGATGGTGACCGGTGACAGGACTCGGATTCGAGAAGTACTGTCCCTTCGCGGGTGCCCGATACGCACCATTGATCCAGTTCTCGTACCGCGAACGAATCGGGATCGTCATGCGCATCCGATTCGCTGCATCCGGGACGGTCGCGATGCCGTCCTGCTCGAGCGTAGCTGACATGTTCTGCCTCTGCTCCGTGACTTGTCGCACCGCCAGGTCCGCGGTGCTGGACGCTGCTCACTGATGAGCAACCGTACGCGGCTATTGTATCGCATGGACCGGCGCCTGAACAGAAGGCCCTCGACCAACCAAGATTCCTCATCTGAGCGCGTCACGGCCAGGCTCAGAATAGGACTTGAATTCCAACATGTCATGCACGGTGTGGCGGTCACCGCATCAGCGGGTTTCACGCCCCGGTCGCCACCCTGCAGTGAACGCGCTTGAAGTGACGTAGCCCGCGCGCTGGCGTTCCGGCGGGTTTCCACTCTGGCCGTGCGATGATCGGGCGAGTCGTTCCGACGCTGGTCCTTTGCCAGGATCCCGTTCTCGCGATCGCGTGGCCGCGATCAGCGTGGTTCCGTCCGGTCGGTCAGTATCCCGGGGAGCGCTGCACGAGTAGGCTGCAGCATGCCCTCGCGCCGTCCCACTGCCGCTCCCGATCCGACCACAAGCGGCACGATGCCACCGACTCGCTCGCTGCGCGAGCGCGTTGCTGCGATCCGAAACATCCCGCCGTTCCTTCGGCTGATCTGGGCGACGAGCAGGCCACTCACGCTGGGAACGGTGCTGCTCCGGCTGGTGCGCGCCGTACTGCCCGTGGCAACGCTGTACCTCGGCAAGCTGATCATCGACGAGGTCATCGCGCGTTCGACGGGCGTGCGCGACATGCATGTCGGCGCATGGATCACGAACGTCGCATCGCACCGCCTGCTGCTCCTGCTCGCAGCAGAACTGGCGCTCGCCGTCAGCTCCGATCTTCTCGGACGCATGGTGTCGCTCTTCGACTCGTTGCTGTCGGAGCAGTTCTCGAACAGCACCAGCATTCGGCTGATGGAGCACGCGGCGACGCTCGATCTCGAGAACTTCGAGGACAGCGAGCAACAGGACAAGCTGGAACGCGCGCGTCGGCAGGCCTCGGGACGCATGACGTTGATGAACCAGCTCTTCGGACAGGCACAGGACCTGATCACCATCGCCAGCTTTGGCGTCGGCATGGTGGCTTACGCCCCGTGGCTGATCCTGCTGCTGTTCGTGGCGCTGATCCCGGCGTTCCTCGGCGAGGCGTACTTCAACGAGCGCAGTTACTCGCTTGCGTATTCACGCACCGCCGATCGCCGGGAACTGGATTACATCCGGCAGACCGGCGCCAGCGTCGAGACGGCGAAGGAAGTGAAGATCTTCGGTCTGAACGGCTTCCTCATCCAGCGCTACAGGCAACTGGCCGGCGACTTCTACCTCGCGAGCCGGCGGCTTGCGATACGGCGCGCGGCGTGGGGTGGCGCGCTCACCGCACTCGGTACGCTGGGCTACTACGCGGCGTACGCGCTGATCGTCTTTCGCACGCTCACGGGGCAGTTCTCCATCGGCGATCTGACCTTCCTCGCCGGTTCGTTCCGTCGCCTTCGCGGGTTGCTGGAGGGGCTGTTGATCGGCTTCACGCAGACCGCCAGTCAGGCGCTGTATCTCGATGACCTCTTCTCGTTTTTCGAGATCGAGCCCGAGATCGTCTCGCCGGCGGCGCCTCGCGCATTTCCCGCAACGCTCGCTCAGGGCATCGTGTTCGAGAACGTGGGCTTCAAGTATCCCGGCGCGGAACGGTGGGCCGTACGCGAGTTGAGCTTCACACTGCGCGCTGGCGAGGTGGTCGCACTCGTGGGCGAGAACGGCGCCGGCAAGACGACGATCGTCAAGCTGCTGGCGCGACTCTACGACCCCGACGAGGGGCGCATCCTCGTCGACGGGCACGACATGCGGGAGTACGACCTCGCGAGTGTGCGGGCGAACATCGGCGTGATCTTTCAGGATTTCGTGCGCTACAACATGACTGCCGGCGAGAACATCTCCGTCGGCCGCATCGATGCCCGTGACGACCAGGCGCGTATCGAACTGGCGGCCGATCGAAGTCTCGCGAGCGCCGTGATCGCGAAGTTGCCGGAACGGTATCGGCAGCAGGTCGGAAGGCGCTTCCGGAAGGGCGTCGATCTCTCGGGCGGGGAGTGGCAGAAGATCGCCATTGCCCGTGCCTACATGCGCGATGCGCAACTGCTGATCCTCGACGAACCGACTGCAGCACTCGACGCGCGCGCCGAGTACGAGGTCTTCGAGCGATTCAAGGAACTGAGTGCCGGGAAAACCAGTGTCCTGATCTCGCATCGGTTCTCGACCGTGCGCATGGCCGATCGGATTCTCGTTCTGGCCGACGGCCGGGTGGAGGCGTCCGGAACCCACGACGATCTGCTCGCGCAGCATCGGCGCTACGCGGAGCTGTTCGAGCTGCAGGCGGCGGGGTACAGGTAGCCGCTGTACTTTTGGATAAAGCTGCACGCTATTCGCGCCGCTCGAGCGTCGCCTCCATCAACGTGCGCACGAAGGGGTCGAGCATGATCGCCGTCGGTTTCCTCTCGGCCGCAATCGTGAACCGTCCGGACACCGACGTCAGTTCGACGCGTTCGATGCGCTGTGCCCCATCGGCACCGGTGATCGCCACGTCGATTGGAATGCTGAATGGCGCGCCGGCCTGCGTCTGTCTCAGCTCGACGACTATCTGCTTCGCTGATGCATCCCACGACCACGTGCCCCGCACGCGCGGTACGCCACCACGGTAGAGCCATTGATTGAAGAACGCCGTCAGGTCCTTTCCAGATGCCCGTTCCATCGTCTGACGGAAATCGGTGGTCGTGACGTTGCCATCCCGGTGGCGTGCGTAGTAGTCACGGATACCGGCCCAGAAGCGCTCGTCACCCATCTCCTGCCGCAGCATGTGCAGCGTCCACGCGCCTTTCTCGTAGATCATGCGCGTTGTCACCTGCGCCATGTCGGTGAGGTTGGCATGGATCACGCGGTAGTCGGGCGTCTTCGTGTCGAAGTCGAGGACTGCCTTCCGCGACGCCCGCAGTCCCGCCACAAACTCGTCGCGGCCATATGCGTGTTCGATGAACAGCAGCGTGAAGTACGTCGCGAAACCTTCGCTCAGCCAGACTTCGTTCCAGTCGCTCTCCGTCACCGCGTCGCCGAACCACTGGTGTGCGATTTCGTGGATGATGACGTTGCGCCAACGCACCGGTCGGGTGCCTGCCACACTACCGGCGCTGTAGAAAATCGCCGATGCGGCCTCCATGCCGCCGCTCACGGAGTTCGACTGCACGTTGGCCAGCTTCTCGTACGAAAACGGACCGACCCACTCGCTGTAGAACGCCAGCGCGTCCTTCGATGGCACGGCATAGTCGAAGAAGCCCGCCTCTCGCTGCTGCGTGAACACCCACGACTCGATCGGCACGCCCTTGTAGTCGCCGACATGCTGCACCGCGAAGTGCGCGACACCCAGGGCGTACAGCCACGGCGAAATCGGAACTGACTCGCGCCACACGGTGCGGCGCATGCCACTCGTGCCGTCCGTCACTTCAACGCGTAATCCGTTGGAGATCACCTGGTAGTGTGATGGCGCGGTGATGTCCATCTCCATCGTCGCCTTGTCGGCGATGTGGTCGATCATCGGCAGCCAGTGGTGTCCCTTGTTCGGCCAGTTGTCGGAGAAGAAGGCGCGATCACCATGCGGCGTGGGCTTGATCTGCAGCCCGTCCGCGGGGATGCCGGCGTAACCGACCGCGACCTCGATCATCGTGCCGGCGGCAAGCCCCGTTGGCAGCGCGATCGTGAGCCGGTCGCCGGCGTGCTGGAACGTCAGCGGCTGCCGACGCCCGCCCTCCCCCGCCCCGCCGACCAGCCCCACCAAGCCAACACGCATGCCGCGGCCCGAACGCTCCGGCGTGACGTTCGCGAGATCCAGCGTCAGCTGCGTCATGTTCGCCGCCAGCAGGCGAACCCGGATCAGAGCCTCACCAGCGATGCGGTCGGTGGTGTCTGCGAGTGTGATGGCGAAGCGGTAGTGCTGCACGTCGATCGGTTGACGCACGTACGGGTCGGCGTGGAGCGGGCCGCCGATGATGGCGAGGAGTGCAAGTGTTTTGAGCACGTCGAAGACTCGAAGGTTGGAATCCGCAGACAAGAGGGTTACCGCAACCACTGCCGCCAGACTACTGCATGCACGGCGCCGTCGCCTCTGCCCGAACCAGAATATTCAGGCCGAGGGCGCGGTGGGTACTACTGCGCGGTGACGAGCCGCTGGTGTGCACGATCGCCGGACCACACACTCCGGCCGACGTCGCCACTTCGCGACCGATGGCGCGCAGCCGAGCGAGTCGCAAGTGCTGCGTTATGGGGTGTGGTCAGGGAGGCAACGCACTCTCACGATACCGCGCGCGTCGTTCCGGCTATCACGATCCACAGGCGCTTCGCTATCCTCGGCCGATGTTCGCCCCTTGCGCAAACGCCGTCGCCGAGCCGACCATATGGCCATGCCACATTCGTTGTCGTTCCCTGATCGCGCTGTCTGGACCGTGGACGATTTGGAGCAGCTCCCCGACGACGGGAACCGCTACGAGATCCTGCACGGCGAGCTCCTCGTGACGTCGATGCCGACGTGGGGGCATCAAGGCGTCGCGATGCGGCTCACATGGCTCCTGCTCAACTGGTGTCGCGCGCATCCGGACTGGAGCATTCGCGCACCCGGAGGCGTGTACATCAGCACAACTACTTGGCTCGAGCCTGACGTCGCCGTTTACCGCGCGCCGGATCGGGCTGATCTCTCGTGGAAGGAGTTGCCACCGCCGGTGCTGGTGGTGGAAGTCCTGAGCCCGTCCACCAGAAGGCGGGACCGATTTCGCAAACGCCCGGCGTATCTCAACCACGGCGTGGGCGAGGTGTGGACCGTCGACGCACAGGCGCGCACCATCGAGCGCTGGACGAGTGCGTCGGAGTTTCCCGACCTGCGCCACGACACGTTCTCGTGGATGCCACCAGCTCCGATTCCCGCTGGCACGCAGCAGCTCGAGGTGAGTTTCGTGGAGCTGTTCGGTCCGCCGGCGGACGGGTCGGCGTAGGGTCGAGGCGGTAGAAGTCGGCGAGGACGGCGGTGAGGGCGGCGGCGAGGTTTCAGGTCGCGCGGCTCGTCGCACCGCCGATATTGTCGTCAGTCACCACGGGCACACCGAGACGTCGGTCTGGGTAAAGTCGCTCCCGACGAAGAGCAGCGCCTCTCCACTCTCGACGGAGAGGGCGTAGCTGAAACAGTCCCCGTAATTGAGCGCCGCAGGGTGCCGGCCACGCCCGAATCGGAGCGCCGCATCGCGAGCGAGACTCACCTGAGCCACTCCAACTGGAACCACGGTCGCAGCGATCCCGGCGAGCAGCCGATCGATCTGCCCATCGCCCGCCTCGCCGTACCGTCCCAACATCACGAGCGAAAGTTCTACCACGGTGGCGGCCGAGATCAGGCGCCGAGTGTCTGCGTCGATTGCCGCAACCAGTCGCTCCGCCGATGGCTCCCGCGTCAGGATCGCGACCAATGCGGAGGTATCAATGACCATCGGTCACCTGGGTGCGCCGTCGTCGCCGTAGCCGACGATTTCATCGGGGCTCCGCGGGTCGAGCAGCACGAGCCGATCGATGCGCTCCTGAATGCGGCGCACGTGCACGGCCACGCTTGGCGCGGCGCGGTTCTGCTCCCGCTCCAGTCGGTCACGCAGTGCGTTTCGGATCGCGTCGGTGATAGTTTCGCCCGTGGCGGCCGCGAGTGCACGCGCGAGTCGATCGGTTTCGGGATCCTTGATGCTGATCGCCATGGATGCCTCGTATAGACGTGTTTCTAGATATCTATACAGCCACGGAGAGGACGGCAAGCGGGAGCGCCACGTCAGTCATCGGTTCGCGTCCTTCACGGCGGCCTTCATCGTGGTCACGAAGTCCGGCACGACACGGAGGTAATGCGCCGATGGGGACTCGGGATTCCGTGCGTAGATGATGCCGCCATCCCAGTTCGGACGATTGGACCAGCCGGGCGTGTCGAGGAATTGCGGATCGGTTGCCCAGAGGGTGGGCGCGGACAGGAGCTCGTGAGTCTCCGGATTCAGGCGGGCCAGCCACCACGAAGAGGCCTTCCGGTAGAGCACCTCGTTCGGCCCCAGCCAAAGCGGTTCGACGCCACCCGAGGCGACCTGCACGAGCCCCGCACGAGGCGGGAACGCGGCGACCGAGAGCTGCGTCGTGGCCGAGGTGTGCCAAACCAGGTGCCGGCCACCCGGCGAGACCGCGGCGAAAACACCATCCTTCAGCAGCTGCTTCGCGCTTCCCGGGCGCGCTCGCGGGTCGAGTCGCAGGATCGTGGTGTTCGTGTAGCCACGCAGGAGCACCACACTGTCCGAGGGATAGTCCCCCGGGGCGGGCGCGCGGTCGGGCAGGGTCGC